>Ga0154020_10005974_pt1 | contig 14265 bp, 11 predicted proteins | sample Klosneuvirus_201_FD_109709 | JGI IMG/M metagenome (GOLD analysis project Ga0154020, IMG submission 109709) | Active sludge microbial communities from wastewater, Klosterneuburg, Austria - Klosneuvirus_20160825_MG | ecosystem: Engineered > WWTP > Aerobic digester > Activated sludge | place...
AGCGGCGACGCAGATCAGCCTCCCGGGATTCAAACCGTCGGGTCTGTCGCTCAATATGCTGGTCCTGTTGTTTAATCATCGTATCCAATGCTCTTAGGCGTCCTTTTAACGGCCCTCCATCTGAGCTCTGGAGGCGCTTAACAGCTCCAGATAATCGCTCCGCGACACCTTCACCGTTTTCGGTACGCGTGAATATCCTGGCTACGCCTTCATAGTCTGCGGCTAGCGCAGCCTTCAATTTGCTCTCATCAAGGTTTAAAGTCCCTGTCTTTGGATTGGTGGTAATACCAATGTCCGCCAATGTGCGAAATGTCGAGTTCTGCAGGCCCGCATGACCACCGGCCACTGCTCCACTCAAATTGCCCTGGAGCGTTCGCATGACAGAACGCAGTGAGCTATCGGCGGACAACGTCCCGGCACTGTTCCCCGTCGCCGGGTCAATCGCTGATTGGTTTTGTATGTATGACGCGACTTTATTGTATTTATCGGCAAATTCTTTAATCCCGGTCGCGGTCGCTTCTACATCATGTGTGACGTTGAATTGCACCTTGGTCCCCGGCTCGGCTCGCTTCGCGGTCAGTGCCAATCCTTCGACCAGGTCGCTGACTTGGTTTTCCTGACGCGTAACTTCAACATCCTCGAATTTCAAACCTAGGTTCTGACCAGCAACCTGATTCTTGAATTCCAGAAACGTCGTATCGGGATCTATGGAAATTCGGGCTTCCTCTCCGGTTTTGACGCTGGATATCATTAACCGAAAGGGGTCCGCCGCAGCACCGGTGTTTATGATGGATGCGCGCACATCGCTTGACACGGTATTGATGCGATCCGCAACGTCCTTAAGGGTGGCACCTGGTTCGATGACCACCTCCAAAGGCTCTGCCTGACCTTGTTCTATAGCGAGAAACCCAAAGCCCACTTCTGTGACATCCGCATCGGGAAATCCAAACGCCAGATGCTTTTCCGCCTTGGCCAGCCCGCTCACTTCAAATTCATAGGTCCCAGTTTTGGCTGGTCCTGAGACGACGCCATCAAGGATATCCGGATGCGACGAATCAGCGCGCAACTTTGCAAACGATACAGGTGATCTCAGGCCTTCAAGTGCGCCACCAAGGTCCCCAAGCATGGACCCAAGGCTGTTAAACTCATTTCGTTCCTGTACAACCCGTTCCCTCCGCTTGGCAGCGGTCGCCAGTGGAAGCTTTTCAACCTCCAGGATTTTGTCAACCACACCAGCGGATGCCGTTTGGCCGATCCCACCATCTATGTTTGGTCCCACACTACTATTGATACGCACTTCACCCTCCCACGCCGGATGGATCCCCATCCTGAGTGCTTTACGAAATACTTTTCGGTTCTTTTCCTGACATTCGTAGTAAAATCTCCACAATGGCCCGGAACCTAAGACAACAACCCATTAAGCCTTTAGGTATGTCGGCCAAAATTTTGAGTTTTACCAACCGGAGATAGGATGTTGCTCTCAGTCCTTTACGAATCTGAACATTTCGTTGCCATCGACAAACCGGCCGGTGTCTTAAGTGTTCCTGCGCGGTCGGCAGATGATCCTCGTCCATGCGCCGGGATGATGCTACAGAGCCAGCGCGGCGTAAAAATATTTCCCGTTCACCGCCTGGATTTTGAGGTTTCGGGAGTATTGATGTTCGCGCTTTCAGCGACAGCCCATCGTGCAGCCAATCAATGGTTTGAGGGGCATGAGGTCAGCAAGACTTACGAGGCCTGGACTGAAATCGACGAGGGCGGGCGCCATCAGTTGTACGAGAAAGAGGCGATGTGGGAATCCCTGCTGGTGCGTGGAAAGAAAAGATCTTTTGAGGCCGACTACGGCAAACTCGCCAAAACCTTAGCCAGGTGCACCGGCGAAAAAACCTGGAATGGTGAAGGCGTGCTGACCTGGAAACTTCAACCTCTGACCGGACGCTCTCACCAGCTCCGCTACGAGCTAAAAAAGCATGGCTTTCCCATCCTCGGCGACACTCTATATGGTGCTTCGACAGAGTATTATCCTCATTCCATCGCTCTGCGGGCCGTGGCGATTAAGCTTCCGGAATCGGCCAGCAATAGATTTGGGTTACCGCAAGAGATCATCACAACCTCACTGTAAGGTCAGCCAATGAGTCAAATGCACCTCATGCAAACACGAAGGTTTCTGCCTCTTTTCATCACCCAGTTTTTCGGTGCGTTTAACGACAATTTGTTCAAAAACGCAATGGTGATCCTGATCCTGTTTAAAGCTAAGAAAGTCTTTGGCTTTGATTCGTCTCAAATGGTCGTGCTGGCTGGCGGTGTTTTCATCCTGCCTTTTTTCCTCTTCTCTGCAACTGCCGGCCAGCTTGCCGACAAATACGAAAAATCAAGGCTCATCCGAATCATCAAACTGGCTGAAATCGCTGTCATGGGCATCGGGGCACTGGGGTTTTTGCTGCCAAGCTTTGAGCTCCTGATCGTGACTTTATTTTTCATGGGAGCACAGTCCACAATTTTCGGTCCCATAAAATACTCAATACTCCCGCAACACCTCAAAGATCATGAAATTGTCGGCGGCAATGCACTTATAGAAGCGGGTACCTTTTTAGCTATCTTGCTCGGTACGATCGCCGGCGGACTTTTAATTGTTCTTGATCCCGCCGGGCCGGCAGTTGTTAGTGCGGGGGTTCTGATCACTGCAGTACTTGGCTATTTGGCCTCACGTTATATTCCAAAAGCGGATTCGTTGGCTGAAAATCTCAATATCCAATGGAACCCGATCGCACCAACCATCGACATCATCAGGTTCACCCGCACCAACTACAACGTTTTCCTTGCGGTCATGGCCATAAGTTGGTTTTGGTTCTATGGAGCCGCGTTTCTTTCGCTGTTTCCAAACTACGCCAAGGAAACCTTATCTGCGGACCCTCATGTTGTGACTTTAATGCTGGCTGTATTTTCCATCGGGATCGGCATTGGTTCACTCCTGTGCGAATCCATGTCCAGAAAACGGCTGGAGCTGGGACTAGTTCCCTTCGGCAGCATCGGCATGAGCATTTTCGCGGCAGATTTGTTTTTTGTTGGCGTACCACAGTTTGTGGCAGCCGCCCCCGGCACCACTCAGACCGTTTCCGCATTTCTGATGCAGTATGAGGGGCTGCGGCTCCTGGCGGATTTGTTCGGTCTAGCCATCTTCAGTGGATTCTTTATCGTTCCGTTGTTTGCTTATATTCAAATGCGATCTTCGCAAGAACACCGCTCGCGCATTATAGCAGCAAACAACGTCCTGAACTCGCTGTTCATGGTCGTCGCATCAATTGCCTTGATTTTGTTTATGAACGCAGGCCTGACACCCCCTGGTATTTTTCTGGTACTTGCGGTCATGAACGCTGCGGTTGCAGCGTATATCTATTTTTTCATGCCAGAATTTCTCCTGCGATTTTTCGCATGGGGAATCGCCAGCTTGATGTACCGAATGCGAGTGAGGGGCCATGAACATATTCCGGCGGATGGACCAGCGGTTCTCATATGCAATCATGTGACTTTTGTGGATTGGCTGATTATAGCCGCGGGAGTCAAGAGACCGCTGCGTTTTGTAATGGATCACTCATTTTACAAAGGATTTCTGGCGCGAACCCTATTGAAACAAGCCAAGGTTATTCCCATTGCATCTGCCAAGGAGAACCCAGCTATTCTTGAAAGCGCATTCGAGCGCATTGCTGAAGAGCTATCGGCTGGTGAGATCGTCTGTATATTTCCCGAGGGCAAAATCACCTGGGACGGCGAATTAAATCCATTTCGTCCCGGAATTGAGCGGATTATTAAAACCACGCCGGTTCCGGTGATTCCAATGGCGTTGAAAAATCTGTGGGGAAGTTATTTTAGCCGCAGCGATGGTCGGGCTATAAAGAAATTGCCAAAGCGGTTTTGGTCGGCCATTGAGCTGGAAATCACAGCGGCAATTGCGCCGGCAGATGTCACCGCAGAAAAGTTACAGGTCGTCGTAAAAAATATGCTGGCCTGATGACGTAGTCTGACTTCATGGCTTTGAATCCGTCGGTGGAACTACTTTGAACCTGGCAAGAATCTCAGCATATTTTCCTGAAGCTTTGACTTTGCGAAGGGCTTCGTCAAATTTTGGCACCAGCATTTTATGGCTCTTTGCCTTGGAGAACGCTAGATAGCTCGGGGTGACTTCAACTGGAACCGGCATCTCCTTTATCTCGGACTGCAACCCCAGTCGTTCTAATTCAACAGCCGCGGTGTAGCGATTACTCACCAAAAAATCGATGCGGCCCGAGACGAGCTTCTTCAGGTTCTGCTGAAATTCATTGACCCTTTCGAGCGTCAGTTTGTATTTTTCAACCGCCCGATCAAATTTTTCTCCGTAACTGATCGTCGACACAACACCGATGGATGCCCCCTTAAGTTCACGTATATCACCTTTAAACTTCCGCTTGCTGTCGGCTTTGACGTACAGCGACACAACCTGATTGATCAAAATCTCAGAGGTGTAATCCAGGTATTCTTCGCGATCAGGCTTGCGGTAGGCGGTGAATATGGCATCCGCCTTACCTTCTCGCACGAGCTGCAGCGAACGGGTCCATGGGTACACGCGGATGTTTATGGACATATCGAGGTGCTTGAAAACCTCCCTGACGACGTCAACAGCAGCACCGACCGGAGCGCCGTCCGGACCTTCACTTTCAAGAGGGGGGAAATCCAGGGTTACAATCTCAAAGACGGGGTCTTTAACGATGGTGTTGCCACGGGAGGCACCCACCATGCCTGTGGCGGGATTTGATGTATTCACCGGGGCTGATGTGGGTACTGGACTTTGGGCGAATGCCACGTCCGCAATGAAAAACAGGGGGAAAAATAATTTTTTGAATTCACTTAGCATATGGTTGATTCTACACTGAAATCATGAATAGCAAAAAAGAAGAAATTACCGAGTTGCGGGTTAGCTTCAGTGGCCCGGATCCCGTTGGATCGAAGGCCCGCTTCATGCAACTTATTGGTGAGCTTCCCATGTTGGCCAGTTCGCTTGGCGTTGTTGAAGGCATTCGGGAAGGACAATACCTTGATGAGATGGACCCTTCCGAGGCCTTTTCTGAGTCGGAAGACTCGTCAATTGTTTCGATTTTCTTCCCAGGGGCGGAGCAGGCGGCCCGTTTGATGAACGAGGTACAAGGAAACAGGGGGGACGATGCCTCCTGGACGTTTGAGGTAAGAACACTACGCAAAGAAACCTGGAGAAACGCCTGGGATGCTGAATTCAAGCCATTTAAAACTGGCCTGTTCGATGTCGTGCCGTTCTCAAACGTAGGCGAGTACTTTTCCGAAAAAAGCCGTCACTTGCTCGCGATTGACGCTGGCGGTGCTTTTGGGACCGGACAGCACGCCACAACCCTGGCGTGTCTTCTGGCACTGGAGAAGATCTGGGAGACGGCACCGGAAAATTCGCTTTGGCCCTGGCCTTCGTTTCTCGATGTGGGTACTGGAACGGGTATCCTGGGAATCGCCGCAGCAAAAATGGGTGCTACGCGTATTGATGCAACGGATTTAGATCCAGCGGCCGTTGAAGCCGCGCGCCGTAATGCCAAAATCAACAACATCCAAATGACCACCATCGAGACAGCGGCCGTTCCCACAGAGACCTGTTACGACATCGTTGTATCAAATGTTTTGACGGAAGCCCTTGTACCACTCATTCCGGATCTCGTTGCTGCGACTGCTAAAGATGGGCGACTGCTGCTCGCCGGATATACGGAAAACGACGTGCCAAGATTTGTTGAACTCGTCGAGACCTCAGGTGGGATTCTGTGTTTCGAAGTCAAAGTCCGCGGCTGGGTATGTCAGGTCTTTAAGAAATCACCATGAAATCCCCTTGAACTCAAAGCTCAACGGCTGGTACCGCTTGAGTAGTGGGTTTTGTTGAATACGTTATATTTTCCCACAGGCTTCTTCATCGGTAGGCGCTTCACCTCAGTTAACTTCTCTGCATCGTAGACGATGAGCATGCCGTCATCTTCCCAGATACTCAGCAGTGCGAAGCGGCCGTCTTTAGTGAATTCAATGTGCGCAGCCGTTTTCCCCGGAATTGGAGTGAGCTCTTTGACCACCTCGAGCTTTTGCTTGTCGATTATATAAATAGTGTCTTTCTTCTTAGACATAAAAGCATCTGCCCAGGCATATTTGGAATTCTCATGGCTGCGGATGAAGAATCCCGGCCCAGCCGTTTCGATGCGTTTAAGTACCTTCCATGTTCCTAACTCTATAATGCTGATGACTCCTTCACTGAGGTTCGGTGAGGCCATGAGGACCTTTCCATCGCGCTCCCAGCTGATTCCGGACCCCAGATGCGGTAACCCCGGGACATCGATGGTCGCGATACTTCGACCGGCAATCAGACTAAACACACCGGCTTTACCCCCGTCCCGGCTGGCACCGATGATGTTGTAGAAATCCGGATCAAAGAAGAAGTCATCGAGAATCATGGGGAGGTCCATCGCGCGTATTGCAAATCGGTCTACTTTTATAGGCTCACCAGATTCCTTGGAATAGTCGTGAACGACGCCCTTGTAAAAAGAAGAATCGGGAGAATCAGAGTAAGAAACCTCCCAAATTTCAGGAAAGTCCTTTAAGGCGGCGACAAAACTACTTCTGTTCGGCACCGTATAGACCGCACTAACCCGCGAATTCACACCTTTTGCATTTTTTACTTCAATCACCTTGATAGGCCGCAAAGTCTCGGCATCGAGAACTGTGAGTGTGGCTGGAAGGTAATTGGCAACCATGACAAATCGGCCATCTGCTGACAATGCAAGATTCCGGCTGTTTAGGCCGGCTCGGATTTCAGCGGTCATTTTGAGTTGAAACATGTCAAGCCGGCTGACCCAACCATCACGAGACACCATAAAAACAAAACGCCCGTCCTGTGAGAACTTCGGACCGCCGTGCAAAGCAAAAGGAGTTTTTATCCTTGCCAAGGGGTGCATCCGATCACCGTCGAGAATGGTCACGTGATGGTCGCCAGCCTCTACGACGACAAACATATTAGGCAATGCTGCCGTATGCTGCGGTTTGTCTCCCTGTTTTCCCGGCTGACCGAGCACCTTATGACTTTGCTCGATGTCTTTCAGTGTCCAATCAGGGTTCCCGGAGACCGGGCTGTAAATGTAATCGCTTAAGGCGGCGATATCTTCGATGCTTAGGGTCGCCTTAAATCCCGGCATCTGTGTAAGTGGCCGCCCGTTTGTAATCAAATCTTTTGCTTCAGCTGGTTTGACGCGCCGCAAGGTTTCGGGGATCAGAGCCGGTCCCATACGCCCAAACCGATCCTCGCCGTGGCATGTAGCGCAGTGTTTTCCGTATAGCTGTTGCCCACCTTTGTGGTCACGGACTTCTACGGTTTTAGGATCTTCTTTGGCGTTTTTTTTGCCTTGTGATCCGAATGAAGCGAATGTCATAAAGACACAGAAATGAATGACCAGGCCAATCCACAGAAACCCTTTGAGAAATTGCATCACACACCATTCCTGATTTTTCGATCCACTTCTTTGAAGAGGTCATCTACGACTTTTCCCATGATTTTGACGCGATCTTCGTAGGTGGCTGGAGGACTTTTATCCATTTCGACGCGCGCAGACGCTGTTTCCAGCATGGCCGACCCTAGTGCGTCTCCAATTCCTGATTTTTCAAGATATCGTCGCACTTGACCTGAGAACATGGGTGCTGACCCAGCGGAGCTTATAGCTACGCACAAATCACCGTTGCGATAAATGGCTGGAACATAAAATGAGCAGAGTTTCGGCACATCGACGACGTTGACGGGAATACCCAGGCTACGCGCCTCGTGACTCACTGCTTCATTAACAACTGGATCGTTTGTCGCCGCAATGGCAAGGACCGCACCACTCAAATCACCGTTCTGCCACGGCCGTTGCTCCAAAACAATCGTACGTCCCGCCGCGTAGGCGCGCAGTTCCGGATTAAACTCAATACTGATGATCTTTACCCGTGCACCGCAGTCGATGAGTCCTTCGACTTTGCGGAGGGCCACGATACCACCACCAACAACAGTGACCGGCTGATTGTTGAGATTCATCATGAGCGGGTAGAGTCGCACTCCGTCAGCCCCGGCCCCGTCTGGTTTTGTCCGGCTCCTCTGACATGCCGTTTTTTCCAAGCGCAGCCAAAAGAAAAGCACCTGAATGACCTGCTTGTGCAGGCTCTCCGAGATGAACTGTCGGATTAAACCAAGCGAGATCCTGGTGCAGAGAGACAACCTTTCCGATGATAAGCACCGCAGGTCCCTTCACTTCCACTTGAGCCTCAGCCAACTCTTTGAGCGATGTCACCACGACTTTTTGATTTGATGTCGTGCCTTCAATCACGAATGCGGCAGGTTCATCGGCAGCTTTGCCGTGGGAGATCAGAAGTTGAGCAATTTTAGCCCTGTTTTTAACACCCATCACAAACACCAGCGTATCGATGCCGGCGAGGGCAGACCAGTTGTGAGAAGATGTTTCATCGTCAGAAGCAAGATGGCCGGTTACCACGGCAAAACTTGCCGCGAGATTGCGAAAGGTGACCGGAATACCGGCATAGGCTGGCGCCGCGAGCGCAGATGAGATCCCAGGAACGACTTCAAAGCGAATGTTTTTTTCGTGCAGAAAAGCCGCTTCTTCGGCACCGCGTCCGAATACATGGGGATCTCCTCCCTTCAAGCGCACGACGGTACGATACTTCTGCGCAGCCCGCGCCAACATCCGATTAATTTCGTCCTGCGGAACGCTATGAAAACCTTCTTCCTTGCCGACGTAATTCAACTCGGTTCCCGGAGGCGCCATGCGCAGAATGTCCGGGTTGATCAGGCGGTCATATACGATCGCATCGGCGCGCTGAATAACCCGCGCGGCTTTGAGCGTCAAGAGCTCCGGATCTCCCGGTCCCGCACCAACGATATAAACTGTACCGGCCATTGCAGATCCTCACACGGGTTACTGATAGAAAATACCCGACGGGCTATCTATGTTTAAATCACTCGCTACCGACCAAACACCTGTTTTTTCGGGCTTCAGAGTTTTTATTTTATTTTCGAAATAAGATGAGACGAACAGACTCCCACCATCCTGAGAAAAGCGAAGGTGCATGATGCGCCGCCCAACCGGCCAAGTGCCCAGAATTTTGCGTGTTTTTGCATCCACCACACTGACACTATTCTCCTGATCTCCACTGTAATTAACCGCTACCAGGGTCTTGTCCGGCGAGACCACTGCAAAAACAGGCAGCCCCGGAAGGTCGATCACCCCGGCAGGTTTCAGCGTGTCCAACGCCAGCAAATTCAACTTGCGCTCTTTGACCCCCGGAACAAACGCGGTGTCGGAAGTAATGCCCCAGGTTCCGAAGTGAGGAACCTTTAAAACAGTCTCTCCTCCTTCTCCCCCCAGGCTCCGCGTATCCCATTGGAGTGAATCCAGGTTCAGGATGCCAAGCTTGTTTTCATTGAAAAACCCAACCACATAGTTCTTGTCGTTTACCAGGGCGTCAAAAGGCATCACACCGGCCTTTTCAATTTGTTTCGTTACGGAGAATTCCTTCGCAGCATCTACGACCCAGACCTCATCTTTGTCCATGAGGGCAAAGGCGGCACGATCGCCCCAAACTTTGATGCCGACATTGCGGGATCCGGTCGAAATCGTCTTGATAACACGCAGATCCAGATCCAGGACCACGACCGTCTGCGGCATATAGTTCGCGACAATCACGTGCTTCGGGAAAAAAGTAAATCCAATTCCGGAATCTCCGACCTTGACGGACTTCTCGACCACTCGGGTACCAGGATCAATGCGCGACAGCATTCCATCCCGGCTGATTACCCAAGCCTTTCCGGCGTGGAACTTCACTGTTGCATGACTCATGTCGCCGATGTTGCTTATTTCTGAAACGAGGCGGTTGTTTTCGACGACGGCAATTTTTTTCGCGTCCCGCTGCACGACGTAAAGCGCATCTGCGGTGATCGTTTGATGAACGCAGCCACTCGCCAGCAGAGTTACTCCCAAAATCCCGAAAACCACCGGCTTCGCGAAGACTGACCTGATCCATGCCATGAGGCCGTTACCCGTACATCTGCTCATTTGTTCTCTCAATTCAATCATTGGTATCCGAGGCTTTTTTACCCGCATAGCGGATGTAATCCACGATTTTGTCCGTCTGTTCAGGCGTAAGTGGAATCACCGGCATTGCGCTGCGTTTGTAACCGAGCTTCAAGGCGGACTGAGCCGGGTTCTGCAATTGGAGGCGCACCTGGGATTCGGTTCGATTCAGGCTGATCCAGCGGAAGGAGGGCCCGAACGCGACAACGACCTCATGATGGCACCCCCAACACTTTTCCATGAAGACCTCGCGGCCGTTGAGGCGCGCCAAGGTCTCCCCTGATTGGTAGGCCGACTTCACCAAAAGAGGCTCTTTTTCCCCGGCAACAACCGCTTGGCCGATAAACCAAGCGGCCGCTGCAAGGAAAAAAGTGAGCCTCATATCAATAAACGTCGTTCTGGGTGTTATAAACGTTGAACTTTCCGGTCGGGGTGATGATCCGCGGATCGTCGATGATCTTCTTCACTTTACGGGTCTTATCATCGAGAATGACGATCGCAGAGCGCTTGTCTTTCGCGCTCCAAACCGAGAACCAGACTTCATCGCCGGCCTTATTATATTCCGGCTGAACCACGCGCTTTGCACCCTCGCCCACATTTGCCAGATCGCCAATGGCAATACGCTCAAAAGGCTTGTCGAGATTATTCAGATCGAACACAGCGATGCTCTGGCTGATGGCTGCATCGGGATTGAGTGGAGTGTCGACCCAAAGGTTCTTGGACTTCGGGTGGGTTTTAAGGAACAAGGAACCGCCGCCCTGGCCTTTGAGGGTCTTCACGACCTTCCACGCATTCTTCTTGTCTTTCGTATTTGTGCAGATCAGCGAAACAGTCTCGTCACCAAGGTGACTGGTCGCCCAAGCGTTTCCACACCCTTTGACATCGAAGTTTGCGCCACGTCCCGGATGCGGGATTTTGCCAACTTCCACGAGGGAAGTGAGCTTGCCATCTTTTGAGTCGATAACAGCAATCTTATTCGACTGATTTGCTGCGGACATGAAATAACGCTTCGACTTGTCCCAGCCGCCGTCGTGGAGAAACTGAGCTGCCTCGATATATTTAACCTTTAAATTGGTCAAGTCGGTGTAATCAACGACTCCAACAACACCCGTTTCCTTGACGTTGATGATGAATTCAGGATGGAGGTGCGATGCTACAATCGCTGCCACGCGCGGCTCCGGGTGATAAACACCTTCACCAATCGTGTTGCCTCGGGTGGAAACAATTTTCAATGGCTCGAGCGTATCGCCCTTCATGAAGACGAACTGGGGTGGCCAATAGGTTCCGGAAATGGCGACTTTGTCTTCGTAGCCTTTGTACTTAGAAGTCTCGACCGAACGGGACTCAAGACCTGTTTTAATCTCAGCAACTGTTTGAGGTGGATCCATCCAAAGGTCGATGAGGTTGATCTTCGCATCGCGACCGGTGGTGTAAACGTAGCGGCCGGAAGCAGAAATCCTGGAAATGTGAACCGCGTATCCCGTCTTCAGAATCGTCACGATCTCCTTGGTGTCTCCGTCGATCAGCGCAGTTTCACCCGCATCACGAAGCGTTACAGAGAAGAAGTTCGAGATATTGCGCTTGTGCATTTGCTTCTTTGGACGTTTCTCCGGTGGAACGATCACCTTCCAGGTCGCCTTCATGTCAGCGAGGCTGAATTCGGGTGGAACCGGCGGATCATGCATAATGTATTTCGCCATGATGTCGACTTCTTTTTCTGACAATTCACCGCTGGCACCCCAAGCCGGCATCCCGGCTGGTGACCCGTGGGTAATCAAAGTCTTCAGGTAGACGAAGCCTCGTTCTCGGGTAATGTCTGGAGTCAGGGGCTTGCCCGTCGCGCCCTTGCGAAGTACCCCGTGGCAGCCGGCGCAACGCTCGAAGAAAATCTTCTTACCTGCTTCAAATTCCTCTTTAGTCAACGGCGGTGCATCTTCCTTGGCTGTAGCGATGCCAGTCAGCGTTGAGAAAGCGCACCCGATTCCAAGGACCAACAACATTCGCCTGAACAAACCAAGTCTCATCAATATCTCCTTTTTTCGCATCCGCTGTGACTGGCCCCTCAAACAAGAGGCCGCCTAATGAAGTCCAATAAGAAAATTTTTGAGCCTATATCTTATGTAAAAATTACGGTTTGATCCATCAAGTACCGACGTTTTTGGGTTGACAAATTAATGTTGAGTGAACTGTCCGACAAACAACCTCTATTGCACCCGCCATCCCTGTTCGAATTGCCACAAAATAAGCTCAACTTCACGCTAAGTGCCAATGTTCTGACAGCCATTCAAAGGCTCTTCCGTAAACTGCCAGGGTGAACTTCAAACGCTGGTCAAATGACGTATCTCCGGACGATCCGGATTCCAGAAATTTTATGGTTTTCGCCGCGTCTCCCGCGGCAGAGACCGCTTCAAGTTTTTGGTCTTTCTCATGTTCGAATCCGAACTCAGCGGGATGAAACACAAACTTTTCCTCGATGACCGAACCATCGGAGCAGGAGAGCGTGCACGTCACATTGCTGGCGCGGGCAAGCGACAGCCCCAACCCCCCTTCGACTGACCTGAAGGCCACGACCGAAGCCTTGAATCCCGCCCGGTGAGCAATGTCTCCCAAGCGCCCTTTAAAAGTGGGATGGTAAATCGAGCTCAGCAGAACATCTGCGCGCAAGGGATTAATCAATTTTTCAACCGTCGCTAGAAAGGGGCGTTTGATCATCTGCCGTCGCAGGGTCGTCCATTCCGCAAAACGCGGCGATAGATCTGCAGTGTTTAAACACCAGCCCCATTTTTTCTTCATGGGCACTTTAGAGTTAACGCCACCATCGGAACAAAGATCAAACACGGCATCCATGTCCGGTCTTAGCATCGGAACATCCAGATCCCGCGCAAGGTCCAACACATTGATACCCTGCTTTGGCCCCGGATTTTCTCCGGCAATACTCAGCACTTTCCAGCCGTTGCCAGTCAAATGCCCCGCAAGCGCAAAGGTCAGCAGGTGAGAGTGGTTCACACCATCAAAGGGTTCCGCCAGCTGCACCAAAGGCTTACTTTCTTTGAAGGGCGATCGGGACTTGGAATGGGTTACCGAATCATAAAATGGATCGATCACCGCATGAATGGCCTCGATGATTCCGGCATACTCATCGGTCTCCGCATGGCGAATCCGGAGGGCCGTAGCGATCAACGCCCGGCACACATCGGGAGACTCCGGCGAGAAAAGGTAGTCTCCGACCATGCGGGACTCGGCCACATCAAGAATATCTGCTCCGAGTATTTTCAAGGTCAGTGTCCGGATCCGTTCCGGCATTCCCGGAGCTAACTCATCAATCAACGCACCGACACCAGCCAACGCTCCAGCTGGCAAAAGCTCCGCGAGGGGCGCTTCGTCGGCATTTAGTTCCTTCAAAAACAGCCCCGTAAAAAAAACCGTTCGCGCCACCGGCGCGACATCACCTTGGCGCAGCTCGCGCACGATTTCCGCTACCAGCCCGGCCGGACAATCTTTGCTGCCGGCTTTGCCGACACCAACAAGCTTGATTCCTTCTTGGATGGCTGCCATTTTACAATCCAATCTCATCGTCAGTGAGATAGCATCCGGGATCCTCCGCCCAGGGGTCTTTCGTCGTGGTAAAGGCGCGGGTGCGGGTGTTGCCATTACATATGTCCACATGGGTGCAGGCGCCACACCGCCCTTTGAGCGGACGGGGACGCGCCTTAAGTCCCGCCATCAAAGGCTCCGAAACATCCGCCCATATCTCCGAAAATGCGCGGTTCCGCACATTGCCCAGCGAATATTCCCACCAGAACGAATCGGGGTGGACGTTGCCGAGATTGTCGATATTGGAAATATTGACACCTGTCGAGTTACCGCCCCACTGGCGAAGCTTACCCTGCATATGATCTGCCCGATCGGGAAACTTCTCCCGCACCCAGGCTAAAAGAAAAGGGCCATCGGCGTCGTTGTTGCCGGTAACAAATTCACGGGGAATATCCTCTTTAGCGCACCGCCAGGCTTCGTCAAAGACGCGATTCATGATGCGGCGGGTATTGAGAAAATGAGCGTCTTCCTTACGGTGAACTTTGCCTCGTCCGGAATAATTTAAATGGGAAAGGTAAAATTTATC
>Ga0154020_10005975_pt1 | contig 14264 bp, 10 predicted proteins | sample Klosneuvirus_201_FD_109709 | JGI IMG/M metagenome (GOLD analysis project Ga0154020, IMG submission 109709) | Active sludge microbial communities from wastewater, Klosterneuburg, Austria - Klosneuvirus_20160825_MG | ecosystem: Engineered > WWTP > Aerobic digester > Activated sludge | place...
AGGTAAAATCAATATATCATACTCTTCATCAATACCAGATTCAAGATCATCATCATAAATAACTGAGTAAGGGATTCGCTCTTGCATTAGAAACAATTCCCATGATGTTATTACATCCATAACTTTATTGTAGTTATCATCGATATTATTTTCAGTTAATTCCGAATATAGAATTGCGATCCTTGGCTGAGCATAAATCAGATCCTGAGAAATTAAAACTCCGACTAGAATGATTAGAATTGAAAATATTTTAAAATGATGATGCAATTTTACTTTATTAGTATTATAGTTAAAAGTTTACCTGATCGTAATCGATATAATATTGCCTGGATTCACCCGGTTTCAAATCATCTATATACAAATAAACCATTTGCGAGCCCGCTGTATGTTTTACACTTGCAGTTTTAGTTCCAATAATTTCTGAACCAATTGTGATGTTTTGTGCATAATCATTTAGATCAAGATCAATAACTAAATTATTAATAGACTCGATTCCAGGATTTGAAACTTTTAATGCAACACGAGTTTTGCCTCTACGATCAGCTTTGATTTCAATGTAATCTCTTTTTTCATACCACTTTTGAATTTCGGTTGCAGTTGCAATCCAGAATTTTTTCTTTTTCAAATCTTTGATCACATCTCTTAAAACATTTGCGTAATCACTTCTGCATTGATACTCTGTGTGAAGTTTTAAAATATACATACCACCTTCAAAAAGAACACGATCTAAATCTTCCTGATAAGTGTAGAACTGAAATTCAGGTAATGTCAATCCAAAATCTCTAATAATTTCATAATCATCACGAGCTGTCTTTGTCATCGTAACAATTCGCTTATCTCCGCGAATTATCGTTTTAGGCACTGAACGATCTGTGAGTGAATCAGTAAGTACATATTTATAGTTGGAATTAATAACTGCATTTAAAGTATTCTGATCAAACAAACCATAATAAGGTAAAAAGCCTGAAACACTGCTTGATGAAATTTTTTCTAGTTTTTCTTTTGCGAAATTTAGTTTTTGTAGTTGTTCTGCATACGGATTTAGTTTATTGAACTTATCATTGATCGACGCCAAATAACCAATATCAACTAAGGCAGCTATTTCTCCATAAGAAGAAATTTTTCTAATCAGTTCTTTATTATTCTCCGCGATTGTCGGATCAACAAAAAAAGTTGCAGAAATTCCTTCGTTTTTCATAATCGGCAAAACATTATTGATGTTATTGACATCATTTGTGAGCACCGGAGCCACAATAGCGGCAGCTTCATAACCTGTTGGCCAATCTCTGACATATGCAATAGGAAAATACATAAGCCATTTTATGGAATTATTAAAAAGCCTTTCAAAATAAATGTAATCTTCCTGCACACCGATAATAGAATTCAATTCAAATCCCATCCACATAAATCTGCCTTTACCAAAATTTCCAAAAGCAATTCCAGCAGATTTTTTGATTTCTTCACGAACTAATCCATCATCCATTCGGTAATTGTACCAGAAGCTAACTTGAGTTGTTCTTGGATCAAGTACTTCAACCGCCATTGGTCTATCCCATGTAGCTATCTTTAAAGGAAATCCGGTTGGAATGTTTGCAGTAATCGGCAAACTACCGCAAATAGTATGAATTTTAGAAAATTCATCAGGTTTTAATTCGTGAGAGAATTGCACACCAAAAACCTGGTTAATAAATTCCCATCCACGCCATTTGCCATCGTTAGAATATGAACCGATTCCGCCTGTAGCAAAAACACTTCCACCATTCTCCAAATATTTTTTTATTTGCAAGGCTTCTTTTTCACTTAAAGATTTTGTACCTGGTAAAACAATCAACTTGTATTTTTTATAATCACCATTTTCAATTTTTTGATCTGAGATTATTTCATATTTAAGATTTAGATTATCAAGAAATTTTTTCCAGGTGGAAATATTATCATTCAACCAGGTGCTTCCAACAGGTAAAGTATTTTCAGTGTACTTGGAATAAAGAATTGCAACTTCTGGTTCTTTACCGAATAAAAAATCTTCAATAATATTAGAATTGGGAAGAATTTCTGATGTGTCAAATCGACCGTAGATTCCGCGAAGAATAAAATAATAAATAAGAATCGCTGAAATGATTATTACGATGCCTGAAACAAAGATAAAAAATTGATTTATCCTTATACCAAAAAAATTCTTTACCGCCACTTCACTTCCCCTGAATTTCTATCTTCCTGAGTAGGTATATACCCATCAGAAGTGTATTTCAGGAATTTATTTTCATCACTAAATCGTTCTTGCGGCCTTACACGAACCTTTTGCTTTTCTACTTTTTCTTCATCAACTTTATATCCGCGCGGTTCAGGTGTAAATTTTGATTGTGATGGCTGGCGCTGCTTAGTGTATTCCTCTCTAGTAATTCCCGGCTCAACAGTTTTAATCTGTCCCCGTTCTACCAAAGTTGAATCTTTTGTATAAATTGCTTCAGATGGAACTACAAGTTCACCTTGCACAGATGCAGGTTTGGTTTGATAAGCATATTGTGGTTTTCCTTCACGAACCTTGTAAAGGATATATGCCCCGATTGCCAATATGAACGTGCATATTGTTGCGACGAGAATAATAGTAGATAGTATCGGGATAAGTTCCATTTAATTTCCTAATTAGTATTAACAGCAATATTATCTGATTTTGTTGAACTAATTCGATCCAATTTTCCCCAAGTCATTCTGATTCCAAGAAACTCTTCAATAGTCGACATGGTTTTACAAATATCAATAATCAAAATAAAAAACATTCTGTAAATGATTGCATACCATATCAATCTAAATTCTTCTTTTTCGACCGCAACACAATAAAGTGCTGTGACAAGATCCAAAATTGCTAACCCTGCCCACCAAAAGAATATCAAATGCGAAAATCCAAAAAATAAAGCTGCAAAAATAAAAAATGCATTTGCTGCGATATTCATAGTTGGCCAAATAAGAGCTTCATAAGACATCATCCACAAAATAAATGTTTGTCCAAAATTTACTGTAGGATTCAACATTCTTTTTTTATGCTTTCTGATAGATTGAAGTATTCCTCGAGTCCATCTGTATCTTTGTTTAAGAAGTTGCTGCAATGTTATGGGAGCTTCTGTATAAGAAATGGATTTGGGTTCATAATAAATTTTCCAACCATTTGCTAAAACTTTTAAGGTTAAATCAGCATCTTCTGCATAAGTATCACTTGAGTAATATCCAGCTTGTTCAATTGCTTTTCTTCTAAAAATACCTATTGGTCCTGGAATAATATTTACAAGTTTAAAATAGCTCTGAGCACTGCGAGCCATATTTAATCCTTCAATATATTCAAGAGCTTGAAGATCTGTAAAAAACCTTTTTCTGTTTAGAACTTTTACATTACCTGCAACAGCACCAATTTTAGGATTTTTAAAATGTCTAACTGCAACTCTGACTGATTCAGGTGAAAGCTGAGAGTCTCCGTCCATACAAAGAACAAAATCAGACCTAGAATAATAAATACCAGAATTTAACGCTCGTGCTTTTCCCAAATTTGGCTGATTTATTAATGATATTTTTACCTTACCATATAACCCATCCTGGAAACCAACCATAGATTCAGCTACTTGTTTAGTATCGTCGGTTGAACCATCATTTACAACAATAATTTCATAATTCTGGTAATCAAGCTTAAGCAAAGACAAAATTGATTTTCTAATAATTTTACCCTCGTTAAAAACCGGAACTATAATAGATATAAATGGAGAATACCCATTAGTTTCAGAGAAAGTGTATTCATTCAGATATAAATATGCTGCTACCAAAATGGCAAAGTATCTTACAAGAAGGATGAAAAGAAATATAACAAGAGCTATAATTGTTGAATACTCAAATAGTGAACTGTAAGATAAAATTGTGTAAGGTAAAGTATAGACTATCACTAAAATCAGTAATAAAGAGATTATACCACTTACGAGTATCCTTCGTAAATATTTTTGCTCTAGATTTTCTCCTTTTTTTTCATCTTCCCGGCTTGAAATAGTAATAATAGCACGATTGACAAGCTGATTGATTTTCATTCATCCGATTAATGGTTTGCACCAATTTTTCAATAATAATGCCATTATATTGATTTTAATTAACTTTTTTTTCAAATAAATCCCCACTCAAGTATTACCAATATTGGACTTTAATTTAATTTGTATCATTATCAAACAAGGTTGAAGATTGCGGTTTGGTAAGAAATATCGTTAAGTAAACGTTTACAAGCCCCAGATCAAACTTAATTGTATAGAATTTGAACGATAACCAGTGTTTGATCTAAAAGAGCTTCCCGTCGTGAATCGTGTTTGCAAAAGAAGATTTTTAATAATTTCATAGTCTATAGAAGCGTAAAACTCGGAAAGAATGAAATCATTTTGTGGTATCAAACCAATTTTACCACCAATGCTAAAATTAAAAGTTTCATCATAGTAAAGATTCCAATCGGCCCAGATGGAGTGTGATTCAAAATTCTTTGGACTCCAATACAGCTGAGTTTCATCTTTTAATGAATAGAAATAATACTCATAACCAGCAGTAAGATCAGATTCAAAAACCTTTCCTAGTCTTGCAACAAATAAGTTACCAGAGTTATTATCAGAAACATCTAAATATCCATATTTTCCTGAAACGACTAAACTATTTTTAAACTTGTATTCACCATTTAACCCAAAATGATAAGCATTCAATCTTGTGTTAACTAAAAACGGAGAGTAAAGTATAAATGCAGCATCAGAATAATTTAGAAATGTTGTAACATTAAAAACATTTTTTTTCTGTGCTGTAAGAGATAGTTCAATCACACTCTCTTTCAAATCATTTGCAAAATAAGTTTGTCCAAAACTTCCAGATCCTGAAAATGTTTCATTAAATTTTACATAAGCTGATCCTTTAATTTGATTAAACCTTAAATCATTATCAGCCGAGGAAAGTTTACCACGTGAACCAGAAAGACCGAGAGCTAGAAAGTCTGTTGCGCCTAAGTCAATTCCAACCCCAAAGTTTGAATAGCTAAAATCAGTGTTATCAGTGAAATAAGATGCTCTGGGGATCAATTGTATATATGTTGGAAACTTATCAAAAGAAAATTTATCGCTTCTACCAATCCAGCCTAACCGTGTTTTAAGTATATGGGAATTAGGAGATTTAAGGAAAAGATTCTCATAAGTGATTTTTGCATTTTGAACTTGACCATTTTGCAGGTAGGCATCTCCGAGCAGTAATTCAGTCTCAATATCGTTTGGATTTTTTTGATTTAGTCTTCTAAATTCCTTTAAAGCTAAAGACGAGTCACTATTCCATAAATAAACTTTTGCTCTTTGTTTTTCTATCTCATAATCGTCGGTTGACTTTAATAAATCATCATAGATTTTTATCGATTTATCCAAATTAGAATTTGCAATATGAACATTCGCCAGCTCAAGGTTAACTGCATTGTTGTCCGGATTGTTAATTAGATACTGATTGAATGATTTTATAGCAGAATTATATTCTTTTCTGTATGAAAATAATCTTGCATCTTCTAAAATTTTATTGGATGTTTCTAATTCATTTTGACCTTTTACATTCTCAAAAGTCCTTTGCAGTAAAATAAATTTCTGAGAAGAACTATCAACAAATGAAATTTCATTCATTAATTCTTCTGCATCGGAGATACTATTATTTCTTAGATAAAGATTTGCCAATCCAAACATAGCCTCTGTGTTTTTAGAATCGATAGTCAATACTTTTTGAAAAAGTGATTGGCTATAAACTAAATCTCTATCTAACCAATAATTTATTTGAGCAGATAATAATAAATAATCCTTATTATTCGGAGCTGCTTTTAGAAGTTCGCTAGCAATATCGGAGGCTTCACAAAGATTATTTTGCCACATTAAAATCTGAGCTAATTTATAACGTACTTCTTGATCATTTGGGTATTTTGATAAGTAACTCTTGTAAAGATTTACAGCTAAAGTGTAATCATTATTGTAAGAATAATATTTAGCTAACTCCAATAACGCTTCTTTATTAGATGGTTCTTTAATTAATTGCTCTTCATAAAATCTAATGCGATCTTCATAATAAGATTTTCTTAAAGTAATTACCTTAAACCATAAATCTTTATATCTATTCTGGTCAGAAAATTTAGGAGATAAAATCTGCAGTTGTTCATAAGCTTCTTCATATCGATTTACAGTGATTAATTCCTCAATCAATTTAAATCTACTCTCATCATCAGCATGATTTTTTTTTAGAACAAGATATAATCTATCAATTTCATATTGTTTGGCGGCTGGTTGCATTCCATAATTAAATTTAGACGTTGTATCGTTAATCGAATAAATGTAACCTTTACCTTTTGCCAGATCCAATCCATCCATTGCCTCTTTAAAGTAGGGTCGTATTTCTAGAGATTTAGTGAATGCATCAATGGCAATTTTATTTTTACCAAGCCATAGGGTAAAATAACCATATCTGGACAACAATCTGTGATCGTCCGGAAATCGCTCAGTATAATTTTTAAGAATCGGCTCACCTTTAGAAATATGATTATTCTTAGCTAATATTTCTGAGTATCTGATAATCTCATCAGGAGAGGCTGTTTCTTTTTCAAGATAGATATCATACCATATTTCAGCTTCATTCCAGTTTCCTAAATTCTTATAACACTTTCCTATTTCAAGATAATTTTTCGCAATAATAGGATTGATAGCAATTTCTCTCTTGTGTCCTTCAATTTTATTGTAAAGGATTTTATACCAATCAGAGGTTGTTCTATTTAAATTGGATGAAATTTCATCATCTTCTGGTTTTAATTTTTTTGCTGTGCGAAAATCATAAACAGCATACTCATAATTACCTCTTTTTTCATAACACATGCCGCGTAAATTAAATCCATCCGCCGAATTTGGATTTGCAGACACATATTTATTTAAAATGTCAATTGCCTCACCGTAACGTCCAGAACTGATTAGTTGTAGAGCTTCTGTTTTAAAATTTGAAGAATAATTATTTTGAGGGAATAGAGATATGCTAAAAAAAGTAAGATTCAGAATGAGTAATTGATAGAAAAATAATTTCATCTTCTATAGTCAACTTCTATCTCTGATTTAATTGGGTTTTGACAGTCTGGTTATCAAATTCTATAAAGACATCTTCAGCACTGTTCATCGAGTCATTTACTTTTAACATTAAATAAGCCACATTAGTAGATCCGCTACCATTTAAAGTCTGATGAACTTTTGAAATGAAATCATCAATCAATTTATCATCAGATTTAGTGATAAGAATATAAATTTTATCATCAATTGTACATATCTTATCTTTTTTATGTGCTGCTACTTTTACAGAATAACTTAATTGATCGAATGAAATTCTAGATTGTGACTGACTTGCTGGATTAATTCTTATCGATAAAATTGTAAACATTTGGCCGGTAGTTTTATACAATGCAATTTGATTATTAACAATCAATTTAAAATCATTTATACTGTAAATATTAGGTACTAAATATTCAGGAGTATTTAAAGCATTTGTCTTATTTGGAATCAGCTCAGTTATATCGGGCAATATGTTTTCTTTAGTTAAACGTTTTGTGATTTTAAAATCAGTTGTTATACCTTTATAAGGTTCTATGAAATAGTTTGCTTTGAATTTTCCTTCTGTATGCCCAATATTTGGAGTAATATCGATAATGCCTGGCTGCTGCTCTGCACTATCTTCGGCTTTATGAAGTTGAATAATTCCCGTTGCGAAAGAATTTAAAACATTAAATATCATTTTTGAAGATTGTGCTGCAGGCTCTCTTAAAATCAATAAACTAGTTATCCCTAAATCTTCAATTGATTCAATCATCGAACCAAATGCATCTCTAAGGCTATTTAGGTTTTCATACTCAACATAAGGTGTCAATTCATCAAAAATAATTCGAGTAGGATGATACTGATTAATAACAGAAATAATATCGCTGAGATAATCACTTAAAAATTCATCTCTGCTTTTAAATTCTGTAGTTTCAGTTGGTTGAGCAACACGCACAACTATAATAGTGTTCTGATTAATATAGTATTCTAGATCAATATCAATGGAAGCGGCATGAATCATCAAATCTTTAGGGCGAGAGTTTGTGAAATACAGGCAAACTTCTTTGTTCTTTGCAGCTTCTACCGCATATTGAAGACTTAAAAGAGTTTTACCAGACTTTTTTTCACCTACTAACAAATAGGATCCACCGTGATAAAATCCTCCCCAGGCGCTATCAACGATTGGAATACCGGAACGGAATAATTGCACGCTTTTTTTCATAGTTTAATTTTTTAACAATTTTACCAATAATTATACCGTTAGTATTGTTCGTTTATATTAAAAAAATGAATAAAAGCGATATTTTTTTGGACTAAACAGAGACAAAAAAAGTGAGCTGTATTATTATGCAACAAGCTAAATTTTTGACCTTTTCAAAGGTTTTGAGAATAAAATATTTTTAAAGTAATATCTAATTGCTAAAATAACCAAATACAAAAAGTGCAGTTGCATTTCCAACTATTGTTGGTTCGTTGGTTATATAATCCATTCTATCATCAAAATATTTAACTTCATCTGAATTGAATTCACTATAACTCTGATTCATTCTTTGAATTTTATATTCTTTCAAAAGATTGGCTGGAGCGGGTCCTGCAGTTAATGCACCAGGTAGATACCCATTATTAAAAAATGCAACTTGCGAGTGTAGATTTTTAGAAAAGTCTGAACCAATATTATAAATAAAACAAATTCCCCAAGGGTTTCTACCTAAGATATAATCTATCTGAAAAATATTTAGTGAATCGAATTCTTTAGAACCTGTTAATTTCTTATAAAGAATTGTTTGTAGACTGACACCGAGAAAAGTGTTTGTTGTACCCCAGGAATATTCTAGTCCCTCTCGCAGAAAAGATTCAGAACTTTTATTTTTTGAATGCTTAAGATTTAGATAAATATATTTTACAAAATCTTGATTATGCTGAGCAATTTTATAATGAGCTAAAGAGTTTATATCACCAACACTCCACCAATAATCCGACTCAGCTTTCTCCCCAAACATAACTGCATCTTTAAGATATTTTTCAGACTTAGTGCTATTATAAAGTTCGATGGAAGCTAGTGCTAATTTACCATTAAAATATTTTTCTGGATAATGATACGAAAATGTAGTATCGATATCTTGAACGCTATTTCTTAAAGCATAAAATTTTTCAGCTGTTTTCAGACAGTTTGAAGCAAACTCGTTATCATAGGATTTCTCGTTCCAAATTCTGGATGCCAAGGCTAAAGCAGCACTGTAAATCCCGATTGTATTTTTCCCAAGACTAACAAACGCAGGACGATTAAATTGCAAACTATCATTTTCGGGTAATCGCCATCCAATGTTATGATCAGATTCATTCTGTAATTGTGAAACTAAAGTTTTATTATCAACATTACATCTCAATAACCAATCAAGACCAACTTTTGCCTCTTCCAAAATATCTGGAACATTATTTTTATCTAAATCATATCCGAATTTTTTCGAGTCAAATTCATAGCTAAATAGAAGAAGATAAGTGGTGTAAGCAGTAGTTTTCAAAAACTTTACATAATCACCAGCATCATGCCAGCCGCCCGTTAAATCACGAGCAGTAGAATCAGTATACCCTATAATTTTAGATGCATCCGAAAGATGACAAGGCTGATGTAATATTGGATTTGTTGGTCCACAACGCTGTGTTTTGAAGAAAAGGCTAAGTGAATCTCTTACATTATTAAAGATTGAATTACCAATCTGGAAAGGATATGATTCAGTGTCTGATAATTTTATTCTGTACTTTCCAATGGAACTAAGACTTGAAAAATCAATTTCATAACAAAAATTAAAATTTCCATAAACTGATGGTGAATCTTTAACACTTCCTTCGAATTTAATTTTATTCGAATTATTTTCTAAAATATAAAATGGCTTGTTTTGTAAATTAGTTTTTGAAAGTATAACTGCAGTTTTTAATTCTTCTGGTAAGAAACCGACTTGATTTGTTCTAATATAAATAGCATCAGAGATGGAAGTATGGCAATTAACAAAAATAATTTGAGAAACAAATAAAAAAACAGAAAAGAATAATTTCACAAAACCATTTTTAATAATTGTAATCTCCTTTTAATTGCCATACTTAAAAAACATTAAGCTTTTTGTTCTTCTTTACTTATATAATGTGTTCTGAAAATATAATCCCAAATTGGTGAGCTAACACCATAACCTTTATCTGGATCCTGGTAATGATGTTTGATATGATGATTCTTAATTGCTAACCAAAATTTGCTGTGCATATTAAAATGATGGACAGCATAATGTGTTATATCATAAAATAGATAACCCGTTAAAAATCCTGCAAAGAAAGGCAGTACAAAAATATTGCCTATCAAAAAACTAAATAAAAAATAAAATAATGTTGCTAGTGGAATGCTTACGGATGGCGGCATTACCAATCTTCTGGAATCACTTGGATAATCATGATGTACGCCGTGGAATATAAAATGTATCCTTGCACCTAATTCACTCTTTAATTCCCAGTGAAAAACAAACCTATGTAATAAATATTCCGTAATTGTCCAGATGAACAATCCAAATACTACCAGCCCTACAATTGATAATACACCAATTTTAAAATCAAAAACTGATAAGTATAACATATAAAGTATAACCGGAACAAAAATTATTAATGGAACTGAAGGATGAACTCTTGATAATGATTCCATAAAATCACTTTTAAACATCCTTACAGTTTCATCTTTATTTGAAACAAACTTTTTTGCCATTGCTAATCCTGTTTAATTATTACACTTAAATTTACGAATTACTATCTAAAGATTAAAAAATGATTTGGCTAATTTTTATTTTATTATTTAAAAATTGAGATAGAACATTTTTTTATCATCTCAATTATATTTGATATTAAGTATTAAAGTTTTCATATTCACAAGTGATTTTCCAAAATTCCTTAACTTCCAGGAGGTTTAATGGCTCTAAACGGCGAACGTGAACAATGGGGAACAAAAATAGGTTTGATATTAGCCGTAGCTGGTAATGCTGTAGGTTTAGGAAACTTTCTCAGATTTCCAGTTCAAGCAGCCCAAAATGGTGGTGGTGCTTTTATGATTCCATATTTTATTTTCTTCCTATTACTTGGTATTCCATTAATGTGGATTGAATGGGGCATTGGAAGGCACGGAGGTAAATTTAGGCATGGAAGTGCTCCAGGCATGTTCGATGTTATTTGGAAAAATAGACTCGCAAAATATTTTGGATCCGTCGGATTATTTATATCTATTACAATTCTAATTTACTACACATATATAGAATCCTGGACACTTGGTTTCAGTCTTTTTTCAATTTTAGGTTTATATTCTAATGAAACAAGAGAAACTATGACTGGTTTTCTGTCAAGTTATCAGGGAATTACAACATCACAAACATTCAGTTCAATTTGGCCAGCATATGGGTTAATGCTAATTACCTTTGCATTAAACTTTGCAATTTTATATAAAGGGATTTCAAAAGGAATTGAAAAATTAGCGAAGATAGCTATGCCCTTATTATTCTTATTTGGTATTATCCTTGCCATTAGAATTTTTACTCTTGGCACACCTGATCCAGCATTTCCCGAAAATTCTGTTATAAATGGATTTGCGTTTATTTGGAATCCTGATTTTTCTGCTCTAGGTAATCCAAACATATGGCTTGCAGCCGCAGGACAAATATTTTTTACACTTTCGGTTGGAATGGGAACAATTCATGCCTACGCGAGCTATTTAAAACCTAAAGATGATATAGTGCTTTCCGGACTTGCTACAGCTTCTACAAATGAATTTGCAGAAGTTGTACTTGGTGCCTCAATAGCGATTCCTGTTGCAGTTGCATTTTTTGGTTTAGATGTTACAAAGGAAATTGCTGCTGGCGGATCATTCAATCTTGGTTTTGTGTCTATGCCAATTATTTTTGGAAGTTCTCATTTCCCGTTAGGTGAATTATTTGGATTTATGTGGTTCCTATTACTTTTCTTTGCCGGAATAACATCTTCTGTTGCAATGGGGCAACCTGTTGTTGCATTCTTAGAAGATGAATTCGGAATGGATAGAAAAAAAGCTGTTACATCACTAGCAATAGCTGTTCTTGTTGCAGTTCAATTTGTTATATTCTTTTTAAAGTATGGATTTTTAGATGAAATGGATTATTGGGCAGGAACCTTTGGTCTTGTTGTTTTTGCATTGATTGAAACGATTTTGTTTATGTGGGTTTTTGGTGCTGACAAAGCATGGAAAGAAATGAATGACGGAGGAGATATTCAAATCCCGATGTTCTTTTATTATGTGATGAAATATGTTACCCCTGTTATACTTATGATTTTGATGATCTGGTGGTTTGTTCAAAGTGCAGTACCAACATTACTTTTAGAAAATGCTCCTCCGGAAAATGTTCCTTACATTTGGGGAGCGAGAGTATTAATGATTTCAATCGCTATAATACTAATGCTGCTAGTAAAAAAGGCATGGGAAAATAATTATAATGAGGTTAAATAATGGGAATTACTACAAGTGGAATAATATTTCTTGTTTTAGCCTGGGGAATAATAATAGGTTTAACTGTATTTTCATTTTATAAAGTTTTTAAAGGTGAGAAAAAGAATTAATAAAAAAACCCGAGTTGGATAGCTCGGGTTTAAATTGATTTGCTTTAACAATTATTCTTCATCATATTCATCAGATTTTTCATTCTCCGCTTGCAGCCTATGGGCAAGATTTGATTCTGATGATGCGATTGCAAATTTACCTTCCTTAATAAATTGATATAATAAATCATTTTTAATAAGGTAACCAAATGTTGCCTGAAACTTTTCTATAGACATTCCAGCAGTAGCAGCAAGTTTTGCAAGTTCATGGGGATCATCAAAATCAGCCTGATTAAGCCTTAACATATATCTTCGTGCTATGTAAAAGCTTTCTGATGCAGGATCAACCATTCTAACTTTTGTCTTTAATGTTTTAGGATCGATAATATCCTTAAAGTACATTGGAACAAAATTTCCATTTTGAATAGAGACCATAGCTCCACTTCCGCCATCAAGAATAAACTGTGCTGCTGAAAATCCTAAATCTCTTGTATATTCCATATCAAATGGAATTGGATCAGCGCAACGTAATTCATATCCAATATTTTTAGCAACTACGGTAGCTTTTAATCCAAACTCCTTTAGTCTTTCTTGTACTTTAGATTTTAGTATTTCACCAAAATTTATTTCTGCTATTCTAATATTATCGTGCGCGTCTCTCTCAACTTCTACCAAAGATTCAAGATCAGCAGGATCTAAATGTTCCACTAAGCCTTCAGCAATTATTGCAACACCATCCGGTTTACCATAACTTAATCTTTTAATAATAGCACCAACAAGAATGTCAACAATATGTCCAAATTTAATTTGTTTATTTGCAAACTCTTCAGGTATAAGTGTAAGTGTTGCACCTGTTGCTTTACCAATACCAAGAGCTAGATGTCCTGCTTTTCTACCCATAGAAATAACAAAATACCAGCGAGAGGTTGTCTGGGCATCAACCATAAGATTTTTTACAACTTCAACACCGATATGTCTTGCTGTTTGGAATCCAAATGTTGGTATTCCATGCGGAAGATCAAGATCGTTATCAATCGTTTTAGGAACGTGAACAACTTTAATCCTACCGGAAGCCATCTCATTAACTTTAAGTGCGCTAAACGCCGTATCATCACCACCAATTGTTATAAGCTTATCTACATTTAATCTTAATAAAGAGGTAACCGCGTTTTCTAAATGCTTAGGATCTTTGGTAGGATTTGATCTTGAAATACCAATGTATGATCCGCCTCTAAAGTGAATACGACTTACGTTTTGGATATTTAAATCTTTTACGTGAGTGATATCCCCTTGCATTATCCACTTAAAACCATCTTTTATACCAATAACTTCAACACCTTCAACAGCTGCGCGAATTGTAGCCGCACCTATAACACTATTGATTCCAGGTGCCGGTCCTCCGCCAACTAATATGGCTAATTTTTTTGGTGCGATAGACATTTAATTTGAACTCCTTAAAAAATTATACAATCACGTTTTTGAATTAAAAACTATAGAACTTTAAGTTTAGCGAACTTAAGCATTAGTTGTTTTACATTATTTCCTTCAAAGTGTACAGTTGCTTTTGTTTGATCA
>Ga0154020_10005976_pt1 | contig 14264 bp, 12 predicted proteins | sample Klosneuvirus_201_FD_109709 | JGI IMG/M metagenome (GOLD analysis project Ga0154020, IMG submission 109709) | Active sludge microbial communities from wastewater, Klosterneuburg, Austria - Klosneuvirus_20160825_MG | ecosystem: Engineered > WWTP > Aerobic digester > Activated sludge | place...
ATAGAATCTTTCAAATCTTGTTTGGCGCCATCCTTAGCTAAGATCAGGTGATCGCAATGCACGGTAGAAGGAACCAATACTTTTGGAATGCCACCAGACATGAATTGCAACAAAGCCATTTGTGCGGTTGCATCTTGCATGGCCACACGATCCGGAGCAAAATCGACATACGATTTGCCGCGACCGAAGTTTTCGATCTTTTGGTCGGCATGAAGATGCGTGTATAAAATTTTCTCCGAGAGGGTGAGGGGCTTGCCAACCACTTTTCTAGCCTTGGCAATGCGGCCGGGCATAGCTGCGTACACGGCTTTAATCATATCTAAATCAAATACCATAATCGTAAATTTTCGATGTTTAGGAGGTGCTAAACTACTAAAATAACGAGTAAATTCAATTTGGATTTACGAATTAGGATTTGCGAAGTACGAATTTAGAGAGATTTAAAATCGAAGATCCTGGCCATGAACTTATGGCCAGGATCTTCGAAACTCTAATATCAAGTATCTAACCTCGAATGACTATTTGCTATTAATGTAATTTAAAAACTCCCGCTTGGTATTCTCATCCGCAAAGCGACCACCAAAAAAAGCTGTACCGGTTTTGCTATTGGTGTCGCCCACACCGCGTGAGGCTACGCACATGTGATTGGCATCCATGACCACGCCCACATGCTCAGTACCTAAAATGCGTTGAAGTTCTTTACCAATTTGAACGGTCAATCTTTCCTGTACCTGCGGACGCTTGGCAAAATATTGAACAATTCGATTGATCTTGGAGAGGCCAATAACCTTGCCACTTGAAAAGTAAGCCACATGAGCTTTTCCATAAATGGGTACAAAATGATGCTCGCAATGCGAGTAGAAAGTAATGTCTTTTTCTACCAGCATCTGGTCATACTTATACTTGTTATCGAAAAGCTTAGCTACCGGGCGATTCTTTGGATTAAGTCCACTAAAAACTTCCTTCACATACATCTTGGCAACTCTTCGCGGGGTGCCCTGCAGACTATCATCGGTTAAGTCAAGCCCCAATATCTCCATAATTTCGCGAAAGCGTTTTTCGATTTGCTCAATCTTTTCATCATCACTCAAATTAAAGGCATCATCGCGCAATGGCGTATTCCATGAGGTGAGTAGATGGTCATCATCAAACTCTTCGTCCAATGGTTTAATGGGCCGGATATTCAACGAAATTTCTTTCTGTCTCATACAATTTCACTTTAAGGTCGTACTGGTTATCAATGTGCTGCCTCAATATCCGCCAGATCACGACTGCAATATTTTCTGCGGAAGGATTGAGGTTTTTGAAGTAAGTGGTATCCAAATTAAGATTTTTATGATCAAAGTGTTTGAGAACGTGTTCTTTAATGATGTCGCTCAACACTTTCATGTCAAAGACATACCCTGTTTCCGCATCGGGGGTACCTACCAAGGTTACAATCAATTCATAATTGTGACCGTGGTAATTGGGGTTATTACATTTTCCAAATACGGCATCGTTTTTCTCATCCGACCAGGTCGGATTGAAGAGTCGATGCGCTGCATTAAAATGTTCTTTACGGGAAACGGCTATTTTCATGAATACAGTAATAACCATTTATAACCAAAATGGTTCAGAATTTTATTTAGGTAAATGGTTATCCGTTAAAAATTGGAGAAGGACCGATCGTGATAATCAAATGTTGGCATGGTTAAGCCCAGAAAGAGTTCGTGGGTCGTGAAACTAGGACCTACCGAGCTATTAGTTGGTAGTTCGAATGTATATCCAAATTTAAGTTTTTCCCCCAATTTAGCTTGTAGCTGTAAACCGTATGAATTGAAATTTCGCGTGAAGATGCCGGCTGAAAATTTCTCGTAAAAGTTAAGGTTGAAATTCAGATCCACGGAGACAGGCGACCCGCTAACTCCGCGAAGTAATACCGAAGGCTTTAACCTAATATTCTGGTTCAGGTAAAATACATAGGCCCCAAAAAGATAAACCGTTCGGTTATATAACTGAAATTGTTCTCCACCTGTAGTAATAGTAGAGTTTAATAATCTGGGTATAGACAATCCCATTAGATATCGTTCACTTTTTAGAATTACCCCAGCCCCCAGATTGGGTTTGGTCACATTTTCATTTTGAAGGAAAGCCGGGTCATCCGGGTCAGCCAGATTCAAGTCATTAACATTCGATCTGAAATTTATAAAACCAGCCTGCATGCCGAAACTTAGAGTTGTTTCATCACTAACGGGTAGTTTATAGGCAAAGGCACCTTGAAATTCTGTATTCTTAGAGTTACCTATTTGATCCTGAACGAGGAGTAAGCCAGCGCCAATTTTATTTTCCAGTAATGAAATGTGACTATTAAAATTAATAGTTGCAGGGTTTCCCTCGAAACCGCCCCATTGATTCCGATAAGAAATAGAAGCATTAAGATTATTATTCAATCCTGCATAGGCAGGATTGATAACCATAGGATTATTGATGTATTGTGCGTAGAGGGGATCTTGTTGTGCAAAGGCAGAGCCTGCAATTAAAATTAATGTAAGCACGGATAGAATCTTTTTCATAATCATTTCTTAAGGGTTAAGTATCCCGTCATGGTCTCACGGCCGCTTCCACTGGTGAATCCGATCTTATAAAAGTATGTACCTGAAGGAAGTTCATTTCCATTATTATTTTTTCCTTCAAACCTATTGGTGTCATTATTATAATTATCCACTTCAAAAACCAAACTGCCCCAGCGATTAAATATACTCACTTTATTTTGAGGCTCCAATACATTGATGTTTGCTATTTTGAAATAGGAATTATATGAATCGGTATTGGGCGAGAGTCCGTTGTAGACTATAATATCCCCAGCAACATCGATGGTGATTTGGGAAGTAGTACAAGCTCCGAGCAGGTCACAAATCTCTATCGTAAATTGATCTTGTCCTACGAAATCCAGTTTGGCATAATCCAAGTTTACAATGAAACCGGTTATTGTATAGGAAGCGCCACTTAGTGGGTCCTGAATTACTCTAAAACTGGTTGGATCAAGATTATTATTGGGATCACTGATAAGACTGGTAAAATCAATGGACACAGAATTTCCAACTACCGCTTGGGCAGTCGTTGGGGTTATAACGGGTGCTTGATTAGAGCTAAGAAAGGTTATTTGGACTGCCATAGTTGCTAAGCCTGGAGTCGTAAAATCCTGATCAAGAACAGCAAAGATGATGGATCGATCGAGGGTAATATCGCTTCTACGACCTGACGGTAACCTTCCACCAGAAGGTGGTGTGGCACCAATGAATTGGTACTTAACTGATCTTAAAGCGGATTGAAAATTAGCAATTGGTAAAGAAGAATCATTACCGTTCGTGTCTAGTCCTGTAAGTGTTAATGTTCCGGTTGTTGCATTAAAGATTCCTTTTATTGCTTCATCTGGGGTGAAGGAAAGCACCTCATCGCCAGGTCGGAAATTCAAAATAGTAACTTCTGCTTTAGCTATTTTATCGTTGTCGGAATCGGAAACGGTTAGGTTAGCATCTAACACAACAGGGTTTACACCGTTACTAAAATTTAGATTGGGTAACACCGTTGTGACAGGTGCTGGATTCGTATTTTCGAAATAAGAAAATTGTCCTGAGTTGTCACCAGAAAACAGATCCTGATCCCCGTCATTATCCAGGTCTGCAAAAGTGGGGGAGTTTATGTTGAATTGGGATATATTTATCTCCAATCCTTTAAATGGATTTGAATCAGAAAGAAGGCCATTTACCTTGAAAGCAGGCAGTGTTGTCGAACCAATGTTTTCGTAATACCAGAAGCCTCCATACTTGCCAACGATTATGTCTAAATCACCATCATGATCAAGATCCAGAAATTTAGGATGGTTGATGTAAATGACAGCAACACTAATGCCCGTTTCCCATTCTGGTTTTGGACTGAATACGGGATTTGCTAAGGTGCCTATATTTTCAAATAGTGCCAGTTTACTATCCGTTGTTGAAAGTATCAAGTCTGGGTTTCCATCTCCATTTAAATCGCCAAGATCAACATCAGGTTCTAAATTTGGAGTTTCATTAATGAAGTCGAATGGATTATTGGGCCCGGTAAGCTCCGTGTAAACGCCTGCATTATTTTGAAAATACCGGACTCTTGCCTCAGAATAATAATGGTCATCAACATGGAAGGGAGCAATTAAATCTAAATCCCCATCCTTATCGAGATCAAATAGTTTTAAATCGTTATCACCATACAAGCCTAACTCCGAAAAGGGATTATTAATCAAGCTGAATTTCCCATTATCATTCTGATAAAGTTCCTGATTAGAATAAGTACTTGAGTACGTACAACCACAGTAATAAACATAATAGTCATAAGTTTCAGATCCCGAGGTTAACGCGTCCAGATCGCCATCCCCATCAATATCTGCAAAGGAAACATTTGAATAATCCACCAAGTCAACGCCATCTACCGGACTATCTAAACCTTCCTTAAGTTCGAATACACCCAGCCCTTTGTTTTCATAATAGAAAAAAGCCTTCTCAATATTATAACCATAACCATTTTCATTGTAGGCAACAGTCACATCCAGATCGCCATCATCATCCAAATCAGCAAAAGCGAAGGATACATAATCAACGCCTGGTAAATCGTTGTTTATTGCATCGAATGGATTTCCCAGAGAACTTCCTGGATTACCTGGATTGGGGATCCATGGACCTACCTGCGTGGCATCGCCATTGTATCCATATTGTATTTTAAAGGATCCATTATCATTCCGGTAATAGACTACTTCACCGTTAAGACTAATAAAAAAATCAAGGTCTCCGTCTTGATCCAGATCGGCAAAGGAAATTGGACTCCAATCATGATTGTCATTTCTTTGAACTCCATTAACTACTCCGTAATCCAATAGCGGATACATAGATGACCCGTCTACATAAACAGGATTTGTTGGAGTACCCGTATTTTTAAAGAACTGAAGCACGTCATGATAGGTGGAACTGTTGTAATAACCCCCTAAAAAAAGATCGGTATCTCCATCGGCATCTATATCCACAAAAGTGGGGTGTGCGTAGCGTCTGGTACTTATGCCATCAAATGGGTTAGTTGCTCCTATTTCAGACGAGAAGTTCGGAGCTGATCCGCTACCTACATTTCTAAAGAAATAAGTTTCTCCGTACGTACTATATCCGTACTTTTCATCTGTGCCAACCAAGAGATCTAAATCGCCATCATTATCTATATCTGCGAAGGCTGGTGCATAAGATCTCTTTGCGGCTGGAATTGCACTACTAATATTGCCAAAGGGATATTGGGGTTGGCCAGATTTTCTTTCAAGGAATTGGGGTTTACTTTTGGTGCCAACATTTTCAAAGTACTTAAGCCCGGGAAGATCTCCACCAACGATTAAATCCAGATCGCTATCGCCATCTAAATCGGCATAAACAAGCGTTGGCCTATAAACATATGGTAACGGGGGCGGGAGTGGATTATCGAGGTAATTTCTGGTAAATGGGCCAAGAGAAGTTTGGGCGTTAGCTGGACTGACACTGAGTAATAAGCTAAAGGCTGCCCCTGCAGCACCAAGTTTTAATTGAGTTTGTAAATAGAATAAACGATTACGCAGGCGCTCCAGTTTGCCTAAGAGCTGGCTTTGTTTCCTTTTAGTAAAGCGGTGGAATCGTCCATTGGCGATGTTTTTGTTTAGCCGCCCCCTAAATTTATGGTATTTAGTGTTGGCTGATTGATAAATTTGGACGACTAAGGTGTTCATAGTTTCTATGAATGCTTTTGGCCGGAAAACTTTCTCTGCACATTAAATATAATAAAAGAGAGCAGGTTTGAAATGTTTTTTATTTAAAATTTTGAAATAGTAAGCATGAAGTCAGTTTCGGACTATTCCTTTCACTTTATAAACGAAGCAATTCCAGCGGAACTGAGTGCTGAAATTGTAAAACTATGGACTGAATTTGCTGTGCTACAGCAACCTGAAGCAGAAAGGAGATTAAGCGAGTTAGTCTTAGTCCTTAAAAACAAATCCGGAAAAGTTATTGGGGTCTCCACTGTGGTTAAAACCCTGTTGCCTCAGATTCATAATTATGTTTATGCTTATCGTTGCTTCATTCTGCCTGAGTTTCGAGCACCGGCTCTGGATACCCAAATGATTGTAAGAACAAAAAATCATTTACAGGAAATAAGTGCACTTGAGACAGATAAGAAGTGCGTAGGTATTATGGTAATTGTTCAGAACGAGAAACTAAAGGCGCAATGGCGGCAGGCCGTTTGGCTTGGCGCGGATATGATTTTTATGGGTAATACTCCGCAGGGCCATCATGTCCGAGTAGGGTATTTTAAGCATGCAAGAATTTGACCTTAATAGCTTAATCAGTCTTCAATTTTTCTTCAGCGTAGAAACGATGTATCTTGAAAATGATTCGATGGTCGGATAATCCCAGAGAAGAAGTGGGTTAAGGTCGGCTCCTATAAATTTTTCGATGTGCTGCAAAATGAAAATGGCGTTAACGGAATCCAAACCAAAATTGATAAACTCAACGTCCACGTCAATTTCATCCAGATCGATTCCCAACTCATCCGAAATCTTCTTTCTAAAAAAATCAACTAACTCAGTTTCCGTGAATGTATTCATTGCTCTTTGTGCAAACTCACCCTCAATTAATTGAATATTCATGACACCTGAAAGCAATCTTCAATTTAATGTAAAGGCCAGCTTGATCAAACAACTGGGAGAAGAGATCGCTCCGGATGCAGCAACGGCTTTGGCCGAACTGATCAAAAACGCCTACGATGCCGATGCCAGTTGGGTGCGGATTGAAATTGATACACGCCACACCGCTGTGGAAGATTATTCTCATTTTAGAAATCAGGAAATAAGTTTTTTACGAATTAGTGACAATGGTGTGGGGATGTCGTGGGCTGGTGTCCAAGCCAATTGGATGAATTTCTCGGTTTCTGCAAAACAACAAGCCAAAGCAAATGAACTTACCAAAAAGAAACGATCGCCTGTTGGTGGGCAAGGTTTAGGGCGATTGACAACAGCTCGGCTTGGAGAATTTGTAGAACTTTTTACGGCCAATGAAGAAGGAGAACATAGTCACGTTGCGTTTGATTGGAAAGAATTTACTGAGGAGAGAGTGATTGCAGAGGTTCCTTTGTTTGCAGAGAAAATTCCATCTCCTCGTGAAAAGGGGACTTCATTGCTTATTTTTCCCTTGGAAGTAAACCAATGGGAGGGTGATAAAGTGTTCGAGTTTATTCAGCAATTAACCAATAAGGTTTTTTTGTTTATAGATCGAAAATCATTTCAGATAAAAATAAAGATTAACGATCAGGAAATTGGAATTGATCAATCCGTTAAATTGAAAAGAGGAGAAAATAAAGTGTATTGGGAGAATGTGTGGCAAAAAATGTCACCCACATTAATTCAGGAGGTGATTAATTTTTGGGATGTTAACCAGATGATTAAACCTGGTTTCTCATCAGAAGAACGGGCTCAACAGGTAGTCCTGATACTTCGATGTGAACGGGATAATAAAATTGTTGGACTCACAACTGCTGGGGTCGTAACTTTTAAACAACTCAATAGCAAGAATTTTTATTTATACCGGTCAATCATTTTGCCTGGGTATCGCCATCCTGGATTGACCTCTAAATTAATTGTAGAGACTCGGGATTTTCTTGAATTAGCTAATAGTCAGGTTGTAACCAATCCGTGTATAGGCATGTTGACTTTTGTTGAAAATCCGCGTATTCAGCAATTCAGACGAGAGGCGATATGGCCAGCCTCAAAGATGGCTTACATGGGCATGGATAAACAGGGAAGACATATACGCGTTTATTATTTTCGTGGGGCAACTATTTGACAGTAGAAACTTCTAAGGAGGTTAAACTTCTGATCGCTAAATTTTTATTCCAATTCAATTCGTTCTTAACAAGATGCAACCCCGAAAATGCGAGGAACAATTCTTCAAGGGCAATTCTTGATTGTAATTTACCCAACCAATCGCCTAAACAAAAATGAATACCTGAACCAAAAGCGAGGTGACGGTTTTGTGTACGATTGAGAATTAATTCATCAGGATTGTCAAAAATTTTCGGATCTCGATTGGCCGCGCCCAAACAAAGAGTAACCGTACTTCCTTTCGGTATAATTTTTCCGCGTACACTCAAGTCTTCAGAAGCAATCCGACCCAGTAGTTGCACTGGTGGATTAAAGCGAAGGAGTTCATCAATGGCTAAATCCCACGCTTGAGGTGTTCGAGGAAATGATTTAGTGTTCGTTGTCAAATGACAGACACCAATTCCGATAAGCCCTGAAGTTGTTTCTTCGCCTGCGGTAAACAGAAAAATACAAATTGAGATTAGCTCTTCTTCAGAAAGCGGCTCCTGTGATTTTTCGTTTGCTGCAAAAATTTTAAAAAGCAATCCTTCTTCGTGCATTTTCTTTTCCCGCAACGTGATTCTGAAATACTCAATAAATTCTTTAGATGCATGATGAATCAGTACCAGATCTTTAACTGTAATATAAAGATCAAGAGCTTTAATAAGATTAAGCGCCAGGTCTTTCAAATACCGATGATCAGCCGAATTAATCCCCAAAATATTGGTCATGGTAAGTGCCGGAAGGGCCTGACCAAAGTCCTTCACCACATTAAATTTCTCTTTATCTAATTTTGATATAAGTTCATTTGCTCCTGCGCGAATAAGATTCTCAATATCATGATCGACCCACACGCTCTGAATAAATTTACGAACCCGTGCGTGCTGGGGCGGATTGAGAAAGAGAATAAAATGACTCATCGCTTGGGCAATTGCTTGAAAATCCATTTCGTGGGTATTGAGGTATTCAACGCCACGTTTTATCCACTCCAATCGATTACCAGCCTGATATCGATTGTCCTTTAGAATTACCTTCACATCCTCATAACAAGTAACAATCCATTCTTTGGTTTGTGAAAGGTGAACGGGATCATTTTGTTGCAACTTTTTATACATTGGATAAGGATCAGCGAAATTCACTTCATCCCAGGGTTTCCAAAGTAGGCTGTCGCTGCTCATTCTTTACTCATTAGTATCTTGTGGGTTTGGCGCAGTCCAGTAATTTCCCTGCGGCAAGGTGATTGCCATCAGATGGTCTTCCTGATAGTGATTGAGAACTCCGGGTCGCCTGACATTGGGTAATACACGAACATCATAGATTTCCTCTACACTGTTTTCATACTTGATGTGACCGACCAAACGCCCAGTGGATAGTTGAATTACTGCAACCCCACAAAAGATTGACTTTGAAGCAATAGGCAAATCTCCAAATGTTTTGCTCGTTGTACGCAATTTCGAGAGACCAATAAAAACGTAGTCACCAATTTTATCCATGCCGCGAACAAACCCATTTAGTTTTTGCACTACATCATATTTTTGGCTTTGTACGTCTACCTGAATAAGTTCACCCGATGCTGACAGGAGGATATATAACTTACCTCCATAAATCCTGGGTGAATGTGGCATAGGCAAGCCATCCAAAATTATTTCTTGTTCTTGCGCATCCATTAGTATCCCACCTTTTGCTTTATTAGTGCGCCAGCCTCCGCCAGAGTCGGTTTGCCCTAATGCTGTTATGTATTTGATACCTACCTGATCTAACGCCATTCCATTTAGATGACATTGGTCATTGGGTTGTAGTGATGAAATGAATTTCGGTTTCCATATGGGCGTAAAACTAAACTGTTCATTGATTTTAGAAATACACGAAAATCGGGTTGTTACGCCAATCATACCCGAATCGGTAAATGCTAAATCATGAATGTCGAGCTCGCCTGTATAATATATCGAACGTGGCAAATACAATGCATCATACGTATTAGGTTGTTTTGGAAAAGTAGCTGCTAAACCGGGCGCGTTGGCGAGTATGACTACTTCGTTGCGAGTGGCAATAGCTAATTGCTGATCACGAATTGCAATGCCCATCGGTTTTTTAAAAGACCGTGGCAATTGAATCAGTGATTTTTTATCCGTGGCACTAATGAAAATGACCTTGCCAGCCTGGTACGTACTGATTGCCAGTGTGCATCCCAAACTATTCAGTAGTTCGGGTAAACCTTCTGTGTATGAACATGTAAAAGGCCTAAGTTCCGGCTTCATAAGTATGATTAGTTAAACTTATCAAAATTTTTCCCATTTTAAAGGTTTTGTATTACCTATGAGTGCTTCAAAGGCAGCTAATAATATTTCATTAGATGGAACCGTGATTTGGTTTACCGGACTTTCGGGTGCTGGTAAAACCACCATAGCCGTTGCATTAAAAAATAAATTGGAAGCAAGAAGTCAGGCTGTTTATTTACTTGATGGCGATCAATTACGTGCTGGATTAAATGCAGATCTGGGATTTTCTGACAAAGATCGTTCTGAAAATATTCGCAGAGCGGCTGAGGTGGCACGACTTTTTGCCAAGGAAGGCAACTGCGTTTTGGCAACTTTTATTTCACCCTTTAAGACAGATCGGAAAATAGCCCGACAAATTGCTGGAAATCACCGATTCATTGAGGTCTTTGTATCTTGCCCTATTTCCATTTGTGAGAAACGAGATGTAAAAGGCCTTTACAAAAAAGCCCGTGCCGGATTGATAACCCAGTTTACAGGTATTGATTCGCCTTATGAGAAACCTGATAGACCGGATGTAATTATTCATTCAGCAGAACAGACCGTTGAAGAGGCAATAAATTTAATATGGGGGAAATTATTGTAATTATCGATAATGTCATTGCATTTATCAATTGTTAGTATCCTGAAACGATGAATGATGTAGCTACCATTTTAATACTTCTGGTTGTTGTTACGGCCTTGGCGCAGGTCACTGATCGCATTCATATTCCGTACCCAATTTTATTAGTACTTGCTGGTATTGGAATTGGTTTTATACCTGGGTTGCCTGCATTAGTGGTCGATCCGGAGGTTGTCTTTCTAATATTTTTACCTCCGGTACTTTATGCGGCCGCATGGAATACTTCGTGGCCGGATTTTAAACAATCTATTCGCCCTATCTCCTTGCTATCTATAGGGTGTGTATTATTTACGATGGCTATTGTAGCTATAGCAGCACATCAATTTATCCCGGATTTTGGCTGGCCTGAGTCATTCGTATTAGGCGCTATTGTTTCCCCGCCTGATGCGGTAGCGGCTACAGCTGCAACAAAGGGATTGAAAGTGCCTAAAAGAATTATCACCATCCTGGAAGGGGAGAGTTTAGTGAATGATGCAACCGGCCTTATCGCTTATCGGTATGCAATCACCGCTACGGCCTCGGGTACATTTATTTTTTGGTTGGCCGGCATTAACTTTTTTTACGTTGCCGTGTTGGGAATAACTTTAGGCTTGGCCGTTGGCTATATATTTTTCTGGATTCATAAGATTACGCCAAACAACGCTACTACTGATACCACATTTACTTTGCTGGCCCCCTACGCAGCGTACCTGGTAGCTGAACAATTTCAGGCATCAGGAGTTTTAGCCGTAGTGACAGCCGGTTTATTTTTAAGTCCACGTGCCTCTGAAGTTTTTTCAAACCAAACCCGCATTCAGGCAATTGCCGTTTGGGATACAATAATCTTTATACTAAATGGTGTTATTTTTATTCTAATTGGTTTGCAGCTTCCTATAATTCTTGGGCATATCACCAGTAACTCGATAGGCACATTGTTTTGGTATGGAGCCATTGTTAGTTTGGCAACGATACTGGCCCGAATTTTATGGGTTTATCCGGGTGCTTACTTGCCAAGGTGGTTGAGTAAAAGTATTCGTACTCAGGAACCGGACACGAATTTAAGGGGAGTAACTTTAATAGCCTGGTCAGGCATGCGCGGCATTGTTTCGCTTGCTGCGGCATTGGCTTTGCCTTTAATGATTTCTGAAACTAAAGCGTTTCCTAATCGCGACTTTATTATTTTCTTAACCTTTTGTGTGATTTTCGTTACCCTCGTGCTGCAGGGTATGACCTTGCGTAAATTGATAAAATGGTTAGGGATAAAGTTGGATAACCGCCATCTCATAGAAGAGGAAAACATCCGATTAAAACTTGCCTCACTTGTGATTGAACATATTGAGGAAAATTATTCTCTTGGTTTGAATGGTAATGTTTTGAACCAGATTAAAACTAAATATGAAATCCGGATTCAGCGCATCCGGAAGGATAAATCAGAACTAGTCATGAGTTCCGAACAGATCAATGAACTTCACCAGATACAACATCAGCTTATTATAAAAGAACGAACAGTGATTTTACAAATGCGCAAACGTGGTGAAGTAAGTGATGAAGTAGTGCGTAAGATTGAATACGAATTAGATTTAGAGGAAGCTCGGTTGGAGTTGGATGGGAATTAAGTATTAGTTTATTCATTACATTACATTTTCTTAGTTGAAATAATCCCAAATTGCTTTAGGATGAACTATAGTTTTTCGTTTTTGCTGTTGCTCTTGTCTTGCAATGTTTGCCTTGGTCAAAAAGTTGTTTTTATAGAGGATTATAAATCTGTAACTGATGTGGATAACAATAATTGGGAATTTAGCTTAGAGTTTAAAAAAGGAGACACTGCTGAGTATATCGGCAGATCCAAAGTGGATCAAAATTATTATAAACTTAAAGCAAAAGGTGCAATTGTATTTGCGTACAAATCTACTTTCAAGCAGTTGGATAATTTTATTGAAGCAGAAACCAACGCAATATTAGATGAAGAATCCCGTGTTTGGAATGAGAAGATTAGGTTGCAAGATGAGCAGATCGCAAAAGCTCTTAAAGAAAATGAGGCTATTAAAGCAAAGAAAATAAAGGAAAGGGATGATAGAATAAGAGTTAAATATGGACAAGCTACATTAGATCGGTTAAACAGAGAAGGGTTATACATTGGTATGGGCCAAGGGTTGGTGCTTGAATGGTTGGGACAACCAAAAAAAGTGAACCGTACTGTAAATTCAAATGGAGTAAAAGAACAATGGGTTTATGATAACCGATATTGTTATATAGAAAATGGGAAGCTTGTGTCTTGGCAAGAATCTTATTGATGTGACAATTATACCCCTCAGTTAGCGTCAAAGTTTTCTCAACCAGATATTTCTGAATTGCGTCTTATTACCATGATCCTGTAAAGAGATTACATCATCGCCATGTGACGAAGGATAATCATGTAAGCCGGTGTATAGGGTAAGACCATTTATAGTGGCGTTATTTTGAACTACCACGCCATTATGCAATACCGTAATCCTGGCTGGAGCGTCTAGTAGACCATCTTCTTTGAATCGGGGTGCGGTATAAATCACGTCATACGTGTTCCACTCCAGTGGACCTCGCATTACGTTTACCAGAGGTGCGTGATCTTTGTAAATACTGCCGGCCTGTCCGTTCCTATAGGTTCGGTTGTTATAAGAATCCAGAATTTGTAATTCATAGCGGTTTTGAAAAAATACTCCGCTGTTGCCACGTCCTTGACCAGCATTTTCAACTACATCAGGAGCGCTGAATTCTATGTGCAATTGGCAATCACCAAATTTCATTTTTGTTTGAATGCCACCGGATCCCGGAACAACTTCTATGTGATCATTATTTACAATTTTCCAGGGAGCTGGCTTAGTAGCATCTTTCTGGCTTGCCCACTGATCAAGATTTTTCCCATCAAAAAGTATAATGGCATCGGAGGGGGCATCACCCAACACTTTGGCAGGCGTAATCACTTTAACTTCAGGTTCCCAGATTTCAGTCATTTCAGGTTTCATCGGCATAGGCGAAACCTCTGGTGGTGTATTTGGATAACCTTGGCTTAGTGCTTGCGTTGCGCTGATTAAAGTCAATGCGATAATACCTGTCCAATTTGTATTTAATTTCATAATAGGGTCGATTTAAGTATGGATATAGTTATGTGTAGAGTAGATGTATTAACTGCTTGTTTCAACATTATTGTTTTTATACAGCAAAGCCAAGATACCAACTATCGGACCAATAGCCAAAACGATATAAATCTTTTGCGTATTTAGAACGGATGTTAAAACACCCATAAGTTGAATGCTTATGATCGTAATTGCAAACCCTATACTGTTTACAATTGTCAAAGCAGTTCCACGCGATTCTTCGGGAGCCTGTTGAGCGACCAAGGTAGAAAACAGCGGAGAGTCGGCTATAACAACGAGACCCCAGAAAAATAAAAAAATAAGAAGTACGTACACAGAATTTTGCATTAAAAATAAGGGTGACAGGACACAGCAGATTCCTGACAAGATTAAAAAAA
>Ga0154020_10005977_pt1 | contig 14262 bp, 11 predicted proteins | sample Klosneuvirus_201_FD_109709 | JGI IMG/M metagenome (GOLD analysis project Ga0154020, IMG submission 109709) | Active sludge microbial communities from wastewater, Klosterneuburg, Austria - Klosneuvirus_20160825_MG | ecosystem: Engineered > WWTP > Aerobic digester > Activated sludge | place...
CTGTCGCCTGCTGTTGCACCGCCGTAGCAAAAGAACGTCTTGTTCACTTCTTTGCTGTAGATCGCGAACGGCCTGTGCTTGCCGCAATACGTCGCCAGGCCGCCGCTGTACTTGTAGACGTATTCATCGTTCGACGGCTGGTTCATGTACCAAATGCCTCGATAGCCATCCGCCTTCGTGTTCAGCGTGACCGAGGTCTGCGGTTGGCCGAAGGCGACGGCACTTGGTGCCACGAGACTCAAAATAAACAGCAAGATGTGAATTAGTTGTTGCGTTGAACATAGCGTCATGGGGAATGAATCCAGTTGAAAGATTGATTGAGCCAGCCTGGTGAGAGTGACGCAGGCGATCGACAGTGTCACCGCGTTGACGTCGTTGTTTGAGTGACAATAGTCGCCATGCCGACACGTGATCTCCATGGAATCGAGACGTCCATTGTAGACGCCGTGATGTGTTGGCGATATTGAATGTGTTGCTGAAGAATCCGAACCGCAAGGGGTTTGAATTGCCGTCATCATAACACGGCTCTACGTGCGACCATCTAGCCGGCAGCGTTTCCCGCTCTGGGCAAAGAGCGGCAATTGAAACAGGCGATCGGCGTCTGGATCGCCGCGTACGCTACGGTGCTGCCCCTGGCTGTTCCGAAATTGGCTTTACCGAAAAATATGGAATAACCTGAGTCAGCAATCTGCATGGTATTCTCTACAATCTGGATTGTTCCGAAATTTTTTGACTCAATTGGACAGCGCCAGTTTTGGCCGAAGCCGAGCGTTTTTGCAACCCGAAGCGTCAGCGAGGGAATGTGCCTAACTCGCTCCCTCGCTGACGCTTCGGGTTACTACTTCGGAAAAAGCGGCGCTGTCCAATTAAGTTCGGAACGAAACAATCCCCGCAACTTCCCACCTGAAAGTCCATCTGCATGTCTGACGCCAACTCTGAAACCAGTGCCTATGTGCCACTTCCCGCCGCCAGGCCGAGTCTTTGGACGGACATGCGAACAAGCGAGGATTGGTGGGCGATTTGGTGTGCCGCCATTTTGCTGGCGGTCTCTTTCGCGGCGGTTTGGTGTACTCAGCCCGCTGACTTAGCTGCGAAACTGGCGACTGGCAAGAGTGTTAAGGTTGTCAGTCCGATATCGTCATGGGTCGCTGCACCAGGCAAGTGGACGACCAGTCCGATGGACGCATTCGCCAAAAGCTGGCCCGGAACCATTGGCGCGTTTGTGATCATCACCATCGTGTTTGCGTTTGCGATGTTCGTACGCGGCAAGTCCGTCGTCGGATTTTTGAACGCACTTCCGTTCGTGTTTTTGCTCGCAACGCTCGCATTCGCGATGGCCGGGCAGAGCGTCATCAAGGCGTACAACCTCGAGTACGCATTGTGGGCGTTATTGGTCGGACTCCTGATCAGCAACACGATCGGCACGCCGCGTTTTCTGAGGCCCGCCATGCTGACAGAGTTCTATATCAAAACGGGGCTGGTGTTGCTCGGTGCGGAAGTGTTGATGAATCGCCTGCTGGCGTTGGGATTGCCTGGCATTTTCGTTGCATGGGTCGTGACTCCGATTGTACTCGTTTCGACGTACATCTTCGGGCAAAAGGTTTTGAAGATGCCATCGAGGTCACTGAATATGGTCATCTCCGCAGACATGTCGGTTTGTGGTGTGTCGGCGGCGATCGCGACGGCCGGAGCCTGCAAGGCAAAGAAGGAAGAATTGTCGCTGGCGATTGGATTGTCTCTGTCGTTTACTGTCATCATGATGGTGGTCATGCCAGCGTTTATCAAAGCCGTTGGTATGGACCCTATCGTAGGCGGTGCCTGGTTGGGCGGAACGATTGATTCCACCGGGGCCGTTGCGGCGGCAGGTGCAGTTTTGGGTGATGAAGCGTTAGAAGTCGCGGCGACTGTGAAGATGATTCAGAACATTTTGATTGGTGTGACCGCCTTCTGTGTTGCGGTTTATTGGGTGACGTATGTCGAACGTAACGAGTCAGCTCCGCGAGTCGGCCCGATGGAAATTTGGTATCGCTTTCCAAAATTCGTGTTGGGCTTTGTCGCGATGTCAATTTTGTTTTCGGCGCTTTATTCGACGCTGACTGGCGGGCCGGAACTGGTGGACGCGATGATCGACGGATCGACAAAGACGATACGAGGTTGGTTTTTCTGTTTGGCATTCGTCAGCATCGGGCTGGAAACAAATTTCAAAGAGCTTTTACCGCAACTCAAGGGCGGCAAGCCATTGATCCTGTACGTCTGCGGTCAGACGCTGAACCTAATTCTGACGCTTTTGATGGCGTGGTTGATGTTCAAAGTGATCTTTCCCGGATCGGTAGCGCCATGACTGGGAATCAACGAATCGGACGCATCTCCGCGTTGGTGGGCAGCATCATCGCTTTGAGTGTGGTGTGGCTGGTGTGGTTGCCAGCTTACGCGAACCAGCCCGAGATGAAACAGCATCTGCAATGGCTTGACGATAAAGGCATCGATCCCAGCGCGATGTACTACACGGAATTGGAATTCATGAAAGACATCCTCGCCCGCCAGGTGTCGCTCGATAAATAACTGGCGCATTTGGGCCGTAGGACAGGCTTCCAGCCTGTCCTTTTGGAGAAGACAGGCTTCCAGCCTGTCCTTTTGGAGAAGACAGGCTGGAAGCCTGTCCTACTTATTTCTCGCCCGCGAAGTACGCCGGAGTGAACTTGATCGAGATTTCGTGTACGATTGCGATGATAAAGATTCCTGTGAATCATTCGCTCGTTTAACCGACTCACGCCTGAGAGCTAAGAATATGACACGAATACACACCACACTGCTCTGCATTCTGTCATTGGCATTTCCTCTGACAAGCGTTGCAGATGCTGCGGCACCCAACATCCTGTTCATCTTTTCAGATGACCACGCCGAACATGCGATCTCTGCATACGGATCGAAAGTGAATCAGACACCGCATCTGGATCGACTTGCTCATGGAGGTGCGAGGTTCACCAACTCGTTTGTCACCAACTCGATCTGTACGCCCAGTCGTGCGACGCTGCTGACGGGTCAGTATTCGCATCTTAACGGTGTGCCGGTCTTCAACCGTTTCGATTCATCGCGAGACACCGTCGCAAAACATCTGCAGGCGGGCGGTTACCACACGGGCATGATCGGTAAGTGGCACCTCGGCTCCGATCCGGTTGGCTTCGACCGCTGGTGTGTGTTGCCGGGACAAGGTGTGTATTCGAATCCGGTGTTTTTGACGCCGGCCGGAAAGCTCACGATCGAAGGCCACTGCACCGACGTGACGACAGATCTTGGGATTGAGTTCTTGAATACACGGCCAAAGGACAAACCGTTCTTTCTGATGCTGCATCAAAAGGCACCGCACCGCAACTGGGAACCCGACGTGCGAAACAAGGCCCGCTTCAAAGATCAGGTCATCCCCGAACCTGATACGTTGTGGGACGACTACGCGACGCGGCCGGCAGCCCTGCCAGAGAATGAGCAAACGGTGGCGCATAATCTGACACGTCGCGATTTGAAACTGGAACCGCCCGCCGAATTGAATGGAGCCGCGAGAAATCAGTGGCTGGGTGTCAAGCCAACGGAGGTGACGGTCGATGGCAAAGTGCTAACTGGCAAAGAACTGACGAAGTGGAAATATCAACGCTACATGCAGGACTACCTGGCGTGCGTACAAGGCGTTGATGATGGCGTGGGTCGAGTTCTCGATTATCTGGACGAACATGACTTGGCGAAGAACACCATTGTGATCTATTCGGCAGACAACGGTTGGTATCTGGGTGACCTCGGTATGTACGACAAACGGTTCATGTACGAGCCAGGACTGCGCGTGCCTCTGATCGCGAAAGGTCCCGGAATCAAAGCCAACAGTACGCCGTCCGAGTTCGTGGCGAACATCGACCTCGCGCCAACGTTTTTGGACTTGGCGGGCTTACCGATCCCGGACTCGATGCAGGGCCGCTCGCTGGCTCCGCTGTTGCGAGGCGAATCGCCCGACGACTGGCGTGAATCGGTCTACTATCGTTACTACCACGACCCCGGACATCACAACACGCGAGCCCACTACGGCGTACGAACGAAGACTCACAAACTGATCTACTACTGGACGAAGGATGCTTACGAGATGTTTGACCTCGCGTCCGATCCCGCCGAGCAGCACAACTTGCTGTTCTCTGAATCCGAAGCGAACAAACCAGAAGTTGCTGCGAAGTTTGCTGAACTGAAGACGGAGATCGTTCGCTTACAAACCCAATTCAAAGATGACGGCCAATACGCCGACGCCTCGACATGGCCCAAGGGCAGTGCCGACGGGCCGTTCGATCAAAAACCGCTCGGGGTCAAAAGCGTCGCTGAAGCGAATGAGTTGAGCGGGCAGCGTTGAACGTGATGCTTGTCACTCCGTAATTCAGAGAATACTTCATGAAACACTTTGCACGACTCGCGACGATCACACTGCTGTGCCTGTTCGGCCTCATGGATTCCACGTGGGCGGATTCTAGACCCAACGTGGTTGTGATCATTTCGGATGATCAAGGTTGGGGCGACTATAGCTTCCTTGGCCATCCGACGATCGAGACGCCACATCTGGATCGTCTCGCCAAAGAATCATTGACGTTCACGCGTGGGTACAGCCCCGTGCCGCTCTGCCGCCCGTCACTCTCAACGATCATCACTGGCAGCTATCCGCATCAGCACGGAGTCACTGGGAACGATCCAACCATTCCAGGAGGAATCAAAGCCGCCGCAGCACGCAGGGATCCGAAGTATGCTCGTTATTTCCAGTCGACAATTGATCGGTTCACAGAACGTCCGAACTTTGTGCGTACACTGACGGTCGGCGGATACCATTCGTTTCAGACGGGAAAATGGTGGGAAGGCGATCCGGTCAAAGCCGCCGGGTTTTCAGATGCGATGACCCACGGGACTGACAAAGGAGACCGGCATGGTGGCGAGGGCCTACAGATCGGACGCAATGGTCTGAAGCCCATTGATGACTTTCTTGACACTTCCAGCAACCGCCCTTTCCTGCTGTGGTACGCCCCGATGCTGCCTCACACGCCTCACAATCCGCCGCCCGATCTATTGGCAAAGTACCAAAAGTTGACCGACAGTGAACCCGTCGCCAGATATTGGGCAAATGTCGAATGGTTCGATCGCACGTGTGGCGAGTTGTTGCAGCATTTGGAGGAACGAGGACTGCGAAAGAACACAATCATCGTCTACGTCTGTGACAACGGCTGGATTCAAGACCCGACAACAGTCAACCGCGACGCAGAACGATCCAAGCGGACGCCGTACGAAGGTGGCGTTCGCACGCCAATCATGATTTCGTGGCCGGGAAAAATCGTGCCGCGCATGGACACCGAGCATCTGGCCAGCACCATCGATTTGTGGCCAACACTTGCCGGTTTGCTGGGGACAAGCCATCCTGATGGCCTGCAAGGCATCAACCTGACAGACGACGCAGCAGTGAAAGAACGCTCGACGATCTTTGGAGAACAGTACAACCACGACATTGCCAGTGTGGATGAGCCAACCCGCAGTCTGGAACACCGCTGGGTGATTGACGGGTACTGGAAGCTCATCGCTCCCGATGCTCACAACCTCCCAGACGCCCGGCCGGAACTTTACGACCTGCAACATGATTCGCGCGAAGAAAAGGATCTTGCGATGTCGGATCCGCAACGTGTCGAGCAGTTGTTAGTCAAACTCAACACCTGGTGGCAACAACAGCATCAAACTCCTGAACGATAGCAGGCATAGGTTGGGTTGTTTTAAAGTGCCACTCCTCCGTCTGATCACCCGCAGCCGAACCACATCGATAAAGAAACGGCCTGAAGCGTGAGTTACACGTTGATCCCATCACCGCAAAAGTGATTGCGGATCGGATTGACGATTGATCTGCATGTGTGATACGCCACCACACTTGCGGGTGTTGTGACTTGTGTCTCACCGCCGCACATCCAATAGGAGTCGCCATGGCGAGCGACAGAAATGGATTTACCACTGCGGACGCTGGCAGCGTCCGCCACGTGGCCGATGCTGCCAGCATCGGCAGGTAAATGATCAACCGCCGCATGCCTAAGTGTCTGGCGGGGCAATTTTTCTGCTCACGCGACGTGTCCAATTGTGCCGATAAACGTAGGTGTAGCGATTACGAAGACTTTTCCGACTGGGATTCTCTGCGACCGATGGTGGTTTTCTGGAAGGACATCTCAGGTGATTGAGTCAGTAGACTCCCCGCCAACTCATTCTCTTTGCGAAGAGTCGGATCTGCAGATGGATTCTACCAATGACACGACCGCTGCGTACTCTGCGTTGGTTCATACTGGCGTGCGGCATGGGGCTGGCAATGCCAGCCATCGCACAACCCCCCTTGCTCCTGCCGTCTGATCCATTGCCGGATCTTCAACAACAAATCGACCAGTTACAAGGGGTCGTCGGCGACTTACAACAACGTCTGGATCAAGCAGAAGCGGTAGCAGCCAGCCAGCCGCCCAGCGTTTTGGCAACCCCTTCCAGTCGCCGAAACCCCAGTGGATTTCGCCCCGGTGAGGCCGCCTGTGGCTCAGTTTGCAATTACTATCACGAATTCGATTGGAGCGAAGACGCCTGCATCCGCGTCGGAGCGGGCCTCAGGACAAGTTTCGTCGCCGCAGAAAACATGGCCGCCAACGATACCAGTTACAGCAAAGACTGGGTAGTCGATTCGACTCGATTGTATTTCAACGGCCGAGGGCACAAGTCTATCGGCTTCGAAGTTAATACGGATATTCAAAACTTTTACATCCGCCCCTTTGTCACCGACAGTGACGCGGTTCAATTTCGTTTGCTCGATGCGATTGCCAAATTCGGTGACGGTGGGTCAATCAACCTGTCGGCCGGGCGGATGCTTCCTCCTTCGGATCGCGATAACCTGAGCGGGCCGTTCTACATCAACACCTACGATTTTCCGTTTGTCAGCAACGAAGCAGCAATCTTCGATGGTCGTGACGATCGAGATGATGGAGTCGTCCCGTGGGGGTTGGTGGGCACCAAACCCGAGATCATTCTCAAAGGTGGCCTGGGCGAATATGGGAGACGCGAATGCATCGATTCCCACGACCCAGCCCACGCTTCTGAGACCGATGTTCGCGGCTATGGGTGTCGCAGCCGCTGGCGTATCGCTGGCGTTTGTCTCACAAGCCGCTCTGCACGCTCGGACGATCGAAGGCTATGGATTGTCGAGTCGTCTGGTCGCCGTCCGGAACTGTCGTAACATCGGCAAAAGCGACATGAAGTTCAATGACGCCACACCGAAGATGAAAGTTGACCCCGAAACATTCCTGGTCTACGCTGACGGAGAATTGATGACCTGCGAACCAGCCGATAAACTGCCCCTGACGCAACGCTACTACATGTTTTAAGATGTTCCAACATTCCGTATCCTGTTACCCAATCGCCTCCGTGTCGCAGACAGAGCGGAGAACACACTGGAGTCTTCTCATGATGATTAAGAAAACAGCACTTGTTGCACTGACTCTCCTGGTTGCCACTCCGTCGCTCGGACTGGCGCACCCAGGTCATGGTGTCCCTGGGTTCGGCGAGGGGCTGTTGCATCCGCTGAGTGGACTCGATCACGTGCTGGCCATCATCGCCATTTCTCTGCTGGCCGTGCGCGTCGGTGGTCGCGGACTGTGGACTTTGCCACTCGCCTTTATGGCCTGTTGTGTGGTTGGTGGTTTGGTGGCCACTGCGGGTGTTGCGTTACCGATGGTTGAACTGACCATCGCTGCCTCGATTTTGGTGGGTGGAGTTCTGTTGGCTCGTGGTCAGGCGGTGCCGGTACTGGCCATGGTCTTGCTCCCACTTTTCGGTGTCGCTCACGGCTACGCTCATATTCACGAACTCTCGAACATATCCACAGTCGCCAGCTATTCCTGTGGGATCGTGATGGCGTCGGCTCTGTTGATGGGTGTTACCATCGTCATTGCCAAATTGGCCCAACGCCAGGAAGCAGCGCACATCTGGACGTGTACATCACGTTTGATCGGCAGTGGCATGACTGTCGCCGCGCTGGTGATGTTGGCGTCCTAAGTGTTGAACGTTCCGCTGACGCAAAGCGATTTTCAAGATGCACCGTGATTGGACGTTATGGCAGTTGGTCGATTCGGCCTTTCCCACCGGTGGGTTCGCCCATTCCAGTGGTTTAGAAGCTGCCAGGCAAGCAGGTCAGGTGCGCGGCGAAGAGGACTTGTTGGAGTTCGCTCAGGTGGCCATGCAGCAGTCGGTTGACACGGTGTTGCCTTACGCGACCGCCGTTTATCACAATCCCGATCTGCTGCACGAGGCTGACCTGCACTGCGATGCCTTCCTGGTCAATCCCGTAGCCAATCGCGCCAGTCGTGCGCAGGGGAGCGGCTTGATGGTGGCCACCGCTTCGGCCTTTCCCGATCCAGGGTTCGCCGAACTGAAGAAAACAGATCGCCAACAACAGTGGCCTGGGCACATGGCACCGCTTTACGGTTGAATGCTACAGCGATTGCAACTTCCCGTACCCGATATGCGACGCAGTTTGCTGTTCGTTTCTCTGCGTACTGTTCTCTCCGCCGCTATTCGTTTGAATATCGTTGGTCCCCTGCGCAGCCAGGCCTTGCAGTCGGAAGTTGCCCATTCCTCACGTCTACACCAGTTCTTATGGCGGCGGCCTGTTGGCTGGCGATCAAACCGATCTGCTTGTACAACTCGACGAAGGAAGTCGCTGCGTACTCAGCTCGAAAGCCTCGACTTCAACGATTTGATATTGCCGCGACGGGAAATCTGGTACTGGTCGATTGGGTCTCCAGTGGCCGCTACGCCGTGGGCGAACGATTCCAATTCACTCACTACCAGTCGCGACAGAGTATTTACTACGACGACCAACTGGTCATCGAAGATGCCGTGCGTCTGGTTCCAGCTTGCGACCGGCAGTAATTGCGCTCACGCAGTGTATCCAATTGTGCCGATAAACGCAGAAGTAGCGGTTACGAAGACTTTTCCGACTGGGAAATGCTGGGAAAATAACGAAGGATTCAGGATTGTCGTTGTGACTAGCCGCCTGTTTCAACTCGTTCTGGTTTTTCTGGGATTCTTCCTGGCGACTGTTGGTGCCATTGCCGTGGCGGAGGAACCGTTACGAATGCGCCCGGTGTCGAGACTGACTCAGTTAGATGAGGAAAATGCGTCGGAGGTGCCAGGTCGATCACCGGACAGTGCGTCAGAGGGAAATTCATCAGACGACGAATCACATGCGGCGATGCAGTCACCGCTTCAGGCAAGTCAATTTGACGACCTGAAAAAGCGGTTAGATGCTGCCGAAAAGCGGATCAACGAACTGGATCGTTCCGATTCCGAAACCGACGACGCAGATACTGATTCAGAACCAACGCTGTTTAAAGGTGAGTTCAAGGATCAGTTAGATAAACTCTGGGAGGCACACCAGGGAAAAAAAAAGAGTGCTCGTCCAACCGCCACTGTCTTTGGACGCTTGCATCTGGAGGCGTTGAGTTTCCCCGGTGCTTCACCCGGCATTGACAACTTCGAGAACCCGACGACCGGAGCACCTGTCGGAGATCGCATTCAGTTCCGGCGCATCCGTCTTGGGACACAGGGCAAAATTCTGGACACTGGTATTTACCGCGTTGAGTTCGATTTCGGCAACCCTAGCCGAAGTACTTTTCGAGACGCCTACGTTGGATTCGAGGATTTGCCTTTTCTGCAGACTCTGTTGATCGGCAATCAAAAACGCCCACTGGGTCTGGATGCGTGGAGCAGTAATCAACATGTTGTCTTCTTTGAACGTCCGCTTGCGATCAATGCGTTCAATCCCAACTTCCGTCGAATCGGCATTCAGTCTTACGGTCACTCGGACGACGATAACCTGAATTGGCAAGTTGGTGCCTTTGAATTGCAGGACGTCAAAGGCATCGGTCGCGACGTTGGTGATCCGTTGCATTTCAGTTTCAACACTCGAGTTTCCGGAACGCCATGGTACGACGAAGCCTCCAACGGAAGCGGCTATCTGCACCTTGGCGTGTCAAACATGTTTGCGTCTACTGCGTCCAGCTTCAGCGCATCGGGAAATGACGGGGATCTGGCTGGATTCAATGTGCGACCTGAATTGCAAACGACATCACCCTGGATTGACACAGGCACCATTTTAGGGGCGACACATTTCAATGTGACGGGCCTGGAAGCAGTTTTGAATGTCGGCTCACTCCAGTTGCAGGGCGAATACCTCACCACATTCGTCAACCGACAATCAGCTGCAAACCTGAACTTTCAAGGCGGTTATGTTCAGGCGGCATGGTTTCTGACGGGTGAGCATACGCCGTGGGATCGTGAAGCCGGTCGAGTCGCTCGACTGACTCCACTGGAAACCTTCTTCATGGTCCGAACGAAGGATGATCGAATTGGCAGCGGTTTGGGGGCATGGCAGTTGGCAGCACGCTGGTCTTATCTGTCTTTGAGTGACAAAGATATCCGAGGTGGTCGCCAGGAAGACGTCACCTTGGGGCTCAACTGGTACTGGACTGCCCACTCCAAGATGATGTTCAACATGGTTCACGGCCAGATTGAAGACCGCGCTCCTGTGAACGGATATTCGTCAGGCAACTTCACCGGTCTCGGTGTCAGGTTCCTGATGGATTTCTAGATTCACGACAATCAAGTTTGTTGTTCGCAAACAATGGTCATTGTGAAACCTTTCTATTCGGGGTGAGAATTTAATGAACTGTTCATGGGCTGGACCCGCTTTCTGTGCAAGATTAGTTTTTGGCTAGCTCAACAATAGCAAAACTTCAAAACTGGCAGCTACAATTGGGATCCCACTTCACGCTGAACCAAAACAGTCCTCGGTGGTTGGTGATAGACGACGAAACGGATATCATGCTGCGACTCGAACGAAACCAATCTGGTACGAATCGCAGTCTGACCGCAAATTGATCACCTCGGGAAAATTTCAACGTGAAGATGTACAAGTCCGTCCAGAACTTCGGAACTCTCAAATGCGCAATCATCGCCTCTGAATCATTTGATGAGTCCGAAGGCGGTCTGGTGATTCTGAATCACGGATTTGGAGCATCCGGTGGTGATCTGGTCGATATCGGCGCGTGGTTGATCGAAGAGAGTGATGTCATTGCGGCCAGATGGCGTTTTGTTTTTCCCGAGGCACCGATTGATTTGGGACCAATGGGGATGCCCGGCGGTCGTGCCTGGTGGCCGATCAACATGGCGAAACTGGCCGAAATCAATGAAACACAAGACTATTCGGAACTCACGCGAGTCACCCCGCCCGGCATGGCCGAAGCGACAAAACAGCTCGACGCAGCTCTCAAGGAAATGCGAACGACTTTCAACGTGGCGGACGACAAGATCGTGCTGGGTGGTTTCTCCCAGGGAGCGATGATCAGCACGAATTTGACGCTGTCCACAGGCTTCAATCCTCAGCTACTGGCCGTATTCTCAGGAACTCTGCTTTGTCGCGACGAATGGGCCACGCTGGCGACGGCGCATTCGCACTGTGCCGTCCTGCAATCACACGGTGTTGAAGATCCTCTTCTCCCGTTCGGAGCCGCCACGGAACTCTCGGAACTGCTCACGGCGGCTGGCTTTGACGTACAGTTCATCAAGTTTCACGGAGGCCACACAATTCCGACGAACGCACTGCAGGCACTCGCATTGCGACTGGAAGGCCGGTCATGAAGCCGCGTAAATCAACCGCTGCTGCGAAAACGAAACCGCAACCGATCCGCAAGGCCTGGGAGTTCTGTCCACACTGCGGTGCGGCCGCCGAGAAGACCGGTAAACATCCGTTTGTCTGTTCCACGTGCCAGTTCACTCATTTCTTCGGCCCCGTGTCGGCGGTCGGGGGAATTGCGACAGACCCGGCAGGTCAGGTTCTGCTGCTCGTGCGTGCCAAAGACCCGGGCAAGGGAATGTACGGTTTGCCCGGCGGATTTGTAGATCCGGGTGAAACAGTCGAAGAAGCCTTGCAGAGGGAAGTGTTGGAAGAAGTGCAGCTGGAAGTCACGTCCTATCGGTATCTGGTTTCGTTTCCAAACGAATACAACTACCAGGGCTTCACGCTGCCTGTGACTGACATGTTTTTTGTGGTGGAAGTCGCGTCGTTCGACACGATGCTGGCCGCAGATGGCGAAATTGAAGGCTGGCATTTCTGCCATCCTCGGAAGAAGGAACTCAAACGCATGGCCTTTGAGTCGAATCGCCGGGCGCTGGAGGTTTTCCTGAAACAGCGTTGATTTTGTTCGATAGTGAGCTCAGGCCCAATCATTCTATACTTCACGCGGTCTGAATTGATGCTGTGAATTTTCTTGTGATTGTCCCCTCTCCCCCGCAATTGATTTTCCAACTTTACACGCTTTCCACGGGGGGAGAGGGCTAGGGTGAGGGGGAAGAATCCACTGTTTTCTGGTTCGGGAAAATTAACTCGAGGTCAGCCCCCTCATCCGGCCTGTCGGCCACCTTCTCCCCCTTACCAGGGGGTGAAGGGACATCGAAAACGTTGACTTTGAAACTACCTCAGTCTGCACCGCGTGAAGTATCAAACAATAGTTCGGCTCAAAATTGCCACGAAATCTCATCTGCCAAAAGATCTGATCGAAAGTTTCCCCGCCACCTGCCATAATGGGGCTGGTGAAGATTGATAGATGACGCGACGTGTGATTTTTGGCGTCGCAGGTTCCTCATGAAGGCTTGGAGAAATGTCACTACCCGTACTTTCCGGATCAGACACGATCGAAGAAGATCCACTCGATCTGATGGATGAGATCGATGCGCTCAAGCAGGAAAAGGATGCCACAATCCTGGCACATTTTTATGTCGATGGTGACATCCAGGACATCGCCGACTTTACCGGTGACAGTCTGAAACTCGCCCGTGACGCGACGAAGGTCACGACATCGACGATCGTCTTTGCCGGCGTGCATTTCATGGGTGAGTCCGCGAAGATCATGAATCCGGAGAAACGCGTGCTTATCCCGGACATGCTCGCGGGCTGTTCACTGGCGGACAGTTGTCCTCCGGATCAGCTTGCGGCGTTTCAGGAGCAGCTGCGATCTCAGGGCCGCAACTTTGAAACGGTGGCCTACATCAATACGTCCGCCGCTGTGAAAAGTCTGTGCGACTGGATTGTGACCAGCGGCAACGCTCGCGAAATCATTGACCGCGTGCCGAAGGACAAGGAGATCCTGTTCGTCCCCGATCAGCACCTTGGTCGCTATCTGGTCGAAGTTTCCGGACGCAAGATGATCTTGTGGCCAGGATCGTGCATGGTCCACGAGATTTTCAGCATTCAGGATTTGATTCGCGCGAAGAAGAACAATCCGGGCAGCATCGTTATCGCTCATCCTGAATGCCCTCAGAATATTCTGGAGGTTACAGATTTTGTCGGTGGTACCGAAAAGATGCGGCAATACGTGATGTCGGTGAAAGAACCGACGACATTTCTGGTCGCCACCGAGTCGGCCATGATTCATCCGTTTCAGAAAGCGGCCCCGCAGCACACGTATGTTCCGGTGCCTGGAATCATGGCTTCATCTGGCGAAACCTGTGCCTGCAACCGCTGCCCTCACATGGCCCGCAATACCTTGCAGAAGGTACGCGACTGTCTGCGTGACGGACGTCCTGAGATCGAATGGAAGGACTATTTCACTCAGGCCCGCGCTGTGCTGGACAAGAGTCTGCTGCAGTAGCAAACTGCACCTTCGTTGCCGACAGAATTCGACACACAAACGCCATGCAGAGCGACTGATTTTATGAAAACGGAGACACAAGATCATCCTTACGGTAAGGCCGTCGCAAGATTGATCGAAGAGTTTGGCCATCTTCCGGGCATCGGACGCAAGTCCGCTGAACGCCTGGCGAATCATGTTCTGTCATGTTCCAGCGAAGAAGCCAACGCTCTTGCCGATGCAATTCGCAACGTCAAGGTCAGCGTCAAACGCTGTTCCATGTGTTTTAATCTGACAGAAGATCCGCTCTGTCGTATTTGCAGGGACACGCGCCGCGACCAACAAGTTGTCTGCGTTGTAGAACAGCCCAAAGACGTCGTCGCGCTCGAATCATCCGGAGCTTATTCAGGGCTGTATCATGTTCTCGGTGGCCGCATCGCCCCGCTGGAAGGTGTCGGCCCGGAAGATCTGACGATTCAGCAATTGGTCCATCGAATTCGCAAGCAGGGCATCACGGAACTTGTGATGGCCCTGAATCCTACACTCGAAG
>Ga0154020_10005979_pt1 | contig 14261 bp, 8 predicted proteins | sample Klosneuvirus_201_FD_109709 | JGI IMG/M metagenome (GOLD analysis project Ga0154020, IMG submission 109709) | Active sludge microbial communities from wastewater, Klosterneuburg, Austria - Klosneuvirus_20160825_MG | ecosystem: Engineered > WWTP > Aerobic digester > Activated sludge | place...
CGGCCCATTTTTAAAGAACTAAATACCCTAAGCTTTAGGCAAAAAACGCTTTAACCAAATTGTTTGTCAGATAGAAACCAAAGACTAAAGCGCAGCGACCCAAAGACCAAAGCGAAGCGAGCCATTAATAATTCACAATTAATAATTAACTCCTAGCCTGCTCAGACCCGCTTCTGCTTTTTGGTGAAGACTGGTTTTGTATTCAGCGGGATCAAGTGCAAGGCAAGATTGGAAGGCTGACTTCGCTTTTATTTTCTCGCCTTGTTTTTCATAGATGAGGCCGAGATTTAGCGCTGCATTGCACGCAAAATAGGCTGAATTACTGCTTCCTTTTTGGAGGGTGAGATTGTAAAATGAAATGGCTTCTGAGGTCTTTTCAAGCGCCTGTGCGACACGTCCTCGGCGGTAGTAATACTCCAGCTTTTCAACGTCTTGAGTAAAAGTATCGGAGGAAAGATCCATCAGGATCTTGTTCGCCCGATCGAAATACCCACCGTCATACAGCAATCTGGCTCGAAGTAAAGGTATGGCCGGAATTTTAGTACTTTGAGCTGCCTTTAACGCCGCTTTATCCTCATCTAAAGTCGTATAACCCCTGCTTTTGATAAGTTGCATATATAATTTATACTGCTCGGGCTTACCTTGAAGCAGCGCACTCCAAGCGAGTTTGTGATAGGCTTCCTTGATGTAATTAAGGCCTTTAAAATTATTGACATATCGCTGTAAATATTTATCTGCTGAGGGTGAGAGTTTTTGGAGTAAGGCAACCCCAATCATATAATCGAGATAATAAAAGGGGTAATATTCTGATCCTTTTGGCCGTGAAAATAGATAGCGTAGTGCGATCTCATTTCGACCGGAATGCATAGCCAGATTGGCTAGTGCAAAGGTAAATAGCGGGCTTATAGAGGCGTCTAGTCCACTGCTACTGATGATCTGCCAAGCCCTTTCGGGATCATTATTTAGGTGCAGTAGCGTGAATGTGTACATCACGTAGGCTTCCTCTTTAAACAGGAATGATTTATTCCTGGAATATCGAATCACTTGCTGCAGCTCGGAGGTGCCCTGCTCGATGGAGCCCTTCATGCCACCACCCAGTATTTTCACTCCCCACTGATACTCAGGCGGAATGGTGCCTAGGATTGCGTGCAGAACACCCAGATTCATTTTATTGGCGATGAAGCCGGGGAATTTTTTGTCATTGGTGCTCAGTGCTTCATAGGCATTCTTTATCTCATAGAAAGCCTTGATGTTCTGATCAAATTTGAGTCTTGCCAACGCCCACTGCATATATATAGTAGCCTGGCAATACAGATAGTAGGGTGAGTCGGGTGCAGCCTGGCGAATGAGTTTTAGCCGGCGATCCTTATTTTTCTCCAACCGATCAAAGTCACTCTGTTGCTCTCCGATAAAAATGCGGAAGAAGTCGATGTAATTCTCAATGAAATAGCTGATTTGGTTGTCTGGTTCGGTACGTCTTAAATAGGCCAGTTCTGTATTTGCATCATCAAATCTGAGGCGCATGGTGTAGTCATAAGCCAATCGTGCTGAAGGCGAGAAAGTCAGGTACTTGGTACCAGCTATCAGTGTGGACTGAGTTGCAAGCAGACATAGAAGAAATAAAAAAGGCTCAGAGAGCCTTTTAGATATTTTTATCAGTAAGATGATAGTCAAGAAAAGCTTGATGTGATGTCAAGAATATCTGGATTAATTTGCTTCAGCAATTTCAGGCTCTACCTCCATAATTGCCGCTTTGTCAATCAGAATACGTCCGCAGTGTTCGCAAGCCAGAATTTTTTTGGAAAGTCCAATCTCAAGTTGCAACTGAGGTGGAATGGAGTTGAAACATCCTCCACAGGCACTTCGCTCTACTGCTACTACAGCCAGACCATTGCGGTAAGAGTTGCGTATCTTGTGATAGGCCTTGAGCAGACGCTCTTCGATCTTCTTTTGTTGTTTTTCTGATTGAGCCAAGATCTTTACTTCATCTTTCTCAGTGCGTGAGATGATGTCTTTCAGTTCGACCTTTTTCAGTTCGAGATCTCCTGACTTATCATCTCTCCTTTGCTTGGCGATGACAAGGACGTCATTCTTTTCCGTCTCGAGCTCTTTCATCTGTTTGATCTTCTTTTCAGAAAGCTGAATGTCCAGTTTCTGAAGTGCGATCTCTTTATTCAGTGCATCAAATTCACGATTGTTTTTTACTTTGTCCAGTTGCTTCTCATACTTAGCTATAAGTATTTCTGCTTCTTTGACGTGAGCCTGATGACCACTCATCTCATCGTGATATTCTTTGATATTGTTCTCAATTTTCTGCACGCGGGTTTCCAGACCGGCTATTTCGTCTTCCAAATCGCTAACTTCGATAGGAAGTTCTCCTTGCAAAATTCGAATTTCATCAAGCTGTGAGTCGATTTGTTGAAGATCATATAGTAATCTCAGTCTTTCCTGGATACTTAATACTTTTTTTGCCATAATGATTAGAAATATTTTATTGGATTTGACATAACTTTTGTCATACGAACCGCAAAATTACTAAATTCTGCGGATATAATATTTACAATGAGATCGATCGTAAATTGTTCACTTTCAAAGTGTCCGATATCAGCGATCATGATATTTCCCGGACCATCGAAGAACTCATGGTATTTGAAATCTCCACTCACGAAGACATCCGCTCCTTCCCGCATTGCATCTGCGAGGAGAAAGCTGCCGGAGCCGCCACAGGCAGCCACTATCTGAATTGTACTGCCTATCGGAGCTGTATATCTGATACAGCGGGTATTCATTTTATCTTTCAGATATTCCAGGAAATAGTCTGCAGCCATCGGAGTGGACAATCTGCCTATGATACCGATACCCTTTGGAACAGACAGGCCGGTGTCATAAGACGGCCTTAGCGGACGGATATCTTCAAGGCTCAACTGCTCGGCTATGCGCGTATTGACGCCTTGTATAAGTGTGTTGTCTAGATTGGTGTGCATGGCGTAGATGGCGATATCGTGGCGTATAGCTCGAATGATGGCGCGCTCTACATAATCTGCACCGATAAGTTTCTTTAAGCCCCGGAATATGAGTGGATGGTGTGCGATGACTACATTGGCACCTGTCGTGATGGCTTCCTGCAGCACCTCCTCAGTCACATCTAGGCAGACCAGTACCGAGGTAATCTCTTGTTGGGGATCGCCTACCAACAAGCCACAATTGTCATAGTCTTCTTGATAGGAAAGTGGCGAATGCGCTTCGAGAAAATCAGTAAGTTGGCTCAGTTTCATAGTGGAAAGATACTTCTTTGATCAAAAGGGGGTAACCTGCATTGTGATAAATTTCCACCTTGACGTAAGTCATAAAATGTAAGTCTACGTGATTTAAACGCCGGAATGATTCGATTCAATGCGTCAAGGGTTAAGGAAATAGGCATTTATTAACTCAGGTAACCATTCAAAAAATAGAATGGAACGATAGCTTTTAAGCAGCGAGCATGCCTCGTTCGCTCTATTTTTTTAGTGCTGTCCATAGTCCACCGGCCAAAGTCGCTGACAATTTAATTGAGGTTATGGACTACTTACATCTTTTAATTGGATTCACTTCTTAGGTGCTGCACAGTGAAGATACAGTGTGGGGCAGTAGAATTGCGAATGCTAAAGCCGTTGTTTAAATTACCGGCATTTAAAAAGCCGACAAACTAATTCTAATAATTGGGGCCCCTCGAGAAAAGATTCTTAAAATTGACAAAATTGAAGCCCAATGGCTAAATCTCTTTACATTAAAGATATTTGTCAATTTTGTTTGAATGTTTTGTCCTAAGGGGTAATTATTTTATGCAGGTTTGGCGAAAAGCTTTTTTGCTGCCGGTGGTTTTTTTGTTACTTTTTTGGCCACCCAAAAAAGTAAAGAAGTAACATCGAAGATTTAATCATTGCATGGCACCAAGATAGTTCTCTAGCCCTTTTGAGAGAGGGGGTGGATGTGAGTAGTAGCGAAGCAATTTCTATTCCGAAGGCTAAATCAGCAGGTAAATGGGGGCCAAATAATTCAGTCATTGTCTATGTCTGAAGTGGGCTAAGAGCTGAAAAGAGAAAGTACAAAGTTAAACATTCCCTTTTATCATAATTTTTAATAATTTCGCTACTACATTTTACATCCTACTGTCGTTGTGCATGTATGAAGACTATCCAATTTCTAACAATTTTTTAATATTTCAATTATGAGATTTACTTCCTTACTAATGGTGATTTTATTTTCACTGACTTGTATTTTTAACTTGGAAGGCCAAGAGGCCACTGCAAACAAAGTGCTTATGGAGCGCTTTCTGGATGCCCAGTTTGCTCCGGCAAATCAGGTAACTGCTTCACAGTTCTTCGATCATATGGCTCCCGAGATGGGGCTTGCTCCAGGAAACAAGATGGAGGCTACTGTGACTGTACCTGGTTTCAACGGCTATGAACATAAGCGGTATCGTCAGTACTACAAGGAGCTTCCGGTGATAGGAACTAACTATGTATTGCATATCAAAGATGGCTTAGTCACCAGTGCGAGTGGATCCTATGGTCCGAATATCTCCATTGACGCCACACCCGCACTGGGCACGAATGAGGCGAAGTCTAAGGCCCGTCTGGCAATCCAAGGTATGTTAAAGACAAAAAGCAATCATATGACACCCACTCAGATCGTCGCCAATGGTGTGCCGATACTGTCTGTCATCGACCGAGCTTATCCCGATAAAAGCGGTAGCTATACGACAGCCTATGATGTGACGCTGACCAGTCAGCAGCCTTTTGACAAGAGACGTGTGATCATAGATGCCGTAAGCGGTAGTGTTATCTCTAATCGATCACTTATTCACACTGAAGGTGTGCCCGGCAATGGCGTGACACGCTATTATGGAACTCAGTCTATAATAAGTGACTCAATTGGCCCTAAGAGATATCTGCTTCAGGATCTAACCCGTAGTGGCGGCATCTATGTGCAGGATTATTTTGGTAAGACATTCTCAAGTACTTCTGCAGACTGGGATTTACACAATCAAAATGAAGATGAGGTAGCGGTAGATGTGATGTATTGTACAGAGCAGTATCACGATTTACTACGCACCAGATTTGGCTGGTTGGGTATAAAAAATGACCCTAATTTTCCCATCGTTGCCAAGATTCACAACAATGATGCTTCTAATGTGAATGCCTTTTGGGATGGCGTGTCGATCAACTTTGGCGACGGTGACTGTAGTTATGGTCCACTTACCACGCTAGAAGTGATCGGACATGAACTCACTCATGGTATAGTGGAGCACACCTCAAATCTAGTCTACGAAGGTGAACCGGGTGCACTCAATGAGAGCCTGGCAGACATGTTTGGCAAAGCGTTGGAGTATTACGCAGACTCCGCAAATTTTTCTTGGGATCTTGGCCATTCATTTATAACTGATCCTGATGCACTTCCATTCAGATATATGGCTGATCCAAAATTATTGGAGATGCCTGCATACTATGGAGGTGAATTTTGGGCTGATGATAATGACGTCCACATCAATAGCTCTATTGGTAACTTATGGTATAGTATGATCTCTGATGGTCGCATCGGTGTCAATGAAAAAGACTCCAGCTACAATGTAGCAGCACTGGGTATAGCTAATGCTCATCGCATAGCTTATCTTGCCAATAACGCGTTTAGTAATGCAAATACCAATTACTCAGAATTTCGAACCAATACAATGAAAGCCGCTGAAGAGCTATTTGGTGCCAACTCACCGCAACAAAAGGCTGTGGCTGAGGCATGGCGTGCAGTAGGCGTATACTCTGCATCTGCCTCCGCACTCCTCGACCTAGCGATTCAGATTCCGTCACAATATATTTTGGTTTGCGATACTGAAGTAGCTGAAGATTTAGAAGTAACAGTAAAAAATGTAGGCAGTCAGACTTTCTACCCAGGTAATAACACTACTATTACACTCACGAATTATATTAAATTCAGTTCAACCAGTTTGCATTTTAATGATACATTGCAGAAAGGGGAATCAGTAAAAGTCATTTTTACAGACGCAGCAAAATTTAGCGGCGAGGATGCAGAGTATTTTCAAATAGAACTCCAAAATGAAGATGAAAATCCATCTAATAATACACTTTATTATATAGTGGAATTCAACCAAAGTGGTGCGGATAATTTAACGCTCTATGAGACCCACCTAAGCGGAAATGTTTGTGGAAAAAATAGAGCCGTTGAGGTTAGTTTTTTCAATGCCGGCTGTGAAGCATTACCTGCAGGATCGGTAATTACTTTTCAAGTAATAAATTCACTTGGAGAGGTATTGGGTACAAAAGACCTAATCCTTCCTACTGAACTTGATTATTATGAACTTGCGAGTGAGACTATTGAGTTTACACTAAACAGTGAAGAAAGAGAAGACCTATTAGTAGTCGTAAAGTTTGAAAGTGATCCCGATCCGTCCGACAATTGGGAGCTTATTAATGTAGGTGCAGGACAAATAGATAGTCTGTTGATGTATGACTTTGAACAATTGCCGCCAGCCGGAATTCAATTGACCACAACGCTTGCAGATAATAATGCATTTTATTTCTATGGAGGGAGTCAGTATTATATAAGTACCGGCGTTACTGAGTTCGGACCGGATCGGAGTTGCAAGTCACCGGATTATCTGCTTAATGATAATAACAAAACGGGCACTATTAGTGCTTGTATTGATTTCTCAGGAAATGATCAAATATCCATGGAGTTTGACGCTATAGTCTTCAGAAACGAAACAGCCACGACCAATAATAATCCTTATAGTAGCTTTTATCGGGTCTCATGGACCGGAACTCAAAATGGGAGTCAGCTATTTAGTGATCAACCGGAAGGTCAAAAAATGCATCAAAAAATAGATTTACCAAATGAGTTTGTAGGGGTAGTTCAAATTGATTTCTTTGGCGACATTGGTCCCGGAAATATTGAAGATATAAACTTGGATTATAACGATGTCATTCTTATGGATAATCTGCAATTTAGTGCTACTACAATCGGAGTAAAAAAAGCAGAATCTATAAAAGACATTTTACTTACACCAAACCCTTTCAGTGATGTATTAAATGTGAGTGGTAGCGATATAAGTCAGATAAAAGAGATTTGTATTTATGACCTATTGGGTAAAAAATGTAAGACTTATTCAGGAACTATTACGCAATTCGATTTGTCCTCTGAAATGCTGGGGGTATATTATGTACAAATTCTGACTCGAGATAATACACTTTTGGTGCAGAGAGTAATTAAGAATTAATATTAATAATTTGCTCACTGAGATAACTTAGAGGAACCTTCATTGCCACTGCCGGTATTATTTAAAAGTGTAACTGAATCGGAGACTCATATTGGTACCGGGGCTTAGTCTTGTGAAGTATTGATCTTCTGCATTGAATGATTGAAATATTTGCACCCTATCATCGTTTATTAAGTTAGTTATCTTAACCCCTATACTGCATTTATCATCTTTTCCGAATGGAAAATTTGCATTGAAATTTAAACTGTGGAAAGGCACTGAATATACATCTGGCCGGTCAGCAATACCTACATATTGCAAGGTCATTCCCTGCACATTGTAAAACAATCCGATCTCGAGTTTATTTGTTGGATTTTTATAAGAAAATCCACTGTTGATAAGGTAGGGTGCCTGACCCGCCATGTCTCGTGTATCTTTTACAGTTTCGCCGTTACGTGCATTATTTAATCTGGATGTGTACTCCGTCTCACTCATCTGAATGGAAGATTTTGCATAAGTCAGGTTAAAATTGACTGAAAAATCACTGATCGCAGGACTAATAAAATCAAGGTTTTTAACCATTTCCAACTCGGTACCCAATACCATTCCATCACCTACATTTCGTGGCTGAAAATTGTTGGCTGCCTGCACATACTGAACTATTTCTATTGGATTTTTAAATGCTTTGTAAAATCCTGACACTGAGAAAAACTGTCCTGCCTCTTGAAATAATTCCCATCTCAGGTCAAAATTGTTTATGTCTGTGGTCCTTAGATTACCATCCCATACGATAGCTCCCGTACTTACATCAATGTCTGTGAAAAACCCTCCGATGAATGTTCTTCCCGAAATAGGATCTACAATAGTCGCAAATGAACTTTCTTTAAATGAAGGTCTGGCAATAGTTTTGGCGTAAGAAAAGCGCAGATTTTGTTTTCTGTCGAGCGTATATATGAAACTCACAGTTGGAAATAAGCCTAGATCATCGATCACTTTTTTATTGTCGAATGTTTCCCTGTTTTGGTTCAGGCCGCTGTATCTCTGCACATAATATTCTGATCGTAATCCGATGATAGCTTTCAGCCTTGAGAAAACTGTGGTTTCATTGGATATGTACATTGCTCCATTTGTTGAATTGGAGTTGTATTTATTTGGATTGTAAGGCAAAAACTGAGGATCGTATGTTACACCATTTTTGTTTTCAGTGCTCCAGAGATTTTCAGGTTGAAAGATCTGATCCGGATCTCCTTTGAGTACCAGGCCATTGGTAAAGATCTGGAAATTTTGGATCTCATAAGACCTTTCTTTGTAAACAAATGAACCCCCGATCTTCAATTTAGAATCCGCGTCGTTCCATTTGTAGTTTTTAGTTGTGCCTATATTTCCTGCATAATTTTTCTCACTAAGATATCTCCAGATCCTTTCCGGGATCCCTGACTCTGTGCTGATCACGTACCCTCCAGCATCCGTTCTGAACCTGGTATATCTGATATCGGGATCAATGATGGAGGAAAAGGTAGGGGAAAGATTCCATGTGGTACTCCACTTTGTGTTTTCAGAAGAATGTGTTCCTTTGAGCAAAATATTAGTAACTGCTCTTTGGCTGTATTCCAGGTTGTGTTGCAAGGCTTCAAAATTAGCTCCCTGGTCTGTATTTTCAAAAGTGAAAAGACCCGCTTTGGATTCGCCATTCTGCAGTCTCATGAGGCTGAGGGTATATTTTGATTTCTGTGTTTTATATGACAAACCACCTATCGCGGCAAGCAAAACATTGTTAGTGCCATAACTTCCTTTCTGAACTTCTCTGACTTCCATTTCATTGATATAAGGATCATTATTTTTTCCATACCTGTTGTAAAGAACATTTTCAAAAAACTGAGTATTGTTTTGATAAGAGATTCCAAGGTTGTAACCTATTTTTTTGTTATTGACTAAAAATTGATTTCCAGTAGAAAGTCCAAAATTATAGTCCAATCCGCTTTTCACTTTGTCTGCTCCCAATATAGGGTTAAACTTAGTGAGGGTATTGTGATATACCATACCGGCACCTTGAGGGTCTATGGTTGCATCCGACTTAAATGGAATATTAGTAAGGCCTTCAGTAGGTATAGTTCTGGTGCCATCATCGAAACCCAGAAAATCTGTTTTACCACCCTGGTAGCTCAGATAATTTTCGTTGAGGTGCATTTTAGGATTAAAGCCCAGACCACCGGTCACTGTCAAAGTCTTTTCTTCCGGAAAATCTTTAGTAGTTATGTTGACCACGCCTCCAGTAAAGTCTGCAGGCAGATCGGCACTGAAAGTTTTAATAACCAGGATATTGTCAAGAATATTGGTGGGAAAAATATCCATTTGAAGCGTGTTTCTGTCAGGATCCAGCCCCGGGATATCCATGCCGTTAAGAATGGACTTTGTATATCGGTCACCCAGACCTCTTACATACACGTATTTGCCGTCATCGATAGAGACTCCAGTTACTCTTTTTATTGCTGAAGCAGCATCAGAATCTCCTATTTGTCTGAAACTCGCAGAAGTGATTCCATCGATCACATTGCCTGAATTATGCTTAAGTGTAGCCAAAGCTATTGCATTGTTTCTGCTTTGTTTTGAAGTGACTGTCACTTCATTGAGTACCTGTGTGCTTTCTTCCAGGATAGTATTCGTCAATGTAACTTCACCGGCTTTTATTTGCAGTTGCTCATGGGTGACAGTGGCATATCCCACATAAGAAATTTCCACAGTATAAACGCCGGGGGCAACGTTAACAGAAAATTTTCCATCAAGATCGGTTGTCGTTCCATCTGAAATTTCTTTAATAAATATTTTACCGAACATGATTGGTTCGCCTGACTTGCTGTCTTGGACACTTCCTCTGAGAATGCCGTTCTGAGCACCCAGCGATATCTGACAAATAGTCAAAAACCCAACTATTAATTGTATATATAATTTATTCACTCTAACTCTAATTAAATTTTATAAAAGATCCTCATCCGCCTATGACGGATGAGGATTATTAATCGTGGGTTTAATTTATCTCAAAGCAACCAATTCTCCATTGGCTTCAGACCATGTCCAGCCGTTGAACGCTGATTTAAAGGCACCGGTACCCGGAGTTGTTACTACTTTGGCGAAACCAATTGCAGCAGCGTTTAATTCAGCATCCCTGCCGCCATCGTCCTTGAAAATTTTGTCTAATGTAATGTTACCCGCAGCTAGGTGGCTTACATTGAATTCCAGATTTTTGAATATAATTTTTCCTGCAATCCAGTTGTCGGAGACACCTGCATTGTCAAGCTCTAAATCAGAATCTTCCTTGAAATTGTAGAAATATATATTCTCAAGAGTGCAGGTAACCTTATCTCTAAGATCCCCATATTCGCCCATTATGGTTGTTAGGCTCCCTTTTACTGTACCGTTTTTGATGGTGAAAGACCCCTTAATTGCACCTTCTGGGCCATCTAGTTCGAAAGCGTGGTCAGAATCGTTACCCAAAATAGCGACTATGTTGTCGATTGTACCACTATAAGCCTGGTCCATATCAAATGCATCGTCACCACTATTCCAAACAATAATATTTTTTAAGTTGACTGAGCCACCGAAGCATTCAATACCGTCGTCTGAGTTGCCGATTATTTCAATATTTTCAATAATTGTACTATTACCCACACCACCTAAGGTAAGGCCATTGATTTCGTTGCCTTCTCCGATATTCGCACCCCCGTGACGGATGGATACGTATTTAATTATACCAGAATTGTCTGCAGCATCACTACCTCCATACAATCCATTGATATCTGAAGGTGGGATACCTTCTATCTGAACAGCATCTGCAGCAGCAGAAATAGGAGCTCTACCCAAGATAATTAACCCACCCCACAGCCCACTTACAGTTGGCTCGAGGTTTGGGCTTTTGATCTGTCCTGACACGATCTCATCAGCTACTGAAGTGAATATGATCGGAGCAGCGGCAGTGCCCTGAGCATTGAGCTTTGCTCCTCTGGCTATAAGTAAAGCGGTAGCGTTCGCACCTGATCCGGCTTGTCCTTTGATCACTGTACCGGCTTCTATGGTTAGTGTAACACCATCTGTCACTGTAACCCTTTGGGCTAAGTGATATATTTTATCTTTTGTCCAGGTAGTATTTACGGTGATATTTGAACTGACAATGACATTTTTGTCATCTCCAAGTGTAACACATTTACAATCAGAAGTTAAGACCTGATTTGCGCCGCATTTGACTTCACAAGTATCATCTTTGCCGCAACCAACAAAGATTACTAATAAAAATATCCATGATAGGATAAATAAATTTCTAATTACTTTCATTTACTAAGTTTTTAATTTTTCATAAAGGTGATCCTTTGATATTAACTGTATGTTAAGCTGATATTAAATAATTGTAAACTCTTGTACCTGTTAGCATCTATATTGCGACCGTGAATATCCACTCGCTCAGGTCTTTTGAGTCAGAGTAACCTCTTATTAGTCAGAGGTGAATTTTAATTTTTTGAAAATAAGTATTTTGCCGATTAAAATTAAATTATTCTTGTAGCAGTATTGCTCAATTAAGAATTGTTGTCTCTGGTTACATTGTGGTAACCCGAATTTATATCAATTGGAACTTAAAATTGGTCGTGTATTGTTGATTTCGTATTCAAGGCATCAATTTTAGTTATTTCTATTCCATAATTTTTTTCCAGGTTTCTATCTTTTATATTCTTTTCGTCGTGCGGTCATATACCAGAACTGAAAATACGGAAGTGATGGTAATCGTATCTCCAATTCTAAAGGTGTCCTTTGCCGGCGACAGCGTTGCCGGTAGTTCAAAATCATAGTCACCAAACTCATTACATTCTTTATGACAGGAAAGTAATCTAAGGTTCAAAACAAAACATATAGAAAGTACGACTCTTATTCCTTTACATAAAAACAATACCCACCAAATTTATGAAATTTTTGTTCCGGATCGCCTGGTATTAAGGTGTTATAGCGATGCATAGGGCTGGAAGAAAGCAGGTATGTGTTATTGTCCGCCCCATCATTTAGTTTTACAAAAGTATCCACGCCCGCTTTGCTTTTTGGACAACGGCCATCAAAGGTCTGGTCTTGACCAAAATCATATAACCCAGTAAATAGAGAATGGTAAAATAGGCTGGTTTTAAGAGGTATAATTTTATACATCAAAGAATAAGTATGTTCTTTATAAGAAAATTCACCAACATACGATACAGATCCGGTACTGTAATAAAATGGGTAAAAGTTATAACTGCTATCAATTAATACAGAAAAATCTCTAATTGCAGCTTCATCTACAATAGTATCTGAAATTTCTCTAATTCTCATTTCCGGAAAGAATTTTCAGTTTTCAAGTTTATATATTTTTTTTAATTTCCGAAAATATTGAGGTATATTTGTTAAAGCACAGTGTGTAAGAAGCTAACCTGCGACCGAAGTAAAATCACCGTCTTACCAGCGAGACTAGCCTGGTTTAATTCTTGTAATTTATCCGCTATGAAATTTTTTGTTTATTGCATTTTAGTTTGCCTGCCATTGACAGTTGAGGCACAATGGATACAAATTTCTCAGGGTCTATACCCTGCGGGCACGATGAGCGTTGGGGGAGAAACGAATATTTTTCTGTCTGCGTCAGAAGCGACTGGAAGCACAAATCCAAACATTGCCTATTCTCATTCTGCCGGTGAACCGAGTAATTCCTGGCATTACTTTAAGACAGAATACGAATATGAGTTTTTTTACGAAATGGATTTTGTCAATGACTCAGTGGGTTTTCTATCGGGCGGCGGCTGGTTTTCACCGCATAGAGATCTCTTATTACGTACTACGAATGCCGGCGTAAGCTGGGAGACGATGACCAGAGATACATTGGGTTCAGGATATATCTTTGATGATCTCGAATTTATTAGTTCAGATTCCGGCTTTGTAAGTTCAGGATATGGACCTGAGTTAGTCAGAACGACGAACGGAGGCAGCTCATGGAGCTCGATCACTATTGACACTGGATTTAATTATATAGCTGATATCCATTTTGTAAACAGCAACCTGGGGTTTGTGACCGTGAGAAGTAATTCAAATTTAGGTACGCAATCAAAAATTTACAGGACTACGGATTTTGGGGATACCTGGAAGAAAGTATTTGAACACAGTAATTTCTATAATCTTGCCGACATTTATTTTATAAATGAATCCGTAGGATATGTTATCGGAGAAAATGGTAGTTTCTTGAAAACCACAGATGGTGGCACTACCTGGACGGTACAGTTTTTATGGCCCTATAATAGTTTAAATGCAATCTGGTTTGTCAATGAGAAAGAGGGTTTTTTAAATCTGGGTGGTATCATTCAGAAAACCATTGATGGCGGTCTAAGTTGGAATGCACAAATGATGTCCACGCCGAATATTGTGTCTAAAATCCAGTTTACCCCAAGCGGCCGGATAGGGTATTTGCTTGCGGGTGGGCTACTTTACAAGACCATCAATGGTGGTGGCGCGACAACTTCAATCAAAAGTGCATCACTTAAAGATAAATTCAAAATTTACCCTAACCCAACAACTAACCAAATCAATCTGTACTGCGAAATAGATCTTCAAATAAAAGCCATTTGGCTTACTGACATTTCTGGTAGGATACTAAAAACTTTCAAGGCAGGGGAACAAATACTAGATGTTTCGGACCTATTACCTGGTTTTTACTTCCTTAATATCCAATCAAATGAAGGTAATGTGAGCGAGATTATTTCGATTATTTAAAATACAAAAATTACAATTGTAATCATTTGCTTATTGTCCATTTACCAAACCAGGCTGGAATTATTTGGGAGCGAAAAAATCAACTAATAGTAGAGGATATTCTGTCATTCACCTCATGAAATGTAGGATAGAGGTGTTTTATCATTTCATTTTCAAAAGGATATCGTGCATCATTTCAATCTGAATTTTTTGTAATTCCAGCAGATCTTGTTGTTGGTGGATGATGAGGTGATCTATTTTCTCA
>Ga0154020_10005980_pt1 | contig 14260 bp, 14 predicted proteins | sample Klosneuvirus_201_FD_109709 | JGI IMG/M metagenome (GOLD analysis project Ga0154020, IMG submission 109709) | Active sludge microbial communities from wastewater, Klosterneuburg, Austria - Klosneuvirus_20160825_MG | ecosystem: Engineered > WWTP > Aerobic digester > Activated sludge | place...
CGCAGCAGCCACCACCGTGGTCGATGACACAGTCGTCGTCGCTCGCGCACTCGGTGGAGTGCGGTCCAGAAGCGGACGGCGAAGGGCTCTCACCGCCAGTGGGTCTGCGGCGCTGCTTGGCGCAGCTCGCGGCGACCAGGAGCACGGTGACCAACACGGCGACGATGGCCTTCACTCCTCGGGGGCCCAGCCGAAGATCGCCAGCATGGCTTCGCGGGGGATGCGCAGGGCGATGAGGCGCATCCAGAGCTCGCGCTCACTCGCGCCGGGGTTGCCCTGCCTGAGCCGCGACAGCGCGACCTTCTCCGCGATGACCGACAGTCTGGAGGCACGCGCCAGGCGCTCCTCGGGCGCCATCACAGCGTACGCTGCGAACATACGCCGCTCGACTTCCTCGCGATCGTATCGCTGCGGTGGCGAACTCCCCATGCTCGCAATCCTATGCCAGGTGGTGCCGGAGGTGGAGCGGAGCCGGACGAGCAGAACGAACAGGGCCGAAAAGCAGAACGGCCCGGGCTTGCGCACGGGCCGTTCGCCAACGTTCGCTCGGGAGAGCTTACGCGACCGCGTCCTTCGCGGCCTTGACCGGACGAACCCGGATCGCCTTGCGAGCCGGCTTCGCCTTGATCATCATCGGCTCCTTGGTGAACGGATTGATGCCCTGGCGCGCCTTGGTGGCGGGCTTCTTGACCACAGACATCTTGGCCAGGCCCGGGATCGCGAAGATCCCGCTCTTCTTGAGCTCCTTGTAGGCAACCGAGGTGAACGCCTCGATCACCGACTTGACCTGACGCTTGGTCAGAGCGTTCCCCGCCTCCTTGGTCACCGCCTCGAACAGCGCCGACTTGCTCATCGCCTTAGCCTTCTTCTCAGCCATCGCAGACCCTCCTCGTTACCCGTGGAAACCCCCCGCGCCGGGCGGCAGCGGGACCCAACAACACTCACCTACGTTTGGCAAATTCAGCTTCAGGCAGCTCCCAGGATGGTCGCTGCCAGATCGTAATCCGCGGCCTTCTTGACCCGCGCCCGGACCATCTCCCCCGCACGTGCCGCGCCGTCGGTGAGATAGACGGTTCCGTCAATCTCCGGAGCCTGCCCCGCGTGGCGGCCCTGGAGCAAATAGTCACTCTCGTCGCTGGGACCCTCGACCAGGATCTCGAGCTCCTGACCGACCAGCGCCTTCTGCTTCTTCTTGGAGATGTCGCGCTGGATTCGCATCAGCTTGATCCGCCGCTGCTCGGCCGTCTTCTCGGGCACGCGATGCGGCAGAAGCGCGGCTACCGTACCCTCTTCGCGCGAATAGCGGAAGCACCCAACGCGATCGAACTCGACCTCGCGCACGAAGGCGCACAGCGCGTCGAACGCGACGTCGTCCTCGCCCGGATGGCCCGCGATGAAGGTGGTGCGCAGGGTCAGGCCCGGGATGCGCGCGCGCAGCTTCTCGATCAGGCTGCGCGTCAGCTTCGAGGTGTGACCACGGCGCATGGTCTTGAGGACCTTGTCGTCGATGTGCTGCAGCGGCATGTCGAGGTACTTCACGATCACGGGCTCCGACGCGATGACGTCGATGAGGTCGTCGGTGACCGCGGTCGGGTAGGCGTAGTGCAAGCGCAGCCAGCGCAGGCCGGGCACGCGCGCCAGGCGGCGCAGCAGCATGGCCAGCGTCGGGGTTTCGGGAAGGTCGGTGCCGTAGGTGGTCAGGTCCTGCGCGATCAGGTTGATCTCGCGCGCGCCGGCGGCGACCAACCCCTCGGCCTCGCGCTCGATCGACTCGATGCTGCGCGAGCGCTGCGGACCGCGCAGCTTGGGGATGATGCAGAACGAGCACGGGCGATCGCAGCCCTCGGCGATCTTGAGGTAGGCGGTGTGCGAGATGCCGAGGCGCGCGGGCGCCAGGCGCGGCGCGGTGTCGGGATCGTAGATGTACTTCGGGGTGTCCGAGACCTGCTCGCGACCGGCGCTGCCGTCCAGCGTGCTCAGGATGTGCTGGAAGTCGGCCGACCCGAGGAAGTGGTCGACCTCGGGCATGTCACGCGACAGCTCGGCGTGGTGGCGCTGCACCAGGCAGCCAGTGACCACCAGCTTGGAGCAGCTGCCGGTCTCCTTGTGGCGCGCCATCTCGAGGATGGCGTCGATCGACTCTTCCTTGGCCTCGTCGATGAAGCCACAGGTGTTGACCACGATGACGTCGGCGCCTTCGGCCTCGGGCACGATGCGATGCCCAGCGCGATCGACGAGGCCGAGCATGACCTCGGTGTCGACGCGATTTTTCGGGCAGCCCAGCGAGACGAAGTGGATCGACTTCATTTTTCGCGGCGAATATGTAGGGGCCGCGATCGAGTGTCAAGCACAACCGCGCATTTCCCCCGAAAAAACCGCCCTAAAGGCGCCGCGGGGGCCTGGAGTGCCTAAAAAACAGGCAGATCCAGCCCCCTCGAAGCGCAGCTTCGAGGAGCGCTGGTCCGGTTCCGGGTGCGGCTCCGCTCGGGGTGGCTACGCGGCGCGCTCGCCCGAGGCGGGCGAGGGGCCAGGCTGCGGCGGCGCCGCGGGAGCCGCGATCGGCACCACCGGCGAGCCCGCACGCAGCGGTCGCCACGCGAACACGAGCACGCCGACGAAGCCGAAGCCGGCACACAGATAGAAGCCTGTCGACACCGACCAGCGGTGCACCAGCACGCCGAGCACCGGCGAGAAGGCGCCGAACGCCAGCCGCCGCGCCATGCTCTCGAACGACAGGATGGTGGCGCGCCGATCCGACGACGGGATGGCGCGGTTCATGACCGACTTGACCAGCGGCGAGAACGCGCCGGTGACCAGCGCCGGCCCGAGCATGAAGGCGATGGCCCAGCTGGCCACGAAGCGCCCCATCAGGAGGTTCGAGCCCACCAGCAAGAGCGGCAGCCCGACCAGCAGGCGCCACTCCGACAGCGACTGGCGCAGGCTGTCCATGTTGTGCGCCACCGCGGCGGCGACCAGGTACAGGCCGGCGAAGATGAAGCCGGTGGCCATCACGCCGAAGCCCGCCGCCCCCAGGTAGGGCGGATACATGTAGTCGGTGACGCGGACCAGGACGAAGACCACCGCGGAGTAGCCGATGGTCCAGCGCAGCTGGCGGCGCAGCGAGATCTCGCTGATGGCCATCTTGATGTGCGAAACATAGGTGCGCCACAGCCGCCGCGGCGACAGGCTGACGCTGACGGTGGCGGGCGCGCGCTCCTCGCGCATCCGGAAGGCGACCAGCAGCGCGCACAGCGAGGTGCCCGCGGTCAGCAGGTACGGCAGGCCCAGGCTGAACTTGGCCGCGATCCCGCCGGCGCTGAAGGCCAGCGTGGAGCCGATGAGGTGCCAGGCGCTGGCGGTGCCCTCGCGGCGCGGATACTCGTGCTCGAGGCCGGCGTCGCTGAGCATGTCGTAGAGGTAGGCGCTGTCGGCGCCCGAGGTCAGGGTCATGGCCAGCGCCGACAGGCTGGAGGCGATGGCGAAGGTGACGAAGTCGTGGGCGAAGTAGAACACCAGGCACGCGGCCGACATCAGCAGCGCGCCCAGCATCATGGTGCGGCGGCGTCCGATGCGATCGGCCAGCGCGCCGGTGGGCACGTCGAACAGCAGCACCGACCCGCACCAGATGGTGTTGAGCAGCATGGCGCGATCGAAGCCCAGGCCACGCGACGCGAAGAAGGTGATGGCGATGGGCACGAACAGGTGCGAGGTCGCCAGCAGGCGGAACAGATAGAAGAGGCGCAGGTCGCGAGCCATCAGCGCGCTCCCTGGGCATCGGCGGGCAGCTTGGGCGTGGGCGGCGGCGCCGGCGCGGCCAGCACCAGCAGCGCCTCGGCGGCGCTCAGCTGGGCCAGCGGATCGGCGCCGAGGTCGAGGTCGGCCTCCAGCGCGGCCAGCGCCGCGGTGTCGAGCCGACGACCCAGCTTCTGCAGGGCCCGCGCAGCCTCCACGCGCAATGACGAGAAGCGCAGCGCCTCCAGGAGCTTGGGCTCGACGTCGGCGGCGCCCAGGCGGGCCAGCGCGGTGGCGGCCCCGTTCTGGTAGCGGCCATCGGCGAGGATCTGGCGCAGCACGGGTTCGCCGCGGGCGTGGCCGGTGCGACCCAGGCCCAGCGCGGCGCGCATGCGCTGCTCGGGCAGCGGCGAGGCCAGCGCGGCCTCCAGCGCGGCGACGCCCCGCTTGTCCCCCAGATCGGCCAGCGCCTCGGCGGAGCTGAGGCCGCGCTCGCGATCACCCAGCGACTCGCTGAGCAGGCGCGCGCCGGCGGGATTGCCCAGGCGGCTCAAGGTGCGCGCGGCCTCCAGGCGCAGATCGCGGCGCGGGCTGTCCAGCGTGGCGATGAGCAGCGGCAGCCCGCGCGCGTCGCCCGCCGCGGCCAGCGCCTCGGCGGCCTCCAGCTTCTCCAGCGGCAGCCCCTGCTCGGTGATGGCGGCCAGGATCTCCAGCGCCGGCACATCACCTTCGCCCGCCAGCAGCGCGGCGGCGCGCAGCCGCACCACCGTCGAGCGCGAGCCCTGCGCCTCGCGCAGCACCTCGCGCGCGCGCGCCAGCGGCGACGGCGGCGCGATGATGTCCTGCTGCGGCGGCGCCGCCCGCGCGTTGCCTGGCTCGGCTGCCCCCGCCTCGGTCGGACGCGTGGTGCGCATCGACGACCACGCCGCCACGCCCATCGACACCACGCCCGCCCCAGCGACCAGCCACAGCGCCCTGCGCCACGGCCGCGTGCGCGGTCCGACCGCCGACGGCGCCGCCAGGTGATCCGCGATCACAGGGAGGATGTCGTTCGAAACCGGCTTCGTGCTCGGGCTCGGGCTCGTGCTCGTGCTCGGGCTCGTGCTGGCGACCACTGCCGCCACGGGCATCACCGACGGCAACGCCGCCCGCGCAACCCCGCCCAGACACTCAGCCGAACAGAACGCCGCCACTCGCGCACCCATCACGCGGACATACTTCGACCGCAGCGCGTCGACCGGTCCCCCACAGGTGGGGCAGCCCTCAAGGGCGCTGGACACGGCGCGGCTCATTCAAAATAGTAAACCTCGGCTTCCCCATACTTGTCGACGAGCTTGTCGACGTAGCGCAGCAGGTGGCTCCGGCGCGAAAACAGAGCATCGACCTCGCGAGCGGTCAAGAGCTGCCCGAGCGCCCCGGTGTCGCGGCCCATCTCGGCCACCACGTCCTCGCGCGTCAAGCCCCGGATCTCCTCGATCATCTTGCGAGAAACCCGCTGCACCCGGCCCAGGAAGCGCTGCAGCTTGTCGTGGCCGTCGCGGTCGGGCATGAACGAAAGTGCATTGTCCATGTAGTACATGAGCTTGCGGTCCTCGGACATCAGCGCATTGCCGCCCGAAAAGCGGTCGGTGTTGTTGGTCAGGAAGTCGAACAGGATCATGTTCGAGATCTGGCTCAGGATGGCCTTCTCGGGCTCGGTCACGCGGCTCCGGACCGACAGCGCCTTCCACCACAGCAGCGCGCCGGCGTCGTGATCCAGCCGCTCGCCGCGGAAGCGCGCCGGCAGGATGACCGGGATCCACCAGGCGATCTCACCCAGCGCCTGGCCCTTCTTCCAGGTCACCTCGCGCTTGATGCGCCCGCGCAGCACGATGCTGTCCTTCTCCAGCGTCTTCATGATGTCGTCGCGCTGCAGCACGAGCGGGATCGACGGCGGCACACAGCCCAGATGCAGCAGGCGATCCAGCCGGTAGGCCGCGATCTCCTTGCGCGGCGTGGTCTGCGGATCGAGCTGCTCGGGCTTGAACGACCCGCGCGCACCATTGTCGAAGTCGACCCGCAACGAGACGCTCGACCCGCCGCGGTTGAAGCGCACCTGGGTCACCGTGGTGGCCGCCCGCAGGGGACCCAGCAGCTCGGCATCGGGCACGCCATGGAACGCCCAGCCGGCGGGGGTTGATTCCGTGGGCTCGGCGGCAGGCGACGCCTCCGACTCCGGCGCAGGCTGCGCGGGCAGCCCTGGCGCCACCGGCGCCACCGGCACAGCGGGCTCGGGCAGCACCAGCCGGGCCACCGGCCCGAGGACCGGCGCCGCCACCGGTCCGAGGACTGGCACCACCTCGGTGCGCTCGGCCGCCGAGGCGGTCCGGGTCCCGCCCAGCTCCTGCAGCGCCCAGCGACCGCCGACGACCATGGCCCCGCCGGCGACGAACACCGTCGCCAGCTCCAGGACCACACGGCTGCTCAATCTCACGAAATAATCATATCAACCCGCCACCGGCGTACCAAATTATCCACAGGCCACGATCAGCCGCGCCGAGCGCGAAACCGGGACAATCACTCGCGCTTTGCCACGTCCTCGACAGCGGCGGCGTTGCGGTGACGCGCGGTCGGCAGGTGGGCATCCCAGCACGCCACGGTACAGAACAAGAGCTTGACCCGCCCGGTGTTGCAGGCGGTCACCGAGCAACGGAAGTACTTCTGTCCGAGCTCGATCTTGCGCCGGCACATGGAGCACTTGCCGAATCCCGCCTGGGGATCCTGGATCATGGCCACCACCCTAGCAGCCACACGCCGGTTGCGCTACTGCGCGCCGCTGCCCGGCCCTGGATCCGGGTTGGTCCTCGGCCCGCCGCGCGCCAGCACGCGCTTGATCTTGCGCTCCAGGCTGGCCTCGAAGCTCTTCACATCGACCAGCCCGTTCTCGTAGCCGCGCACGATCCCCTCGCGATCGACGAGGAACAGGTGCGGGATGGTGCGCACGCGGTAGAGTCCCATCAGCTCGCTGTCGCCGACCACGACCGGGAAGGTCAGCCCGAAGTGCGCCGCGAAGCCGCGCGCCTTGGCCTCGATGCCCCGCCCCTCGGTGTTGACCGACAGCACGGTGAAGCCCTGTGCCTTGTACTTGTCATACAGCCGCTGGATGGCCGGCATCGACTGCTGACAGGGCCCGCACCAGGTGGCCCAGAAGTCGACCAGCACGATCTGCCCGCGCAGCGCCGACAGCGTGATCGACCCGGCGCCCTCGGAGATGCCGGGCCGCGTGAAGTCGGGCGCTGCATAGCCGACCGGACGCACCTCGTCGCAGTGGCACGACAGCCAGCTGGCCTGCAGCACGCCGAGCACCAGGAGTCCGCCCCACAGCGCGGCCCCGACCCGCCGCGCGCGTGCGGGCACCTCGGGCGCCGGAGGTGACACAGCTGGCGGAGGAAGCGCGGCGCTCATGACGATGCCAGCTCACGGCGGCGCGCGGCGGCGATCGCGAGTACCACGAGGCCCAGGGTCCACGCCAGTCCGGCCAGCACCACACCGTCCCACAGCGCCTGCGGCAGCCCGGGGCGCGCGAAGTTGACCAGCTCCGCCGCGGTGCCCAGCGCGCCCAGCGGCAGCCAGCACGCCGCCGCCAGCTCGATGTCTCGATCGGCTCTGCTCCGCCGCCCGGCCCCCACCGAGATGACCACCGCGGCACCCAGGATGACCACCAGATCCAGGAACACCGCCTGCTGCAAGAGCTGCAGGATCTGGGGCAGCGCCAGCCGGCCGCTGCCCTCGAAGCCGGCCCACACGATCACCACCAGCTCGCGCAGCCGCGTGGCCACGAAGCGCAGCAGGATGAAGAGGACGACGTCGCCGATCATCCCGGAGCCCTCGCTGGTCCGCTCCAGCGCGGCCAGCGCGGCGCGCGGCGTCGCCAGCATGCCCCCGGTGCGCGCCAGCCGACCCCAGCCGGCACGCCGGGGCGCGTCGGGGCTGGGGTTGACGTCGGTCATACGCCGCCGGGCTTCTTCTGCTCGAGGAACTTCTTGGCCTGGGTCTGCAGCGCCGACGGGATGGCCTTCGACTTGGAGATGACCTTGAGCTGCTTGTTCTGCATGTGGGGCAGCAGGCGCATCGACGTGTGCAGTGGACATTTGGGGTTGAACACCAGGTTGACCTTGACCTGGTACAGCCTGAGCCACTCTTTCGCGTTGGCAAGGTAGCGGATGACATCGTCGGACACCGAGCGCTGCCCGGCGATGGTGATGATCTCGGAGTCGGTGATGCGCGGCGACTTGATGGCCGCCATCGCGACCAGCCGGTTGGAGTCGCGCACCAGCACCGAGCGCGCGTAGGCGTTGCCCAGCATGGCCAGACGCATCTTGGCGCCGATGGGCAGATCCTGGATGCGCTGCTTGGCCTCCTCGCCGTCCTCGCTCTTGCCCTCGGCGGCGTTGACCAGATCCTCGGGCAGCTCGTCGGGCGTCAGCGCGGCGGCCTTCTCGGACGCGGCGGCGACCTGCTTGGCCAGCTTCTCCTCGTCGCTGAGGCCGATCTCGATGGCGCTGGCGAACTGGGCGTCGAGCTTGCTGGGCTCGGGCAGGTTGCCGCGGGTGACCTCGGCGACCACGTCGTCCCAGCCCGGGATGTCGACCTTGACGCCGCCGCGCGCCGCCAGCTCGACGGCGCGGTTGACCGTCGACATGCGCGCCTTGGGGTTCATGTACATGGCCGCGATGATCTTGGGCGCGGCCAGCAGGCGGGTCTCGTTCTCGGCGATGAGGTCGCACAGCGCAGCGTCGCCGGTCTTGCCGGCGATGTCCGCGATGGTCTCGTGGGCGGTCGCCTTGTTCTTGACCACGAGCTCGAGCAGCGCGCGCCGGGTCAGCGTGCGCATGGCGAAGAAGTCGAGCACCCGTGGATCCAGGGTGGCGTCGCCCAGCACGCCGCCGAGCAGCTGATCGGGCAGCTTGCCCGCGGTCTCGCGCGCGGAGGCCGCGATGCTCTGGTCCTCGTCGAGCGACAGCGCATACACGCAGGTCGCGAGGTCGCGCGGCGGCATCGGCGCCAGCCCCTTGGCGGCCATGGCGCGCACGCCGGCCGGCCCGCCCAGCACCTTGAGGACCGCGGCGGGTGGTGACTCCAGTGCTGTGTGCGGCAGACCCATGGTTATCCAATCCCCCGATGACGCAGATAGCACAGCCGGAGCCCGCGTAGCGTCAGCAGCGTGTCGGCACCCTCGATGGTGCTGGATTCGCGCGCCACCAGCGGCGCCAGGCCACCGGTCGCCAGCACGCGCGGCGCAAAGTCGAGGCTGGCTTTCAGCCGTGCGACCACACCATCGACCAGGCCGACATAGCCCCAGAACAGGCCCGACTGCATGGCGTGGATGGTGTTCTTGCCCAGCGGCGACGGCGGCGGTGCGATCTGCACCTTGGGCAGCTTGGCGGCGTGCGCGATCAGCGCGTCGGCGGCCAGGTGCACGCCGGGCGCGATGGCGCCGCCCAGGTACTCGCCCGCGGGCGACACCACGTTGAAGGTCGTCGCGGTGCCCATGTCGACGATGATGAGGCCGCGGTGGGCGCTGTCCTCGGCGTACGCCGCCAGCGCGTCGACCACGCGGTCGGCGCCCACGGTGCGCGGGTCATCGAGCAGGATGGGCATGCCGGGATCGACCTGGTTGGCGGTGCGCGCACCTGACGCGGGCGCGACCACGACCTCGAGCGGCGCGCGGCCCAGCCAGCGCGTACACAGCTGCTCCAGCGGGAAGCGCGTCTGCGGCACCACCGAGACGATGATGACGTCGTGCACCGCGTCCCGCAGCGCGCGCCCGCCCAGCGCGGGGTCCAGCGCCGCGAAGCCGGCCAGCAGCGCGCCATACTCGTCGCCGGGTCGACCGTGGCGGGTCTCGAGCCGCCAGTGCGTCACCAGCTCGCCGGGTCGGCCGGCGCCGTCCGCCCTGTCCATGTCAGCCAGGTCCGAAAACAGCCCGAACACCGTGTTGGTGTTGCCTACGTCGATGGCGAGCAGCATCGCGCCGACCCTACCATGATGATAAGGTGATCGCCCGTGCCGGCCGTCAAGCACCCGTCGGTCTACAAGAAGCGCCAGGCCTGGCTGCTCCCGGTGGGCGCGCTGGTCATGATGGGGGTGACCACCTTCCTCATCCTGTTCGGCGCCGATCACCTGGCCCGCGACGACAGGCAGGGCTTCTTCTCGGTGTTCCGCGAGTTCGACGTCGACACCGTGCAGAACGGCCTGGCCAACGTGGCCGCCATCGTGGCCGCCGTGATGGGCATCGTGATCACGGTCGTCAGCATCATCGTGCAGCTGTCGGCCAACCGCTACTCGCCCCAGGTCACCGAGATGTTCTTCAAGGACCGCACCAACCTGGTGGTGATGGCCTTCTATGTCGAGGCCTGCGTGCTCGGGCTGTGGGTCACCTTCATGACCACGCGCACCTACGTGCCGCAGATCTCGATCATCGCGCTGCTGGTGGTCGCGACCATCGGCTTTCTCATCATGGCGCCGTACTTCGCCTATGTGTTCTCGTTCCTGTCGCCCGAGAACGTCATCAACCGCATCCAGCACACCGCCCTCGACGCCGCCATCACCGGGGCCGCGCAGCAGGACGCCGAGCGCCGCGACACCGACCAGGCGCGCGTGCTGCAGTCGATGGAGCAGATCACCGACATCGCGCGCAACGCCATCGGCTCCAAGGACAAGATCATCGCCACCGGCTGCGTCGATGCGCTCAAGCAGCTGGCGGTGCGCTACCTGGCCAGCAAGCGGCGCTCGCTGCCGGCGTGGCACGCCATCGGGCCGCGCCTGCGCGCCAACCCCGACTTCGTGTCGATGACGCCGGAGTCGCTCAAGGACCTGGAGTCGCGCCAGGTCTGGCTGGAGTGGAAGCTCCTGCGCCAGTACCAGGCCATGTACAACGAGGCGCTGACCAACATGCGCGACCTCAACTACGTCCTCGCCATCGATACGAGGTACATCGCCGAGGCGGCCGTCAGGCATGAAGAGCCCGAGTCGTTCCGCATGGCGGTGAAGTTCTTCAACACCTACCTGCGCGCGACGCTGAACGCGCGCGACATCCGCACCGCCTACAACATCCTCAACCAGTACCGCATGCTGGCCGAGACGCTGCTGCGCGCCAAGGAGGACGACCTGGCGCTGGAGATCGCCGGCTACCTCAAGTACTACGGCCACATCGGCTACCAGCTCGAGATGCCGTTCGTGACCGAGGTGGTCGCCTACGACATCTCGACCATGCTGGAGCTGGCCCACGACGTGAAGTCGTCGGTGGAAGGCAAGCTGCTCGCCATCCTGCTGCAGGTCGATCGCGAGGGCTCGAGCGGGGACGTGGACATGCAGAACGCCGAGGAGTCCTCGCTGCGCGGCGTTCGCAAGGCCCAGGCCAAGCTGGCGACCTACTACCTCGAGCGCAAGGAAGAGGCGCTGGCGCGCGAGGTCTTCCGCGACATGGAGCACGAGCGGCCCGAGCGCCTGCGCGGCATCCGTGACGAGCTGATGAAGGTCGACTCGCGGGACTTCTGGGAGGTCAACGACCGCTGGGTCAACTTCGACTACCTGCCGCCGGCGCGGCGCGCGCTGCTAGCGACCTTCTTCGAGTGGTTCCCCGAGATCGATCGGCGCACCTCGGGGCCGCAGAAGGCCGAGCCGAGTCCCGAGCCGCCCTCGACAGGGGGGACTGCCAAGGTGTAACGTCGAGCCGGCCTCGAAGTGTGGGGCTCCTGACATGGACTCAGTGGAGGAACGTCGATGAAGACCGGGATCAAGCTGGCAGCGCTCATGACCCTCGCGGCGGTGAGCTGCGGCGGCGGCGAGGCGTCGTTTCGCATCAAGTATCGCTTCGACGACGTGCTGATCGCGGGCGTCGATCCGAGCCAGAAGACCAGCGTGGTCGACGCCCAGCAGCGCATCATCGTGGCGCAGCAGGAGTGGCAGAAGGCGACCCACGACGTCAACGAGATGTCGACCCAGATCCAGCTCGCGCAGAGCGATCTCGACGTCAAGAACTCGATGCTCAAGTCGGCCCGCCTGGAGTCGTCGGTGGCCAACAAGAGCGCCGATCAGAACCGCATCGGCAACGCCAACCGCGCCCTCAAGACCGCGCAGCTCGGCCAGACCATGGCGCAGCGCAAGGTGGCCTGGATGCGCGCCAAGAAGAGCTACCTCAAGGCGCAGCAGAAGTACTTCAAGACCCGCGTCGACTTCGAGACCGCGGGCTACGAGCTGGCCAAGGCCAAGATCGCCGCGGCGCGCAACATCCGCCCCAAGGGCTTCAACGTGCAGAACTACGTCAACCAGCAGTCCGAGGGCGCGCGCTTCCTCAACAAGACCAAGCAGGCCTCGGCCAAGCAGGAGGCCGCGATGAACCGCTCGGCGTCCCAGTACACCCAGGCCAAGGCGGCATATGACGGCTCGCGCGGCACGCCGATGAAGCCCGCCACCGGTGGCCCGGGCATGACGCCCACCCCGACCACCACGACCGGCCCGTAGCCGCCTCGCAGCCCAGGGTAAGGAGTCGCTGATTGGACAGCACCTCGACCGAGCTGCCACAGTCGGAGGACAGCAAGCGGGTGCTCGTCGTCGACGACGAGCGCGTCATCCGCGAGATCCTGTCCGAGTTCCTGACCCTGGAGGGCTACGTCGTGCGCGCGGTGCCCGATGGGCAGTCGGCGCTGGCGGAGCTCAAGCGGCGCTCGTACGACCTGGTCATCTCGGATCTGAAGATGCCGGCGATGGGCGGCCTGGAGCTGCTCCAGGCCATCGCCGAGTCCAAGCTCAACGTGCTGGTCGTCATCATGACCGGCTTTGGCACCGTCGAGACCGCCATCGACGCCATGAAGATGGGCGCCTACGACTACATCTTGAAGCCGTTCAAGGTGGAGGACGTCGTGCGCATCGTGCAGCGCGGCCTCGACCGCATGAAGCTGACGCACGAGAACATCCGCCTGCAAGAGGCGGTCACCATCTACCGCATCAGCGAGGCCATCACCTCCAGCCTGTCGCTCGACCACATCCTGGAGACCATCGTCGATTCGACGGTGCAGGAGCTGGGCGCCGACGTGGTCTCGCTGGTGCTGGCCGATCCGCGCACCGGCGTCTACGAGGAGCGCTTCCGGCGCCAGTCGCCCAGCTGTCCGCAGCTCGAGGGCGGCGCCACCCTGCTCAGCGTCGACGAGCTGATGATGCACTACGCGACCGACAAGCCGCTGCTGGCGCATGGTCTCAAGGCGTATCGCTACTTCGCGACGCCCGAGCTGGCGCAGCGGCTGTCGTCGTTCTTCTCGGTGCCGCTCAGGGTGCAGAGCCGCGTCATCGGCATGCTCAACGCCTACTCGTACACACGCGGGCACCGCTTCGAGGAGGGCCAGCGCAAGATGCTGTCGGTGCTGGGCTCGCGCGCCGCGGTGTCGATCGAGAACGCGCGCCTCTACGAGGACCTGGTCGACAAAAATGCGGCGCTGGTGCGGGCCAACGCCTCTCTGGAGGAGAACTTCCAGCAGACCATCGTCGGCTTCGCGCACGCGCTGGAGGAGTCGGACCGCTACACCCGCGGCCACAGCGAGCGGGTCTCGATGTATGCCCGCATCATCGCGGTCGGTATGCGGCTGCCCGAGCCGGAGATCGACCAGGTGGTGCAGGCGGCGCTGCTGCACGACATCGGCAAGATCGGCATCCGCTACGACAAGCTGAACAAGCCCGGCAAGCTGACGCCCGAGGAGATCGCGCTGTTCCGGTCGCACCCGTCCAAGGGCAAGCGCATCCTGGAGCCGATCCCGTGCATGCGCCACCTCATCGACGGCGCGCACTGCCACCACGAGCACGTCGATGGCTCGGGCTATCCGCAGGGCCTGATGGGCGACGGCATCCCGCTGCTGGGGCGCATCGTGGCGGTGGCCGACACCTATGACGCCATGACCAGTGATCGTGCATATCGCAAGGCGCTGCCGCACCTGGCCGCGATGCACGAGATCGACCGCTGCTCGGGCAGCCAGTTCGACACCGCGGTGGTCGAGGTGTTCTTGCGCGAGATCGAGCTGTTTCGGAGGAATCGGGTGGGGGCGGGGCTGGAGATTCCGAGGTAGCTCAGAGGTTGATCTGCACCTTCGAGGGGGCCTTGAGGCGCCAGGCCAGGGTGAGGGTGCGGGTCGAGGACGGCGGCAGGGTCAGCTCGAAGCGGACGAAGCCGTCGTCGTCGCGGCTGCTCGGCGGCGTGGTCGGCTCGTAGGCGTGGTCGTCGTCTGCGTCGGAGTCGGCCTTGGCGTCGACGCGGCGCGCGCGCGGGAGCAGCTCGATGTCGACGTCCTCGAGCTCGCTGACCGGGATGCGCTCGATCACTGTCAGGGTGCGCGGCTGGCCTGACAGGTTCGACAGGTAGAGGCGCACGGTGCGGGTGAGCTTGAGCGCGCCGGTCAGGGTGGTGTGCTCGCGCGTGGTGCCGTCGCGGCGACGGATGCGCACGCCGTCGTCGACGCCGAAGCCGAGCTCGAAGGGCTCGCCGGGGCCGACGAAGCCG
>Ga0154020_10005981_pt1 | contig 14259 bp, 11 predicted proteins | sample Klosneuvirus_201_FD_109709 | JGI IMG/M metagenome (GOLD analysis project Ga0154020, IMG submission 109709) | Active sludge microbial communities from wastewater, Klosterneuburg, Austria - Klosneuvirus_20160825_MG | ecosystem: Engineered > WWTP > Aerobic digester > Activated sludge | place...
AATAATATTTCTGCTAATAATTGAACAGCTTACCGGTGAATAAGCGTGCTGTGCTTTGCATGGCATAAATCAGTATTCCTGTTCCAAAAGAAGCAGCATCATATTCTTTAGTCATTCCCGGTAGAATAGATTTGTCCTCCAGCAAAGTTCGTCCGCTGGCGTTCATAATTTTCAATGATGTACCGGTTGCATCCTCATTCATTTTCACATATACTTTACCGTTATATGCCTGCACTTCAAAAGGAGGTTTTTGATAAGAAGCATCCGCATAACCGGTTGACCCGCAAAGTAATTCTGTTCCATATAAAATCTGGACTTCAGCAAGCGTTAATTCCCGGTTGTAAACCCGCATATCATCAATGATTCCATCAAAATAAAACGGTGCAGTTGCAACATCCATGCCGCCACCAATCCAAACATTGCGCTGTCGGTTGATTATAGGAGAACTGGTAAGCATAGAATATAATAATGAGCCATTCATATAAACCCGCATACCATTCCCTGGATTTACAGTATACACCCAGTGTTGCCATGCGTTGGAAAAAACTGCTCCGGGAATAAATAATCGACCACCGGCAGTACAGTTTCCATGGTCAAGAACCGTTGTTGAAACACCATTATGAGAATAATAAGCCATGCAATTTAAACGATCATAAAAATCATCCGGCATCATCATAAATAATGTTTGTGTTTTCACCTGATTCGGCTGAATCCAGGTGCTTAACGAAAACGAATTCGACTGACTTATATTTCCATATAATCCAATATCAATATAGTCATTAATTCCGTCAAAATCATATGCGCCGTTGGGTTGCCCAAACCTGTCATTCACCAATAAAGGTCCGTACACAGTGCCGTGATGTCCGTTTCCTGTTTCATCATTTGCATTTCCATAAAAGGGATAACAGGCAACTAATCCCAGATTCAAATTCTGTGCTTTCGAACATAATACCGTCTGAAGCAATAACAAAATTGCAATTCCAATAATTCTCATTTCTATAAAATTTAACTGTGCGAAATTTCAGTAAAAAGTATCACCACTAAATTAAGTGCTTCTTCCCAATTTTCCAAACGCCATGAATTGGTGATAATACTTTATATTTGATTGTATTGCAATTAGTTACAACTTTTGCCGTTTAAACGAATCAGAGTGAAAAGTGTTTATAATTACCTGATAATGCTTACTTTTACCACCTGAAACCTGTCGAAATATGAAAAAACTGCTTTGGTCAGTACTTCTGATCCCCTTTGTAATAAGTTCCTGTGGAACGAAAAATGATGCCGGTAACGATACAGTCGGTCCCGACTTTTTAGCTGCTAATATTGATTCAACCGTAAAGCCGGGCGACGACTTTTTCCTGTTTGCCAATAATAGTTGGTTTAAGAAAAATCCGATTCCTGCAAGTGAACAGAGTAATGGATTATGGCAACTCATTCGCGATACTATTAATGCGCAGGTTCGTCAGATCTGTGAATCATCGGCAGCTCTTAAAGATGCTCCAAAAGGAAGTGCAAAGCAAAAAGTCGGCGATATGTTTTTCTCCGGTATGGATAGTATCAACAACAACAAACTTGGTTTAGCTGCACTACAGCCGGAACTTGATCAGATTGCAGCAATCAATGATAAGGCTACACTGGCAAAAGCAGTTGCAAAAATTCATATGGTATCGGGTGCTCCGTTATTTAATTTTTATGTAGGTCAGGATGATAAGCAAAGCGATAAATATGCTATTTTCATTTCACAGGGGGGATTATCGTTACCTGATCGTACTTACTATGTTGATTCAGATGAACGTGCACTGAAGATTCGCGAGAAGTTTCCTGTTCATTTGAAAAACATGTTTCAATTGATGGGTAATGATGAGAAAAAAGCTACAGGTAGTGCATCTTCATTTATGACTCTGGAAACTTCTCTTGCAAAGGCATCCCGCAAACGCGAAGATACACGTGATCCATTACAAAATTATCATAAAATGACTGTTGCCGAATTGCAGCAAATGACTCCTGCATTCGACTGGAATACATTTTTTACGGAATGTGGCTTGCAAGATGTTGATACGGTAATTGTTGGTCAACCGGAAGTTTTGAAAGCATTAAACACGATGCTTGAAAAAAATTCGATGGATATGTGGAAAGATTATCTGCGCTATCATTTAGTTCGCGGACTTGCAAGTTATCTTGATGATAATACCTATAAAGAAACGTTTAGCTTTTTCAGCACGACACTCCGGGGCGTTACAGAGCCAAAGCCAAGATGGAAAAGAGTTACTGACCAAACTAATTCGGCATTGGGAGAGTTAATCGGACAGGTTTATGTTGATGAATTCCTTCCTAAAGGAACAAAAGAAAAGCTTACAGAAATTGGCAATGCCATTAAAGATGTTTATGCCGACCGCATTAAGAATCTGGATTGGATGAGTGATGTGACCAAAGAAAAAGCACTCGTGAAATTGAGTACAATTGTAATGAAAGTTGGTTATCCAGATAAGTGGAAAGACATGAGCAGTCTGACCGTTGACCGTTCTTCCTACGCCCGTAATGTGATGAATGCAAACGAGTGGGCTATGCGTTACATGGTTAATAAATTTGGTAATCCGGTGCGCCGGGATGAATGGGAAATGTATCCTCAAACTTACAATGCCTACTACAATCCTTCAAACAATGAAATCGTTGTTCCTGGATGTAACATAATTGTTCCGGGTTATGAAAGAGTATTGGCCGATGATGCAATCCTTTATTCTATCATTGGCGGTTCCACTTTCGGACATGAAATCACACACGGTTTCGATGATCAGGGAAGCAAATATGATGAAAAAGGAAACCTGAATAACTGGTGGACATCGGAAGACAGTGCCCGTTTTTATGCTAAAACTGCAATGATTGTTCAACAATATGGTGAATACAATCCTGTAGACAGCCTGCGAATCAATGGCGAACTTACACAAGGTGAAAATATTGCCGATTTAGGTGGTATTATTATGGGTTATGAAGCATTCAAAAAAACCAAACAATACATCGACAAACAAGTAATTGCCGGATTAACACCTGACCAAAGATTCTTTTTGGGATATGCATTGGCATGGATGATTAATGAACGTCCGGAATCATTAGCAGCTCAAGTAAAAAGTGATGAGCACTCCCCTGCAAAATATCGTGTAATCGGACCTCTTTCAAATATGCCTGAATTTCATGAAACTTTCAGCATTAAGGAAGGCGACTTCATGAGAAGATCTGATAGTTTACGAGTGAAAATCTGGTAATTGTATTCAATAAAATATTATTTAATTTAAGTCATGAAAAAAGCAATTATTATCATCTCATTATTTGCCGGAGTGTTAGTGTTTCAGGCAATCAAACCGGATGCAGGATTAATTGAATTTGCTTCTGCCGATACTACCGACGTAAATCCAAATGGCTCCAGCGAACTTTCGTTATTAATGAGAGATATGCAAAAATATACCAATCAGGCTAAAGCCGATTTAAAAGCCGGCAAAACACCGGCATCATTTCCTGCTGATTTCAATAAACTGTTTACTGCAAAAATTTCAGAAAATAATTCGAAAAGTGAATTCTATAATCAGTTTGGAGAATTATATATTTCAAGTGTGAAAAATTATGCGTCATCCTCAACTGAAAACCGTGTTGAAACTTACAATAATATGGTAAATGCATGCCTGGCCTGTCATTCTCAACATTGCCCGGGACCTGTTCCGGTAATTAAAAAGATGAAGGTTGAATAAAATACTTTCAAGACCTTTAAATAAAAAACGACTTCCAACGGGGTCGTTTTTTTTATTCTGCAAAGTGATCAAAAATCACCATCCTTGACTACCGTTATATTCTCCTGAGCCGAAGGCGAAACTCTGATTAATTTCATAGAGCCGAAGGCGATCCAAAAATTAATTTCCAGAGCCGCAGGCGAAACTCGATTTAATTTCCAGAGCCGCAGGCGAAACTCGATTTAATTTCCAGAGCCGCAGGCGAAACTCGATTTAATTTCCAGAGCCGCAGGCGAAACTCGATTTAATCCCCAGAGCCGAAGGCGATCCTCAAATCAATCCCCAGAGCCGAAGGCGATCCATGGAATAACTACTTAATTAACCACCTAATTAACTACCTAATTAACCACCTAATTAACCACCTAATTAACCACCTAATTAACTACTTAATTAACCACCTAATTAACCACTTAATTAACTACGCCACGTTTAAAAGTGTCGCCATCACTCATCAAACCACTTTGAAAACCTTTTTTAAACCAGAACATTCTTTGATCACTGGTTCCATGGGTAAACGATTCAGGGACAACATAACCCCGTGATTCCATTTGCAGTCTGTCGTCACCAATGGCATTAGCAGCGGTTAGTGCTTCTTCAATATCTCCGGCTTCAAGAATATTATTCAATTCATGAGCATGATGTGCCCAGAGTCCGGCAAAAAAATCGGCCTGCAATTCTACTTTAACAGAAAGCTGATTATATTCTTCTTCGCTGATTTGTCCACGCATGCCATGAACTTTATCTGAAATCCCCAACTGATTTTGCACATGGTGTCCGATTTCGTGAGCAATAACATAAGCCATAGCAAAATCTCCTGGTGCTTTGAACCGTTCTTTAAGTTCAGAATAAAAACTGAGATCAATATAAGCTTTGGCATCTGCGGGACAATAAAAGGGTCCGCTGGCAGCAGATGCAAATCCGCAGGCAGATTGCACCTCACCGGTAAATAAAACCAGTTTTGGTTGTTCGTACGTTCCCTGCAATTGCTCCCTGAAAACCTGCTCCCAAACAACTTCGGTTTCCTTTAGCACTACCGAAACAAATTGCGAAGCTTCATCATTAAGTGCAGCCCCGCTGGCAGGTTGTTCCGTTTGTTGTTGTTGACCAACCTGTTGTAACAACTGAGATGGATCACTACCGGTAAGCAATGCAATAATTATAATTATTACAGTACCAATTCCTAATCCTGCACCTAATTTAGCTCCACCTCCTCTGCGATCTTCAACGTTACCTGAACCTTCACGATTTCTCCATTTCATAGCTGCTATGTATTTGATTCAAAAATAATCAACACAGCTCAAAAAAACAACAGCAATAAAAAACGCCCTCCACTGATTAGGCTGAAGGACGTTTTCACTCCCTGGAATGAGCACTATTAATGCACTAGTTTTTTGCTGACAAGAGTGTTTCCACTGTACAATGATAATATATAAATTCCATGCGATAATGAATTAACCGGCAGAATGTTAACTACGTCTTCTTTAATGGAGTTGTATTGTTTAATAACTCTTCCGGAAATATCGGTAAATGTTACAATTGCATCATGTGCAATACCGCTTCCGGCAACAAAAACAACCTCACCCGACTGAGAAGAAATTGTTAGCAGTGGTGTTTCATCATTATACAATTGTACTACTGTAGTTCCCGGAACATAAGTAACAACCGTTTCACTTATTGTATTGTGTCCTGATCCGGGTCCCGTATTTCCAGGTTGAACCAATCCATAATAGGTAGGCCCTAAAACATAAGGATACAGAGGAACTTCATTATCACCAATACTAACGAAGTAAGCATATATGCCGGACGGATATTCGGGTGTAATGCAATATCTGCCGTTATGCTCATCGAGATCACCTAATCCGGGAACATATTCATAATCCTCTAAAAATGCGCCTAACGGATACGTACCACCAATTGCGGGCCCATATTGGGAAGCATTCAACACTGTACCATTTGGCAGCGTAGTGCGTGAAGTAATTGTCCGCAACCGGTAACTGGTTTGCATTTTGCGTGTGGGTCCTGTACCATTCACATTAGAAAAACCAAATGATCCATAAATAGGAAAACCATCAAAAGCATAACCGATGATTGGAGCATGCACCGTGCTATCGGTATCATCATACAAACAGGTTGGATTTACATGCAAATGGTATTCTCCATTGGGTGCAGGATGACCCAGGCAATTATCGAAACTGATTCCTTCAAAAACATAAGCATCACGATTCCATACGCCCTGGTTATTATACGACATACCATCTTTTGCATTAAAAATTGAAACACCATTAGTCCACACCCCAATATGACCAAGTGGTGTATTGACCGGATTACCTGCATTTTGCACAGGAGTACGAGTGATCTTAAAAAGAAAATTTTGATTTACCGGTGTATTTGGATTAGCAGTCCATGGGCCAATTGAATAATCGGGTATACATGTTGTAGTCACATATACCTGATTGGCTGAATATTGAACCAATTGTACATTAGAAGGGATTCCGGCATAACCGGTTTGTCCACCCGGATTAATCAACCAGGAAGTGATTTCAGGTGTTTGTGCAAATAAAGCAAATGGTAAGAGGCTGAGTAGCAAGGTTTTTTTCATGGCGGTTCGACTATATGAAAGAACAAAGGTTTAAATGTCGTGACTTTAATTTATTTAGTTGATAAACAATTAGTTAACAATTATTTCAACCAATGACATGGAAATTATATGTTATGACATAAACTTTTACTCATATTTGTGGTTAAGGCAAAAACAGGAAAAACAAAAGAACCCAAAATATTCAAACCCTAAAACAAAAATTGAAAATGAAAAAAACATTGCTACTGTTGGCATTATTGCCGGCAACCTTAATGGCCACGATGCCAGGACTCCCGTCGAAACATGCAGTAACCTACAAAGTTGATGCTGCTAAAAGTAAAGTTGAATGGTATGCTGAGAAAGTAACCGGAAAGCACAATGGAGTTGTTACCATTAAAAGTGGTGAAGTGAACAACGATCATGGAAAATTGTCGGGCACATTTGCCATTGATATGACAACTATCACTGTTACCGACTTAGAGGGTGGCATGAAAGGAAAATTGGAAGGACACTTAAAGTCTGATGATTTCTTTTCTGTTGAAAAAAATCCGACTGCTACATTTATCATGACTTCAGTTGCTCCACTAGCAGATGTAAAAGCAGGCGAACCAAATTTCAATGTTACAGGTAAGCTTACTATCAAAGGAATTACCAATGATGTTACTTTCCCTGCTATGATTCGTTTTGAAGGCAACACGATGACTGCAAAGGGTGATGTAAAAATTGATCGTACTAAATACGATATTCGTTATGGTTCAAAAACTTTCTTTTCCGACATTGGAGATAAAGCTATCTATGATGAATTCACCATTAAACTTGATATAGTTGCAGGAATGTAATAATCAATCATAAAATCAAAAAGCCGGATCAGATTTGATCCGGCTTTTTTCGTGATCAGGTTTTTTATTGCGGGTTATCGGTACGCTTTTGCACTAGTACAGGAGCAATCAGTTTTACGGTTGTTCCAGGATTGCGATTTTCAAATTCAACATGTCCGTGCAACCCATTTGCCCGGCTCTCCATTGTCGACATGCCGGTTCCGGGTGTGATAGTATTCCGGTCGAATCCGGAACCATTATCGGAAACGGCAACTACAATCAAACCGTTTTGGACATCGCAATTGCATTCAACGGTATTACTACCACTATATTTAGCAGCATTATTCACTACCTCTTTAAAAAATAATAACAGATTCCGTTTTGCATCGGGTGAAAGATATGTTGCATTGAATGCATCACTGGCTGTCAGCAAAAAAGAAATTCCGGAAGGAGCCAGAAGTTCAGCCGCAAAATTCCTCATTTTAGCAGTCAGCTCTTCGCCATTATCTTTCCGGGAATGAATAGCCCACACAATATCATTCATTGCTTCCATGGTGCGGTATGTGGAAGTCTGAATTTTATCAAGAATTTCTTTCGATTGTTTTGGATTATTATCTAATTGTTTAGCGGCAACCTGACTATAAACACCAATACTGCTGAGTGCTGCTCCGATATCATCGTGTAAATCGCGGCTCAACTGTTCACGCAGCTGCAGTGTTTCAATTGTTTTCTGGTTTTGCAGACTTGTCATCCGATTCTCATTTTCAACATGCTGTTGTTGCTGGCGTATGCGATAATTTCTGAAAACAAAAAACAGGACAATTCCGATCAACAGCACAATTAGCGTAGCAGCAACTCTTATTTTCCTTTCCTGAGAAAGAGTTTGTTGTAATTGTTTGTTTTCGATTTGCCGTTTCTGGAGTTCACTGTCGAGTGCATAAAACTGCTGAAGTGTTTCAACTGAATTACGCATGCTTGATACCTGAATGGTGCTATCAATTTTCCTTTGTCGGTTCTGCATTTCAACAGCATCAGGAAACTGTTGTGCATTTATAAAAATACGGGCAGCTTCACCATAAAATTCCCTACGTGTTACTTCACCAATTTTGTTCTCATTAGTATTCAAAAAATTAATTCCATCTCTGATCTTTGAAAGTGCCTCTGTTTTCCTTCCGGAAGAAAAATAAACCGCGGCAATCTCCTGAAAGTTCACCAGTTGGGCATCTGCATCTTCGGCAGCCGCAGCAATTCCATCTGCAAAATTAAAATACCAAAGAGCCGAATCATTGTCGTTGATGGCATGCTTTACTTTTCCAAGTGCCCATGCTGCAATAGCTTGACCCCGACCTGAATTAGCATCTTTCGCCAGAATAAGTGATAAGTGTAATTCCCTATCAGCAGCTTCATAATTTTTTAATTCGAGATAACATTGACCTAAGTTGGAATGTATCTGATATGTTCTGGATACAGGAAAAAGCGATGCACCTTTTGAAGGATACCATTGCAGAGACTGCTTTAAAAGCGGAACCGATTTTTCAGATTTATTCAGGCTCTGATATAATAAACCCAGCAAATTATATTCGCTGGCAATAAGGAGGCTGTCGTTTTTCAATTGAGCAAAATGCATCGCTTTGTCAGCATATTCAATTGCCTTATCAAATAATCCTTCGTAATAAAGTATCTCTGCCGAATAACTATTCAGATAATAATTCAACTCTGTTGATGAACGGGTGGCGGATTTCAGAAAACCCTGCGACAATTCGGCCCGTGCTTTTTCAAAATTAAATGCCTCCATATGATCAGAAGCCATTGAAATATGGATTCTGATAGAATCCAATACCGGATCACTTTTGGCAACCGCCTGTCCGGTAAAAATCCCGCAAAAGAGCGCCAAAGAAGCAATGATAAAGCCGATTACTTTCATTTAATGTATTGAATATAAAGTAATTAAATGGTAGAATCGGGGGATATTTTACCATAATTTTCACATCAAAGATAAAATTCCATTTGAATTTACGCTACTACTGAAACTAGTGATTTTTAACATTCAAATCCCGGAACCGGACCAACCGGCCGGATTGAATTCAAAATGGTTACCGGATGATATTTATCAGCACACCCAATAGCAATGCTCTCTATTTTTACTTTTGCTTAAGTAAACCTTCCATTTATGCCTGCTAAAGAAAAAGTACTCATTGAACAACTCCATCATCTTTCCAACAAATACGAGCCGGAAGCGCTCCTGGAAAAAACAAAATTATTAAAACAAATTCCGAACCTTAAAAGAATCAGTAGTTCCGGTTTAATTTCATATCACGATACACTATTGTTCCTTTTGGCATATCCGGCTAACCGGCAACAATTATTACTTACACAGCAGGCATTAAAAAAATTGTCAGTGCTTTTGCGAAAAATGAATGTGTCTCAAAAAGCTGCTTTGCTCAACAGCGGTCTGCCAAACACTCCATACCGGTCACGTTTTTCTCATGATATGGTTAAATGGCTTTTAATTCACCCTGATTGTTCCATGCGGCTATATCAGATTGCGAACGACTGGTTTGATCTAAATGAAGTATTGAAGCTGACACTTCCTTCATTGGAAAAAAGTGAGACAACTGCAGGCATGGAAAATGACATGCTGCTCGATACATTACGGGTTCCTAAAAATGAGCGCTTACAATTTTTAGTCAATGAACTCTCAAAAATCGAAGACAAGACTTACATTAAAGATCATTTGTTTGATGGACTTGGAATTTATGCTGATATCAATCCTAAATCGGTAAAATTTTCCAGGGCGTACAACACCATTCCTGTTGGGGAATATTTCTTTCACCAATTGATACTAAAAAAATTCGATTATAATGCATTGTTGGCAACACCTGTAAAAAGTGCTGTAAAATTGTGTGATGAAAGCAAAGCACAGTTAATAACCACAATAAAAAATACCATGGCACTTACCGATCGCGAAACCGATCCTATTACTTACATGGACACGAATCAGGTTTGGCTGTATGAAATGAATCGGGGTATTTCCATTGCTATTTACGGAATGTATCCTGACCGGCAATTGCCATTGCAATCTTACATTGGATATACCTTATTTAAAAATGGTATTCCCGCAGCTTATGGAGGTGCATGGTTATTTGGAAAGCGTGCCGATTTCGGCATCAACATTTTCGAACCATTCCGGGGAGGTGAGTCGGGTTATATCATGTGTGAATTGCTGCGATTATATCGATCTGTATTTAACATCTCTTATTTTGAAGTGGAACCCTATCAATATGGTTTAGATAATCCCGATGGAATTGCAACCGGTGCTTTTTGGTTTTATTATCGCTTTGGCTTTCGGCCACTAAGTAAAGAGTTAGCTAAAATTGCTGCTGCAGAATATTCTAAAATAAGTACCGATAAAAAATACAGAACATCTAAACGAACGCTCTTGCGATTTACAGAAGACAACATAGCATTAAATCTTGGGAATGAAATACCGGTTAAAATTGCCGATATAATAAATCCTGTAATAAAAATGAATGCTTCAAAATTTAAAAGCAATAGGTTGGAATCAGAAAATGCATGTGTGAATACATTTTTAGAGAAAACAAAAATGAAACTTCCTGTTTCAAAACAGGAGATTCAGGTATTAAAAGAAGTTGCATTGTGGGCAGTTTCAGCAGGTATACAAAACAATGCTCAACTTGATATTATGCAACAAATGGTAAAAGCAAAACCGGCAGATTGTTTCACATATCAAAAACTTCTGCATGAATTTTTTAATCAACAATCAAAAAAGTCGGTAATGTAATGCCCTTAATTAGATATCAGCGATACATTCTGAAAGTATTCCAGTCGACACCAATACGGAATGTTTGATAAAGCCGACCGTCATTAAAACTACTTCCATAATGATTAGTTGCGGAGTGCAGCACACCGGATGGATAAGCCACCATTCTGTTAAAACGATAGCCGATACGGTCCGTTTCAATCCATCTGCTTCGGATCCGGGAATCTTGTTCAAACTTTTCGAACAGATCGGCTAACTTCATATTATGTTTTTTGGCTACAGGTGCAGAAGGCGGATCACAAATTCCTGTTTTCCGGTGCATCCAAAGTGAGGTTCCGCAATTGAATGGTAATCCGGGAGTCAGGTAAACCACACAGGTAATATCATTATAAGGTGTATCGGAATGCACCCCGGGTACTTCCTTTTTCTTGCCTTTGGAAAACCCATGATAAAAAACGCCATTTTCCTGGAGGGGATCGGTATCCCAGCGAGTAATTTTAATACCCAGAATATTTTCCAGTTTGGCTTTCATTCCCTTCTCATGATAGACGGAAATGCTTCGGAATCCGGTAAAATACTCCGGCTCATAATAGGTTGCCTTTCTGGCGGCAGCAACTACTTTCTCCGGATTATCATAAAAATTATCCTTTGCCAGAATAAATCTCTTGTAAGCTATTTTTTCCATCTGCTAAAAAGTCATTTCACATATTGAATCTGATGAGTTACAATAGCGAAGTTACGAAACATTGCAATTACTCCACAATATTTTTCCAAAGTAAGGGAAAGTGCCTTTTCGAATTTCGCACGTTCTTCGATATTGCATTTTACTAAAAATTCCAAATGTACTTCCTTATATATTTTAGGGATATTGTCTGATAGGGCTGCTGAAACATTTATTTCAAGTGAACCAATTACAATTCTCATTTTTTCAAGTATTGCCATTAGTTCCATGCCAACACAACCTGCAGCAGCAGACAACAATAATTGCTTAGGACGTGGTCCGCGATCATCTCCGCCATGAACTTTAAGCTTATCAGTATGTATGGTATGATTATTCACTGAACTGGCAAAATGCATTTTACCCATCCAGGTGGTTGCCACACGATGAACATCACCTGTTAAAGGTGCAGGAATCACTTCTGTTGAAACGGTATTCATAAAATTAAATTTACTTCAAAATTACGGTGGGTTCTTAAACAGCACCATGATCATTATCAATTTTCGAAAATCATGGTGATCAACATCAAAAACCCTTTGAAATCAATGGTTCATGCCATTTCTGATAACAGTATAGGTTGTTCCGGTTGAAGCAAACCTGTGCAAAGTCATTGTTTGCATTTCATAATTTGCACTATTTTCGCTTCACAAAAATCCCGTATGTTTCCCATTCAATATAAAAAGCAACTTTCAATACCTCATGAAAATGCTCATTTACTGACAGCATTAGTGTGCATTGAGAATTTTTCAAAGCTGGTCGATGATCCTGTCAGAGAAGGAAATGATACCCTTTTATTTTCAAGTTTTAATATGGCAATAAAACGACATAGCTGGATGGACAATGGGAAAATAACTTTCCAGCCCGGTAAAACTGAAGTACTTGTCGATCTTGAATTAAATTTCAGAACCCAAACAATTTGGTTGGGAATTGGAACAGTTGCTTTGGGATTGATGCAAATTCAAAAACCTAAGGATGCTTTTTTATCTATTTTACTTCTTTGGATTTTAAGCGTTTTGCTATATTTCTGGACAATTACGATGTATAAGATGAACATCAGAAATCATCTTAAACGTTGGATTGAGTATGCTAATCAGGAAAATAGCTGAATAAACCGGGCAAAAGGGCTACAAACGGCTCAGAAAACCTGTCATCCACTCAGAAATTCCGCTATCCACTCAATGATTAGTATTGATAATCAATGTTTTAGTATTTTTACTTTATAAAACAACTCCTCTTGAACTGGAAGCTGCTGTTATTTCTTTTATGCTTTGCCACTGAATGGGTAATCGCTACTCAGCCAACACAATTACGATCGCACCATTTTACGGAAGCTGATGGGTTGTCGAGTAATTTAGTATATGGTTTTGCTCAGGATCATAACGGGTTGATGTGGATAGGTACCAGTAACGGTTTGAACAGATTTGATGGCAGTACTTTTAAAGTTTTCCGAAAGGATTTTGCGGACATCAATTCTGTGCGTGATAATATGATAATAAGAATTGCAGTCGATTCCAAAAACAATATTTGGATCGGTTATGCAGCAGGTGGCATCAGTAGTTACAATCAGGTTACACGACAATTCACGCACTACCTTCCCGACTCCACTGTCTCCAACACTATTTCATACGGAGGTATTGATGGAATGTGCATTGATTCAAAGGATAGAATATGGCTGGGAATAGCAACCAAAGGGCTGACTTGTTACAATCCCAAAACCGGTAAATTTAAGGATTACGGATTATTACCTTATGGAAATAAAAAACGATCTGCAACGGGACAACAATACTACAATAGAATAACACAACTGCAAATTGATTCAGTAGGTATATTATGGATGGCAACCGGTGATGGATTTTATAGCTTGAATACAGAAACAGATGAATGGAACGTATATCGTTTTGATGATAAAGAAGAAGATATTACAAAATGGAAACGGGATGTATTTAATACTATTTACAGAACCGGGCCGGATGATTTTTATTTGGGGGGATGGGGACGAGGGCTGAATCATTACAATATGAAAACAAAGAAATGGAATACTTATTTGATTTCACCTGACAAACCTGAGAGCGGTATGAACAATATCATTTCTTCTATTATGCATAAAAGTGAAAAAGAACTTTGGATTACCAGTGGAGATACTGTCCTTTCTGTATTTAACATTGAAACAAAAAAATTCATCCCACTTTCACTAAATGTACTGATGAAAAATGATCTTTCAGAAAGCGGTCTGGGAGTCATGTATCCCGACCGAAACAAAGACATTTGGGTAGCTCATGTCAATGGGTTTCATATAATTGAACAAGGTGAGCAACAATTCAATTTTACCAGACTTCAGGTAACTCATTCCGATAATAAAGAATATTATGGAGTGGTTTCAACATTAACAGATCCGGTTACGGGTAAACTTTTTTTAAGCACAAGTTATGCCGATGGTCTCAATGTTATTGACTCGTCAGGTACCCAGAATAATTATTTGTTTGAAGTTGATAAAACTGATCCAATATATATCATGGGAGATTTATTTCTGGATTCCAGAAAAAATATTTGGGTAAGTACTCCCGAACACCTTTATCATTTTAACA
>Ga0154020_10005982_pt1 | contig 14259 bp, 13 predicted proteins | sample Klosneuvirus_201_FD_109709 | JGI IMG/M metagenome (GOLD analysis project Ga0154020, IMG submission 109709) | Active sludge microbial communities from wastewater, Klosterneuburg, Austria - Klosneuvirus_20160825_MG | ecosystem: Engineered > WWTP > Aerobic digester > Activated sludge | place...
GCCGGCTTCGGCTTGGGCTCCGCGCGCGGCCGCGGCTTCGCATCGGTGAACCCGACCGCTGCTTTGTCATCTGCCTTCGCGACCGGCTTCGCATCGGGCTTGGCATCGACGACCGCGGGCTTCGCATCTGCGGGCTTCGCATCTGCGGGCTTCGCGTCGTCCGGCTTCGCATCGGTGTTCGCGGCCTGCGCGTCGAACATGCCTTTGATCGACTGGAAGTACTGCTGCTGTGCTCTGACCAGCTTGTCGATCTGCTTCTGCTGTTCCTCGATCTTCTTCTCGAGGCGATCGACGTCAGCCTTCGTGGCTGCTGCCGGCTTCTTCTTGGACTCCGAGCGCGCCTCGGGTGCGAGGCCGATGGAGAAGGTGACGATGGTGATGACTGCTAGCCAGGATCGTGTTGCTCGCATGGGAAGTCCTTTCAGAAAGCCATCACGGCCGACGTCGTGATGACGTCGTCGGGAATGCTCGGCGTGCCGCCGTACTCGCCGTTGTGCGAGTACTCGGCCTTGACGACGGCCTGAGGGTTGAAGATCAAGCGAAGGCCCGCGGTCGCGCGCCAATTCTTGGTGATGTAGAGACGCTCGGTGCTCTGCTGGACGAGAGCGTCACGGATCTCGGCGCGACCGAGGATGCCGATCATCGGCGTGAGGATGACGTCGGCCTCGACGTAGCCACCGTTCTGCAGGTCGAGCGAATACGCCATGGACAGCTCGTCACCAGGCGCCTTGCCGCGGATCCACTGCGCCTTGAGATCCAGCCGCGACAGATCGAGCTCGGCGTCGACGCCGACGAACCACATCTTGCCGCCGCCATTGCCTGCACCGTCCTGCGTGCCCCACGAACCCGACGGGCCGACCTCGAACGAACCGCTGCCGATCGGCAGCCGGAATGCTGCGCGACCAGAGAGCGTCTTGAACGCGTTCGTGTCGGTCTCGTTGAAGAAGTGGAACTGCTCGGTGCCGAACGATCCGTTCGTGACCGCGGCGGAGACGATGATGTGATCGTTCGCGAGCTTCGTCCGGCCCTTGATGCCCACCGCCGTGCCCGTCGTGTAGCGAGCGATGAGGGTCGGCGTGATGCCAAAGCGTTGGGACGCCTTGCGCGTCTTGTATTCGATGCCGAGCACCGAGTCGACCTTGCCGACGAAGATCGACGTCTTGCCGGAGTCCGTGGGCATCCACTCGATCTGCGCGAGATCGACATCGAACGAGTCGCCGAGAGCGAACTCGCTACCCGTCCGCGGGGTGAAGTTCACGCTCGACGTGAACACCGCCTGTGATCCGAGCCCTGCGTTCACCGTCAGGTTGAGCTCGTTCACGAGGAACGTCGGCGTGCCTTCCGAGTTCACCTGGTCGAGTCGATCGACACCGGGGAGCTCGCCGAGGTCGGCGACATCGCCGCGCGAGTTCACCTGCGTGGCGAGGAGGTCCCCGTAGAACACCCAGCCGATGTTCTGATGCTCGGGAAACATCGTGTGCGCGACATCGCGACGAAGGCCAGAGCCATCGCCTTGCGTCGCGAAGAAGCCGACATCGCCGTAGCCCCCGATCTTGATCGGGAACTTCGACTTGCGACTGTTCTCGGACGTCTGGAGTCGAGTCTCGAGGTCGGTGATCTTGGACTCGAGCGCCGCCGTCTTCGCGTCGAGATCCACTTCTTCGGTGGGCTCTTCGGTCGCTTCGTCGGGTGCCGAGGGATCGGTGACCGTCTCGGCAGGGGGTGGTGATTGTGCGAGCGCAGGGCTCGCGAGGAACAGCGAACAAACAAGATATCGACTCATGTGATCCTCCGAGGTGAACGAATCGCCGACAGCACGAACAGCACCGCGACCAGCACGAGCACCGGCGGCACGAACAGCAGCCACTCGAGCACCCGGAACCGCTTCTCCACGGTGTCGAGTGGGCTGACGAGAACGAGGCGGTGCGCCTGCGTGGTCTCCGGCAATTCGATGCTGCTCGCGACATAGCGCTGGCCGTAGTTCGCGATGACGTGCGGGGATGCCGCCGCGGTCTCGCCGACAACGCGCGCGAACACATCCGCGATCAACGGGTCTTTCGACGACGCCATCACGATCTTGTTCGCGAGAGCGGTCGCGATCGCGACGCCGGTCTGTTCGTCGACAGCAGCGAGGAGCGTCTCGTCGACCGGCTGACCGACCACGAGGTACGCGACGAGCGTCTCTCCATAGCGGACGGACTTGATGCTGAGGTCCATCACCTTGCCGGCGAGCGCCCACGACCCGACCGCGGCGTCGTCGGTGTCGCGCGCCTTCTTGACGACAGCGGACGCCGACAGATCGAGTCCTTCGAGCTCCGACGCGCCGGCCTGCGCGAACACACGCCCCTCGGGAGACAGGACGAGCAGGAAGCCCACGCGGCGCAGCTTCGACAGGTCTTGCAGGATGTCCGTGACGGTCGCCGTGTCCATCCCTTCCGTCGCGAGCGTCGACTTGAGTCGAGGATCCTCGACGAGGACGCGGCAGCTCGCGGTGAGGTTCGCTTGAGTCTGCGCGCGCATCGCATCGAACACGCGACGCGCGGAGAGGAGGTGCTGCGCCGCCTCGTCGACGACCGACGCCTGGAGTTGATTGCGCGCGACGAGCGTCCACACCGACGTCACGGCGACGGCGAGCGCGATCACGAGGACCACGACCCACCCGCGCGTTCCAGGGCGCAGCGTTGGTTGGCTCGTCATCTGACTGCCGGCGATCCGTTGCACGATGCTGGGTGCGCGCTCCTGGCTGGATGCGCGCGTCCCGTCGCTGGTCCGGAGTTGTAGTGATTGATCGTCCATGTCCACCCGAGTCCGCGTGCGATGACGCGGATCAGTTCGCGACGAGACGGTTTCCGGCGAGCTTCCACAGCTGATCACCAGAGGCCGTCTCGAGTTGTTGTTGCGCGATCGTCTTTCCCTCGACGACGATCCGCACTTCGTGTCTGCCACCGACGACGTCCACGACTTCGCCGGCCTGATACTCCGTGCCATCCACGAACACGCTCGCGCCACGCGGAAGATCCACGAGCACGAGCCGACCCAGCGTTGGCGGAAGCTTGAACCGCTTCGCCAGCGTGCCGGTCTCTGGTACGTCGATCGCCTGCGCGATCGCGCCGTAGCCTCGAAGCTCGAGGCGAACGGTCACTTGCTTCGATGCCATTCCTGTCAGGGTCGCGGGCGTCGTGAGTCCTGTTGGCTCGCCGCCGATCGAGATCGCCGCACCACTTGGCTCGCTCTCGACAAGGACTGCGCCCGGTCCGGCCGTCGCAGGCGCCGCGTTGCCGACGCCCGAGCCCGACATTCCGTACGCGATGACGCCTCCCGCGATACACGCGAGGATCACGGCGCCGATCGCGAACATGCGCGGTGAGAGCAGCGGCCGGCGCGCGGGGATCACGGGCTCGGGAGCCACGTTGGATGTCGAGCCCGACGCGAGTGTCTCGAGGCCTGCTGCGAGGTCCGAGCGGACCTCGGAGCGCAGCTTCATCACCAGAGAGATGTTCTGACCGAGCGAACGCGTCTGCGAGATGGCCCGCTTCGCCTCGGCGCGTTCCGCCCCGAACAGCTCCTCGACGATGCTCGCGACAGCGCGCGTGTCGTACTTCGGCTGCGTCGTCATGAACTGCTCGAGCGCCGCGGCCATCTCGTCCGCGGTGTCGTAACGGTCCGCGGGCGATCGCGAGAGCGCACGCATGACGATCGCGTCGAGCTCGCGCGGCACTTCGGAGCGATAGCGGCTCGGATGTGGAACCGCGTCGTTCATGATCGCGTACAGCGTTGCTGCGTCACTCGCGCGACCGAACAGGCGACGGCCGGTCAGTAGCTCCCACAGCACGACGCCGGCCGAGAAGATGTCGGAGCGCTGGTCCACGCCGCGCGCGAGGATCTGCTCCGGCGGCATGTACGCGAGCTTTCCCTTGATCGTCCCCGTGACCGTCGCCGTCATGTTTGTCTTGGCGACACCGAAATCGATGACCTTCACCTCGCCGCCGTACGTGAGGATGATGTTCGCGGGGCTGACGTCGCGGTGAACGAGGTTGAGTGGGCGTCCGTTCGTGTCGGTGAGCTGGTGCGCGCAGTGAAGACCCGCGCACAGCTGCGCCACGATGCCGACCGCCACGTGCAGCGGTAGACGCTGTCGTGCATGGGAGAGTCGGCGAAGAATGCCGCGCAGGTCCTCGCCCGGCAGGTACTCCATCACCGTGTAGTACTGACCGTTGACCTCGCCGAACTCGTACGTGCGCACGATGTTCGGGTGGTCGAGGCGCGCCGCGATCCGCGCTTCGTCGATGAACATGCGGATGAATTGTTCGTTGTCGCTGAAGTGCGGAAGCACGCGCTTCAGCACCACGACCTTCAGGAAGCCCTCGAGACCTTGCTTGACCCCGAGGAACACCTCGGCCATCCCGCCGATCGCGATCTCGCCGACGAGAACGTACTTCCCGAAGTGCTCCCCATGAATCTGAGAGGAATCAGAATCTGATTGATTAATCGGATTCGTATTCTCGAAGTCCGTGGGCTCGCACACAGAGTCGTTAGCGATATGTGAGTAGTCCGTCATCGTGCGATTCGACTCCCGCTTCCACCCGGGCGACCGCTTCCAGAGCAGATCGCGTGCCGCTCGCAACATCGCGAGATCGCGAGAGCCAGCGCGACGTGAACGAAGCAACGGTTCTTCGGGTAGGCCTGCGTTAGCAGCTCGATCCGGCGCTAGTTCGCGAGGTTGCGCGGACGCTTCATTCCTGAAGCAGTGCTTCATTCACGCAGCATCGCGGGAGGTCCCTTCGAGGTTTTCCCGTAATCCTCCCGACTACGCGCGGGCGGAGATAACGGATATTTCTATATGACATCGCGATTTCGAATCTGAAGGATGCATCAACATCGAATCAGTTCGTCTTGACTTAACGACGACAGTCGTGCGCATTAGTTCGAAGTGATGTTTCGTATGGTGGTGAGTCCTGCGATCGCAGCACTCGCGATCTCGTGCGCCGCTCCGGGCACGGTGGTCGAGGAGAGCGCGCCCTCAGCCCTGTCGACGGCGCCGCTCGGACGGTTCATGCGCGAAGAGGTGAACGTCCCGTTCTCGTTCGTGATGCTCGAGACCGCGAGCGCACAGCGCAACCGGCGGGTGCACAAGGCAGCGTCGCTGCTACGTGAGGCCGCGCGCGACCTCGCGCAGTGGTCCGATCCACCCGTCGATAGTGTCGAAGGCCGCGACGTGTTCTTCGCGTATGCGCAGAACCTCGAGTTCCATGTCGCGCGTCTCGAAGATGCCGCGGCTCATCACCAAGAAGAGGAGTCGGCCGATACGGTCGAAGAGATCCGCCAGACCTGTAACCACTGCCATCGCTTCTTCCGCCCGGCGAGTGTGATCTCGCCGGACGTCGCGTACGACTGGTACGCGCTCGAGCCTTTTGGAGGTGTCCCATGAGTCGCTACGCCACCTCTCGACGAGCAGCGCTCGCTCTCGTCCTTACCGCCGGCATTGCCTGCACGAAGGCTCCCGGCCCCCCGGCGGAGAAGCGGTCCGATGCAGGCATGGCTGCCCTCGCCGCCCTGATGAAGAACCAGATCAACCCTGCGTTCTCGAAGCTCACATTCCTCGTATTTCACGCGGAGGAGCTGCAGGAGGATCCGAACGCTGTCCGCGCCGAGCTGCAACGCTTCGCGACGATGCTGCGCGGGTCGATCATCGAGCTCCGTGATTGGAAGGAGCTGCCGACGCAGTCGCGCGAGGGTCGCGACGTGTTCTATACCTACGCCGCGAGCGTCGATCGCCAGGCACAGACGTTGTTCGATGCGATCCAGCGCAAGGACAACGACACCGCGGTCGCGCAGATGCAGGAGATCGCCGACACCTGCAACAACTGCCATCACTTCTTCCGCCTCGAGATCGAGGACTCGGTGGTCCCGCGTTAGTTAGTAACGGCCGAGCTTGAACCGCTTGGTGACCGTGCCGGTCTGCGGGACGTCGACGGACTCGGTCATCGACGTGAATCCCGACAGGTCGAGACGGATCGTGATCTTGTCGCCGGTGAGAGCCGTCAGCGTCGCGGGCGTCTTGAGGCCGGTGGGTTCTCCGTCGATCGAGATCGCAGCGCCCGCCGGCTCGCTCTCGATCTGGAGCGCCGCATGCTCGGCCGCCTTCATCGGCGCGTCTGATTCGCGACTATTGCCATAGACGAAATAGAGGACTCCGCCCGCGATCGCGAGCAGCATCACGAGCGCGAGCATCGTCGCGAAGCCGCGATGCGGCTCCGGCTCTGCGAGGATCTCGCGGGGTGCGCTCCCCACCTTGCTCGCGAGCGAATCGAGCTGTTCCGCGAGATCCGTACGAACGTCGGTCCGCAGCTTCATCACGAGCGAGATATTGCGTCCGAGGGACCGCGTCTGCGCGATCGCACGCTTCGCCTCTGCGCGTGTCGAGCCGAACAGGTCCTCGAGCATCCGTGCGGCGACGCGGCCATCGTACTTGGGCTGATCCGCGAGAAATCTCTCGAGGTCTATCTCCATCTCTTCGGCGGTGTCGTAGCGATCGACGGGCGTGCGCGAGAGGGCACACATCACGATGCGGTCGAGCTCGGGTGGCACGTCGGGACGCAACCGACTCGGCGCACGGATCGGCTCGTTCATGATCGCGTACAGCGTGGCCGCCTCGTTATCGCGCAAGAACAGCGGGCGCCCGGTGAGCAGCTCCCACAGCACCACGCCCGTCGAGAACACGTCCGAGCGCTGGTCGACGCCACGCGCGAGCAACTGCTCCGGCGACATGTACGCGATCTTTCCCTTGATCGTCCCGGTCTGCGTCTCTGTCGCATTGGTTTTTGCGATACCGAAGTCGATGACCTTCACTTCGCCGGTGTAGGTGACGATGACGTTTGCCGGGTTGACGTCGCGATGGATGAGGCTGAGCGTCCGTCCCGACGTGTCGGTCAACTGATGCGCGAAGTGGAGCCCCGCACACACCTTCGCGACGATGCCGGCGGCGATGTGGAACGGCATCTGCTGATGTGAGAACGCGAGCTTGTCGAGGCACTTCGCGAGGTCCTCGCCGGGCAGGTACTCCATGGCGGTGAAGTAGTGACCGTTCACCTCGCCGAACTCGTACGTTCGAATCAGGTTCGGATGTTCCAGACGCGCAGCGATGCGCGCTTCATCGACGAACATCTGCACGAAGCTCGGATTACCGCTGTACGCCGGCAACACACGCTTGATCACGACGGCCTTCTGAAAGCCCTCGAGACCGCGGTTCACGCCGAGGAACACTTCTGCCATGCCGCCGACAGCAAGCTCGCCGACGATGAGGTACTTTCCAAAGCGCTCGCCGACCAACGTCGCGTCCGGCGCTTCCAATTCATCGACCGATCTCTCGCTGGTGACCGGTCCGATGGAGATCTCGGGATCCGATGGCTCGGAGTCCCACGACTGCACTTGTTTTGTCACCCGCGATTTACGCTACCTGTTCGTGGATTCCGTTTAGAAGTGAAAAAACATGATTCTGCTCGTCGTTAATATGACGACTCGCGATTCCGATTGACGGTGTGTGTGTGTGCCTCGATCGACCGTCGTCGGTTCTGTGATCCCGACGACGATTTCGTCTCGATGTGCATCCATTGTGTAAACGCGACGACGCTTCTACAAGCAGCTATGCCGTAGCAAATTACGGCACTTTATCTTTGGAGCGCGATGCTTCACTCTCTGCTCAATTGATGTCTCCAGTCGCTGAACGCATCGAGCGTATCGCTCAACGCATTCCGGTGTTCTCCCCCGTCAGTGCATCTGGCATCCCGCATTGCTGGATGACCAATATCAGTGCAGGCGGGATGGGACTCACCGGGTTGTTCGAGACTGCGTCCGTCCCGCATCGCGGTGACGATCTAGAGATCGAGTTCGGTCTCGATACCAACGCGCCCGCGATCCGAGCTGTCGCTCGCATTGCGTGGACGAGCCGGTTACACGCCGGCGGACGCCTCGGCTTCGGCGTTCAGTTCCGCGAGGTCTCTCAACAGGGCCGCGCGCAGCTCGCCGTGTTTCTCGCGGAGCATCGGCCTCGCGTGATCGTCGCGGCGGCTTCTGTGTCGGAGCGCGCTCTCGTGGAGGATTGTCTCGACACGCATCGCCTCGAGCTCGTCGACTGCGTGGCGGATCTGGACCCGGCGCTGCTCCGCACGAGCTCGTCGATCCTGTTGTTCGGAGATGACCTGTCGCGCGTCACGTCGTTCCTCGACGCGCTCCACGATGCCCGCAAGGGAGCGGGCATGGGGATCGAGCTCCCACTCGCACCGGTCACGCTGATCACGAACATCGATGCGGAGCAGCTCGCGGACGCGGACAAGTTCTACGAAGTGCTGCGCGCTCCGGTGGATCGCGCCGCATTGGTGCAAGCCGTCGAGCGCAGCTGCGAACGGTGGGCGCTCGAGCTCGAGCTCAAGTGGGCCTCGCTGCAGCTCGAAGGACTCGCCGCGCCACCCGTACGCCAACGACCGACGGTGGCGCCCTCGCCCGCGTTGCCCGCCGCGCGTAGCTCGATGATTCGCGTGAGCGAGGTGATGGAGCGCGTGTACGAGCTGATCGAGACTGTCGCTGTCCACGACGTTCCCGTGCTGCTCACCGGCGAAACGGGCACCGGAAAGGAGCTCGCGGCGCGCGAGATCCACGCGCTGAGCCGGCGCGCCGACACCCCGTTCATCGCGCAGGACTGCGGTGCGCTGACAGAGACGCTGCTCGAGAGCGAGCTGTTCGGTCACGTGCGCGGCGCGTTCACCGGCGCGACGACGGATCACCCCGGTCTGTTCCAGATCGCCGATGGCGGCACGATCTTCCTCGACGAGATCCAGAACACGTCCCCGGCGCTGCAAGCGAAGCTGTTGCGCGTCGTCCAGGAAGGCGAGGTGCGTCCCGTCGGTGGACCGAAACCCCGCCGCGTCGACGTCCGCTTGATCGCGGCGTGCAACGTGGATCTCAAGGAAGCGGTCGCGCAGCGGATCTTCCGCGCTGACTTCTACTACCGCCTCAATCGCTTTCCGATCGCGCTGCCCCCGTTGCGCGAGCACTCCGACGACATCCTTCCGCTCGCGCGCTACTTCGTACAGACCTTGTGCGCGGTCCTCGGTCGCGCCGAGCAACGTCTCGAGCCTCGCCTCGAAGCTGCGCTGCGTTCGTACGCGTGGCCGGGAAACATCCGCGAGCTCAAGAACACGATCGAGCGCGCGATGCTGCTGACGAAACCGACGGAACCACTCCGCTGGGACACGCTGCCGGAAGAAGTGCGCGCGGGCGGCACGAGCGCACCGCCGATCGACGGACAAGGTTTCGAAGCGCGCGTCGCCGAGTTCGAGCGGTCCCTCATCATGGCGGCCCTCGAGCGTAACGACGGCATCGTTCGTCGCGCCGCGCGCGACCTCGATCTCAACGCGGTCACACTCGCCCGTAAGATGCGACGCCTCGGCCTCGGCACGTAAATACGCAGCAAATACTGCATAGTATAAGTTTTATCGAACTTTGCTCTTGCGGTCGAGGCGCGGAATGAATATTCATTCCTCCACGCCGATGACGACGCCGACGACCCCGAAGACCGCCGCTCGCGAGAGCACGCGGGACCTGGCGAAGGACGCGTCGACCGTACTTGCCAAGGGCGCGCCCAAGACAAAGAGCGACAAGCGCGACGCGAAGGGTGACAAGCGCGAGGCGATCCTCGATGCCGCGTTGGACCTGTTCGTCGAGCGCGGCTTCTTCGGCACCGCGGTTCCCGAGATCGCGGACGCGGCAGGTGTCGGAGCCGGCACGATCTATCGCTACTTCGAATCGAAGGAAGCGCTGGTCAACGCGATCTATCGCCAGCAGAAGCAGCGCTTCGCGGGCGTCGTTCTCGCGGATTTTCCCAATTCCTCGACGAGAGAGCTGTTTCGAACGATGTGGATGCGAATGGCGAAGTTCGCCACCGAGAATCCCAAAGCGTTCGTGTTCATGGAGCTCCACCACCACCAGCGCTATCTCGATGCCGAGAGCCGAGCGCTGGAGCAGCGGATGCTCGATCTGTTCACCGGAGTCGTGGTCGCCGCACAGGCGCGCCGCGAGCTCAAAGTGGGTCCACCGCGACTGCTCATGGGCATCGTGATGGGCGCATTCGTCGGCGTCATTCGAAGTTGCGTCGAGGTCGAGCAGTCGCTCGACACGGCGGACTGGGTACTCGCCGAACAAGTCCTCTGGGAAGCCGTTCGCGCCTGAGGATTCTGGAAGGTCTGCCGAGGGAACTCCCTCGTTGTTTCTTTGGTTTGCAACGGAATGAACGTTCATTCCCTTAACGTCTATACGGAGCCACGCACATGTCGAACACCTCGAAGATCGTCCTCATCACTGGCGCCACCGCGGGCATCGGCCGCTTCACGGCACTCCACCTCGCGAAGCGCGGCCACCACGTCATCGCGAGCGGTCGCAAGGTCGCCGAGCTCGCGAAGCTCCGCGAAGAAGCCGCCGCCCTCGTGCTGCCGAACGGTGACAAGGCGAAGCTCGACACCGTGATCCTCGACGTCACCTCGCAGACGTCGATCGCCGCGGCGGAGCTCGAGGTCGACAAGCTCACGAACGGCCGCGGGCTCGACGTGCTCGTCAACAACGCGGGCTTCGGCATCCTCGGACCTACGTCGGAGATCGATGACTCCGAGATGCGCCGCCAGTACGAGACGAACGTGTTCGGATTGATGAACGTCACGCGCGCGTTCCTCCCGAAGATGCGCGAGCGCCGCTCCGGCCGCATCGTCAACATCTCGAGCCTCGGCGGCCGCATGACGCTGCCCTACTTCGGCGTCTACAACTCGACGAAGTACGCGATCGAGTCGCTGTCCGATGCACTTCGCTTCGAGCTCCGCGCGTTCAACATCGACGTCACTCTCGTCGAGCCGGGCGTGATCCGCACGAGCTTCGAAGCCACCGCCGTCGACGGTCTCGACCGCTTCGCGAAGACGCCGTACGGCGCTGCGATCGCGACGTACGAGAAGATGTCGAAGCAGGCCGACAAGTTCGCATCCGATCCGATCGTCGTCGCGAAGGCGATCGCCCGCGCGGTCGAGGCGCGCCGTCCTTCCGCACGCTACATGGCGCCGTTCTTCTCGAACCAGATGGTGATGTTCATGAAGGCGATCCTCCCGCAGCGCGTGTGGGACTGGGCGATGCGCTCCGTCGCCAGCCTCGACGCGAAGACGCTCGGCACCACCAAGCCCGCGATCGAAGTCGCCGATGCGCCGACCGTGACGCCGGCAACTCGTACGGCGACGACCGAAGTCCGCGCGAACTAGCTCTGCTAGGTTCTCGGCATGGCCGTGCGGTGTCTCGTCCTTCTCGTGGTGGTTGGCTGCCAACAGACGGCGAGCAGCCCGACGCCTGCCGAGCTCACCGATCGATCGTGGAAGGCGCACGCGGCGGTCGTCGCCGCCGGCGAAGCCGCGAAGACCTGCGCCGAGGCCGGTGCCGTGATGCAGCGTGAATTCCTCGCACGCCGCCAGGCCTTCGTCGACGCGATGGCGCTCGACAACGACAAGGCCAAGCTCCAGGAAGCCACCGACTTCATCGAGAAAAACGAAGGTCGCTACAACGACCTCGAGACCCGGATGACCGCGCTCTCCGAGCGTTGTGCCGACGAGCCCACGGTCCAGGCCGCGTTCGCCCAGATGTCCAGTCCGTGACGTGACGCGGCCGCGCCGGCCGAGTAGAGTGCGCGCGCCATGGCCGACCAGGACGACGATTTCGCCTCGATGTTCGCTGAATCCGAGAAGGGCGCCCCGCGACAAAAGCGCCCGAAGGTGGGCGACATGGTCAAAGGCAAGATCATCTCGCTCGGCAAGGACGCCGTGTTCGTCGACGTCGGCGGCAAAGCCGAAGGTGTCCTCGAGCGCGAGCAGGTCACCGACAAGGAGGGCGCCCTCCTCGTCAAGATCGGCGACGTCGTAGAAGCGCGCGTGGTCGCGGATGCCGGCGGCGTGCTCCAGCTCCGCACCAAGGTCGGTCGCGGACCGCAAGCCTCCGCCGAGCTCCAGCAAGCGTACGACCTCGGCATCCCCGTCGAAGGCACCGTCACCGAAGTGATCAAAGGCGGCGTCTCCGTCGATGTCGCCGGCGTGCGCGGCTTCTGCCCCGCGTCGCAGATCGATGCTCGCTTCGTCGAGGACCTCTCGGGCTACGTCGGCCAGAAGCTCCTGTTCCGGATCACGAAGTACGAACCGCGCAACCTCGTTCTCTCGCGCCGCGCTCTCGTCGAAGAAGAGCGAGAGAAGCTCGCCGCCGTCACCCGCAAGAAGCTCGAGATCGGCCTCGTCGTCCGCGGCAAGGTCGTCGGCTTCAAGCCGTTCGGCGCGTTCGTCGACATCGGCGGCCTCGAAGGCATGCTGCACGTGTCCGAGCTCGGCTACTCGCGCATCGAGAAACCCGAGGACGTTCTCAAGCTCGGTCAGGAGGTCGACGTCGCGATCCTCAAGATCGAACCGGGCGAAAAGGGCGAGCGCATCTCGCTCTCGCTCAAGGCGTTGGCGAACGATCCGTGGAACGACGCCACTGCCCACCTCCGCGAAGGCCAGCGCGTCAAAGGCAAGGTCACGCGTCTGCAGCCGTTCGGCGCGTTCGTCGAGCTCGCGCCCTCCGTCGAGGGTCTCGTGCACATCAGCGAGCTCGGCGCGGGTCGCCGCATCCAGCATCCCAAGGAAGTCGTCTCCGTCGGCCAAGACGTCGAAGCCACGATCCTAGCGGTCGATCACGAGCGCCGCCGCCTCTCGCTATCGCTCGCGGCCTCCAAAGATGGAAGCCCCGAGGACATCGCCGAAGTGGCGAAGGTCCAAGCACAGACGCAGAGCTCGAAGCTCGGCACGTTCGGCGACCTCCTACAAAAGTTGAAGAAGAAATGATTCGATCGATCGCACTCGCCGTTGTCCTCGTCGCTTCTGCCTCCGCTTGCGCGAAGAAGAAGGCACCGATGTCTCCCGCCAACGCCGCACCTACCGAGAGTGCCGGCGGTGCATCGGAGGGCAGCGAGGTGAAGGACGAGAACAAGCCGGACGATCCCGACGATGCGCAGAAGATGAGCGCAGATCCCTGCGACGGCGGCGAATAGCCACGAAGCATCTGCGTTCAGGTCTCGTCGCTTCCTCGGTCGGTGAATGCGAACGTCGCCAGATCGCGGATGCGGTCCATCGCCTTGGCGTTCAACGTCTTCACGATCGCGAGGCGGTTCTCGTCGTACGTGCGAACCAGTGCGAGGAGACTCGTCCGATCGCGCTCCGTCGGTGGCAGAAGTTGGATCTCGCCGTTGCGGCCATGGAAGACCAACGACGCTGCCCGGAGCTCCTGCACGACCTGACGAACAACGTCGCGCGGAAGGTGTAGCTGTCGACTCGCGGCTTCGACGGAGATGGTCTGCGCGGGGGCGCGGTGCAGCGCCACCACGAGCTCCAGCTTCTCGAACGAGTCGATCCGCCCGCGAAGCAACTCGACAACCTCGGGTGGAATTCCGTCGTTCAAGGCGGTTCACATGAAGAGCACAGTGAAAGGTGGCGGTCAGCGCACACGGATGGGCGCCCTCCTCGACGCGGTCGCCACCGTTGGCAACGTCACGGCGCGAAGCAGCATGGGGATCGCAAGGCCGCGGGTCACGAGCCCCATGTGATCGAACTGCGAGCGCACGTAGACGACGCGCGCGCTGCGAGCTCCGACGAGGCGGCCGGTCCGCGCCGGAGGAAACTCGTCGAAGACGACGGTATCCGGCAGTCGCGCGTGAAGCTCGTCGGTCCACCGTCGCGTGAGCGCAGCCGCATCGATGAGCCGCCGCTCCGGTCCACCTTCGATCCACGCTTTGAATGCATCCACTTCGCCGTACAGAGCGTCGATGAGGATGATGGTGTCGATGCGGTCCCCGGATAGCCACTGCTCGATCGTGCGATGAGCGCCCGAGTGTCCGACGACGACGACTCGCCCCTCTGGCAGTCCGCCGTCGAGTGTCGCCTCGACGGTTGCAAGCAGCTCGTCGAGACTCTTCCACCGAATGGGTGATCGCCAATCGTCCGGTGCCGCACACGCGACGAACAGAGCGTTGAGCCCGGAGGACGCGAACTGCGCAGCGAGTCGATGTTGCTTCCACGCACGATCGACCGACGTGAAGTAGCCGTGGACGTAGACGACTACGCCTGCGGTCGCACTGTCGTATCCGGTCGGCATCCACACGTGGACAGGGCCGTGAGCCGACTTGATCCGGCGGTGGGTTCCCGCAAATGCGGTCGC
>Ga0154020_10005983_pt1 | contig 14258 bp, 12 predicted proteins | sample Klosneuvirus_201_FD_109709 | JGI IMG/M metagenome (GOLD analysis project Ga0154020, IMG submission 109709) | Active sludge microbial communities from wastewater, Klosterneuburg, Austria - Klosneuvirus_20160825_MG | ecosystem: Engineered > WWTP > Aerobic digester > Activated sludge | place...
ACCGATCTCGCTCGTGCGTGCCGACGACGATCGAGTGGTTCACGCGCGGGCGCCATCACCGATCTCGCTCGTGCGTGCCGACGACGATCGAGCGGTTGACGAGCGGTCCACGAGCTCGGGCGAGCACGTGCGCCATCGAACCGATCTCTTGTGCCGACGACAACCGAGCGGTTCGGGAGCTCGAGCTCGAGGCGTCGAGCTCGCGCCAGCGATCTCGCTCGTCGACGAGAACCGACGGTCTGGGTCGGCACCAGAGCACGGGGCGATCTCGCTCGTACGTGCCGGCGTCGATGTCGCTCGTGCGTGCCGACGGCAACGAAGCGGTTCAGGAGTTCGGGCTCCAGGCGTCGAGCACGGGCGCCATCGCAACGATCTCGTTCATATTGGCGGCAGAGTGAGCACGCGCAGGTTCGGGCGGGGCGTCGGTCTCCGTGGGGGCGAAATCAGTGCTTTCGGTGCCCGCATCGGTGTCCGGGTTGATCGGCGCAACAAGCGAGGTCTCTGCGAGGTGCTTGTTGTTCTCGAGCCAGCGGTTCAGGCCCGCCATGACGACGTGGGGGATATTCGCAAGATCGCCCGAGAGCATGCCCTCGAGCGAGCTGAGCGCTGTTGCAATGTCGTTCTCGGTCCGTGGGGTCTCGCGGGATCCCGCGAGGAGTGTTTCTAGCTCGAGCTTGCGAGCCAACACTCGCGACACCATGGGTTGGCCGATCGAGGCATCCGAGCTGTTGACGTGCTTGTCGTTCATGGGCCGGACCTACGCACGAAGCGTACCGCCCGTCCCGGCGCGCGTTTCTCGACGATGTCGTCGCGGCGTGGGCGGTTGCGAAGGGAATCCAGCGGTACGGGGAGGGCGGCGGGCGGTGATTCGGGCGAATTCGCCCGCGATGGGCGATAGCCGACCGAGAGCTCGTGGCCTAGACGGGTCGCGTTTCGGGCTCGATGACTTCGAAGCGTGGACGACCCGATCTCGTATGACCTGGTCGGTGGCTATAGCGCTCGGAGCCGTGTTGGCGGGCACGGCGACCGCGGGCTCGATGCCCGAGCGGCGCGCACCGATGCTCTTGCCGAGGACGGATCACGCAGCGCTGCGCGCACAGACGTACGCGGCGTTTCCGCGGATCGAGGGGCGATGGGGTGCTGTGCACGTCGTCGATCGAACGTGCAGCGTGTCGCGCTCTGTGATCGCGCACCTGATCGAACGGCGCGCCTCGGCAGAGCTGGACGAGCTGGTGATGGTCATCGATTCAGAGGGCGCGACGACAGGCGCGGACATCGATCTCGTTCACGCGGGGTATCGCGTGCGGGTGCTCGTGCAGACGCGAGCGAGTGAGGTGATGTCGATCGCGACCCCGAGCATGATCGTTGCGCGGCCTGATGGAACGCTCGCATATGTCGGAGGACATCGCCGCGCGTTCGGGTTCGTCGATGCCGCGGTGATCGGAGAGCTCGTCGCACACGGGACCACGGAGATCACCACACCCGTCGTCGGGTGCAGCGAGCCCACCACGAGCTCGGTCCGCCCGTAGTCGAGAGCCCCCAGGGTTCACAAACTGTGAAGGGCTACACACTTCGTTCACCGATCGCGGTCACGGTAAGTGGGGGCAATCCCTCGGGCGTGACCTGGCACGGGCAATGCTTTTCGACAGGGCATGAAGCGTAGCCGTCCCCTCCGAGCCCGCTCGCTCGACCTAGGTGCGCTCCAAACCGTGAACGGCGGCAAGCCCGTTGGCGGCTACTCGACGACGACAGGCCGCGGCACGATCCACGGGTACTGGGAGTGCAATGCCTGCGGTGCCGCGTTCACCGTGCCGATGAACGAAGCGCAGCAGTACACGTGCCCTCTTTGTGGTGGCGCTGGCTGACTAGACCGCGCGCACGATGCAGTAGTCCTTCTTGCCACTGCGTAGAACGAGCATGGTCTCGGTCGCGAGGTCCGCGGTGGTTACCTTGCGGTCGATCTCGCCGATCTTGACGTTGTTCACGTAGGCACCGCCTTGGGTGATCAGCGTTCGCGCCTTGCCCTTCGAGTCGCACAGCGTTCGCGCGAATAGATCGATGATGCCGATGCCCGCATCGAGGTCGGTGCGCGGAATCTCGACCGCGGGGACCGTGCCGACGAGCTGGCGAAGGATGCTCTCGGTGACACCTTCGAGGGTGCCGCCGAAGATGATGCGACTCGCCGCCTCGACCGTGGCGATCGCCGTCTCGCCATGGACCCAGCCGGTCATCGCCCGTGCGAGCTCGCGTTGCGCGAGACGCTTGGAGCGATCGGTGTCGTGCTCGACGAGGATCGCATCGAGATCGGCGAGCGGCTTTTGCGAGAACATCTTCAGCAAGCGCGGCGCTTCCTCGTCGGGCCGATTGAACCAGTACTGGTAGAACGCATACGGCGTGGTGCGCTCCGCGTCGAGCCAGATGCGCTCGCCCGTCGAGGACTTGCCCATCTTCTGGCCGGTGGAATCGAGGAGCAGCGGCGCGACGAGACCGTAAAGCTGCGGGCCGCCCATCTTGCGCGAGAGCTCGCAGCCCGCGGTGATGTTGCCGTATTGATCGGAGCCGCCGACTTGCAGGCGGCAGTCGTGACCGACGGGCGAGGCCTTCGCCAGATGCACGAAGTCCATCGCCTGCAGCAGCATGTACGAGAACTCGGTGTAGCTGATGCCGCTGTCGTGCTCGAGGCGACTCTTCACCGAGTCCTTCGCCATCATGTAATTGATGGTGAGGTACTTGCCGTAGTCGCGAAGGAACTCGAGGAACGAGATCGGCCGCGTCCAGTCGGCGTTGTTCGTCATCGCGGCGCCGGTCGTCGGATCGTCGAAGTCGAGGAGCCTCGCGAGCTGCGCGCGAATGCCGGCGAGGTTGGTCGCGAGCGTGGTGTCGTCGAGGAGATTGCGCTCGTCGGACTTTCCAGACGGATCGCCGATCATGCCGGTCGCGCCACCGACGACGACGATCGGTCGATGGCCGGCGAGCTGGAACCGCTTGAGAAGGATCGTCGGGACGAGGTTGCCGACGTGGAGGCTGGAAGCCGTCGGGTCGTAGCCCGCGTAGACCGGAACCACGCCCGCGGACAGGAGCTTTGCGAGACCTTCTTCGTCGGAGATCGTGGAGACGAGGTTGCGCTGGCGCAGCTCCTCGATGAACGCGGGACCGTCGAGTGACATGACGGCCAACCGTAGCGCGGAGAGGGTCAGCCTGTCGCGGGCTCGAACGCCTGACGGCCGCTCGGTGGGACCGAGACGGTCGATAGCGAGTGCGCGTCGAGATCGAACACCGACGCTGCGCGTTCGCACTCCCAGGTCGTGACGTTCGCGTACAGCGTCGCGCCTTCGCGCCAGGCACCACCATCCTCGTGGATGTGACCGAACAGGTGGAGACGCGGGGTCACTTCGAGCACGCGGCGCGCGAGGTCCGCGCATCCTGTACGGCCGGAGTACGAGGAGCGATCGCCGATGCCCGCAGGCGGGCCGTGCGTCACGAGGACGTCGAGCCCCGTGGGGATCTGGCGCCAGATCGCTGCGAGTCGTTCACCGCGCGGGAGGTTGAACGCCCAGTTGTTGAACGCGGGTTGCCACGGGCTGCCGTAGAACCGCATGCCGTCGAGCAGGATCTCGCTGTCCTCGAGGTAGTGGATGCCTGCGTCTGCGACGCGAGCGCGTGCGACGTTCGGCTCGCGCTGGAAGATCCAATCGTGATTGCCGGCGACGATGATCTTGTGCCGATGCGGTAGCGGTGCGAGCCACGCGAGGACCGAGCGCAGCTCGTCGAGGCTGCCGCCGCGGCACATGTCACCCGCGTGGACCAGGACGTCGCCGTCCGGGACGACGAGGTCGTCCGTGAACGTGTGCGTGTCGGCGACGGCCACGATCCGCATGCCCGCATGACAGCACGCACGAATCTGCTCGGCCAAGGCGCGATGGGGTACCGATGGGGCTACGACGCGAGCTCGGTGGCGAGGCGCGCGATGAGCTGTTTGCAGTCCGCAAACACACCGGGGAGCTCGCGCGGTTCGTCGAGTGTGTCGATCTGCCACGTCGCGTCGAGGAGGCGCGCGATGCGGAGCCATCCGTCGGGCAACACGCCATCGGCCTCGCGATATCCGCGCTCGAAGGCATCGACCCACGATGGATCGAAGCGGTGCACGTGGCGAAACAGGCTCCCGAGATCGGCGAGTGGAGAGCCAGTCGTCGTCGCTTCCCAATCGATGACGCCGCTGATGCGCCAGCGATCACCGGCCGCCTGCTGCACGATGAGATTGCGGCCGCCGAGGTCACCGTGCGAGAGACAGACCGTGCCCCACGACATCGCCGGCTCGGCCGCTTCGAGGCCCTTGCGGATCGCGTCGGCGAGTGGCGCCCCGAGACGTTCGCGCGCGCGGCCGGACGTGAGCTGCGCGTAGCACTTCTCGAGGATCTGCGTCAGCTCGAACGGCTCGGTGGCGTCGGTGCGCGCGAGCCACGCGAGAAGACGGCCGAGCGGCTCCGCGATCGAAGCGAATGCTTCGGGCGGACCCGCCTTGCGCAGATCGTTGAGCGTGATGCCGTCGATCCACCGGTAGACGATGACCGGCGCGGCTTCGTCCGCGTGGACGACATCGGGCACCGGCAACGTTCCGTGTAGCAACGTGAGCGTGGCGAGCTCGGCGCCGAACGAATCGACACCGCCGGCGTAGTGCTTGACCGCAAGGGTCTCCCCGCCGGCGAGGCGAACCTTGTGGATCGTGTTGGTGAGGCCGCCCTCGACGCGTTCGACGACGCTGATCGGCGCACCGACGAGCGCCTGTAACTGCTCGTGGCTCACGTCGATCAACGGATGGATGCGTGCGTCGGTCACGCCGCGACGATGCTACCGTGGGTTCGAATGCGATGGGGCTCCAGACATCTCGCCCGATGGCACACATCACCTCGATGACACCCCGGAGCTACCGGTGAGACCCCATGGCGCTCCCGGGAAGGTCCTACACTAATCGTGTGGGCACCGACGAGCCGCCGAAGCGGCGCGGCAGCACGGAGGGCGGCGAGACGATCGCCGATCCCACACCCGCGCGCCGGGCGGAGACGGACGTCGGGACGATCAACGAACGCCCAGCGAGCGAAGCAAATCGCGGACGTCGCGCAGAAACGGACGTAGGCACGATCAACGAGCGGCCAGCGAGCGAATCGAAACGCTCCGCGCCGACCCCGCGCGCACCGGTCGTCGAGCTGCCGCAGTTGCCGGAGCCCGACTTCGATGCGATCGCGCGAACTCCGCTGCCGTCTCGCGCGCCGCCGACGACTACGCCGGCGACGGGACCGAGCACGACGGTCAATACGGTCGCCGATGTCATGCACGCCGAGGAAGTGCGGCGCACGCGCCAGTTCATCGTGATCGGATGGGTGATCAGCATCGCGGCGATCGGTGCGGTGCCGTTCCTCGACGCTCCGCGCTACATGAGCATCGCGATGGTCGGTGCGCTCGTCTGGGGCATCGTCATGAGCTCGTACTTCTATCGGCGCTTCGCCGATCCATCGAAGTACAGCGAGAACCAGATGATCGTGCTCGGCGCGCTCGCGACGATCAACACGCACGTCGCGATCTTCTTCTTCGGAACCTTCACCGCAGCGTCGGTGATCATCGTGTTCGGAATGCACTTCGTCGCGCGCAGCGAAGCCGTCCGCGGGATGCGCATCTTGTTCGCGGTGTCGCTGAGTTGCTACGTGGTGTGCGCGGCGATCGTCGTGTCCGGCGTCGTCGACGATCCGGGTGTGTTCGCGAGCACGGTCAAACACACGCGGACCACGCTGGGCGTCGGCGCACTGTTCGTGATCGGCGTCTACGTGCTCGCGTTTTACACGGGGCGTGCGATCCGCGCGGCATCGACGTCGGCGATCGATGGGCTGCAGCGCCAGACGCGGCTCGCCGCGCAGCGCAAGGCGCTCATGGACGAGCTGCGCGCGGACCTCGAGCGCGCGCTGCACATCGACGGTCCGGGGCGGCACACCGATCAAACCGTGGGCTCGTTCCAGCTCGGCAACGTGATCGGGCGCGGTGCGATGGGCGAGGTCTACGAAGCGACCCACGTGTCGACGGGCGAAGCGGCGGCGGTCAAGCTGTTGCGGCGCGAGCTTCTCGCCGATCCCACGCACGTCGCGCGGTTCTTGCGCGAGACCAAGGCGAGTGGATCGCTCGCGTCTCCGCACGTGGTGCGCGTGCTCGAGGCGGCGGCCGGCGACGACGGTGTGCCGTACCTCGCGATGGAGCGGCTGCACGGAGAGACGCTCGCGGAACAGCTCCGGAGCGAGAGCCGCTTGCTGCCGCAGGCCGTGGTCGATCTATGCAAGCAGATCGGTGCGGGCATCGATGCGGCGAGCGCGGCGGGTATCGTGCATCGCGATCTCAAGCCGCAGAACATGATGTTGTCGCGCGAGGCCAGCGGCGAACGCTGGAAGGTGCTCGACTTCGGGGTCGCGACGCTCGCCGACGACACGGGCACGCTCACCCAAGGCGGCATCATCGGCACGCCGAGCTACATGGCGCCGGAGCAAGCGCGGGGTGATCGTGTCGATGGACGCGCGGACGTCTACGCGCTCGCCGCGGTCGCGTATCGCTGCCTCGTCGGGCGTCATCCGTTCACCGCGGCCGATACGCCGGCGCTGCTGTTCGCGGTGGTCCATCGCATGCCGATGCGGCCGGGTGATCTCGGCGCATTCCACGAGGACGTGGATCGCTGGGCCGCGATCGCGCTCGCGAAGTCGTCCGACGATCGCTTCGCCACCGGCGCGGAGCTGTCCGATGCGCTCGCGATGGCGGTGCGCGGCGAGCTGGATGCCAAGACCCGCAAGCGCGCCGATGCGCTGATCAAGAAGTTCGGGTGGGAGGCCGCGCCGTGAGCTCGACGATCACACCGACGTCGCTGACATCCGGTCGATACGCCTCGCGGCAATCGACGATGACAACGTCGGCAGATGCGTTGCGCGACGAGGAGGTCGGCCGCACGCGCGAGTTCCTCAAGGTGGGGTGGATCGTCGCGCTCGGAGTCGTTGCGATGGTTCTCGTCACGCCCGGCAATCGCCAGATCGCGACCGCGTTGCTCGCGCTCGTCGGTGTGGGGTTCGTGGCGAGCGCGTGGATTCACTACGAGCTCCGCGATCCCACGAAGTTCGATCAGGGCAAGCTCAACATGCTCGCGCTTCTGTGCGTGGTGTGCGGACAGCTGGGCATCTTCTATGTCGGGGTGTTCAGCGCGGCGCCGCTGATCACCATGCTCGGTCTGTATTTCTTCTGTCGGACCGAGAACGTGATCGCCGCGTTCGCGATGCTCGGCATCTCCGCCGGCGCGCATGCGATCGAGGCAAGCCTCGTGATCGCCGGTGTCATCGACGATCCGGGGTTCTACGCGGGGCGAGCCGGCTCGTCGATCGAAGCGCAGATCGCGGGGCAGCTCTGCATCCAGGGCGGGTATCTCATTGGCTTCGTGATGGCGCGGCTCGGGCGGCGCGCATCGCTGCAAGCGATCGACGAGCTGCAAGTCGCGACTCGTCTCGCCGCGCAGCGCGAGGAGCAGGTGCAGGAGCTGCGGCAGGATCTCGATCGCGCGCTCAAGATCGGCGGACCCGGACGGTTCACGGGCCACACCGTCGGCGCATGGGAGCTCGGTCCCGTGCTCGGTCGCGGCGCGATGGGCGAGGTCTACGAAGCGACACACACGAAGACTGGCGCTGCTGCGGCGGTAAAGCTGCTGCGTCGCGAGCTCCTCGGCGCGCGCGACTACGTCGAGAGATTTCTGCGCGAAGTGCGTACCGCGAGCTCGCTCGAATCGCCGCACGTGGTGCGCGTCCTCGACGCATCGACGCCGGAGGATCCGATCCCGTTCTTCGCGATGGAGCGGCTCCAAGGGCATTCGCTCGGCGATCTGTTGCGCAAGCGCGCGACGCTGCCGCGCCACCGCGTGGTGCAGCTCGCGACGCAGATCGCGAGCGTGCTCGAGATGGCGGCGGCGGCGAACATCGTCCATCGCGATATCAAGCCGCACAACCTCTACCTCCACGACACCGGTGACGTGGGGATGTGGAAGCTGCTCGACTTCGGCGTCGCGCATCTCGGCGAATCGACGGGCACGCTCACGCAAGGCGCCGTCATCGGAACGCCCGCCTACATGGCGCCCGAGCAAGCGCGAGGGCAAGCCGTCGATTCGCGTGCGGACGTGTACGCGCTCGCCGCGGTGATCTATCGCGCGGTGACCGGACAAGTGCCGTTCGTCGGGCGCGATACGCCGGCGCTCCTCTATGCGGTGGTCCACGCGATGCCGATCCGCCCGGGCGCGCTCGCGAGCATCTCGCCGCCGCTCGAAGCAGTGCTCGCGATCGGCCTCGCCAAGTCGCGCGAGCAACGCTTCCAGTCGGCGGGCGAGCTCGCCGCCGCGATCGATGCCGCCGATCGCGGTGAGCTGTCCGCGGAGCTCAAGTCCCGCGCGAGATCGATCCTTCGCGCGCTGCCGTGGACCGAGCCGCTGTCCGAAGAGACCAAGCAGCTCCCGGCGCCGAAGCGCGGTGGTTAGCGTCGAGTCGCTGCGGTGCGAACGTCGAGCCGAGCCATCGCCGACACGCTCACGCATGCATGTGAGGACCAGTACAGCTCGAAGCCGCGCGCGTTGTGCTGGAGCATCGACACGTAGAGGATCTGCTCCGGCCGCACCGAAACGATGGCGCCGGTCGGCGTGTTGCGGATCGAGATCGCGAGCGCGGGCACCGCGCCTGCACCGTCGGACGTCGGCATCACATCGGGGTGCTGCGACGCGTACTTCGACTGCTGCTGGACAATCGACGCGGTGTCGCGAAGGAGCGTGCGCAGCCCGGCGAGCTGCCGTCGCTCGACGACGGTGAACACGAAGGCGACCCCGTCGCGCAGGGGACTCGATGCGACGCGCACGCCGCGAACATCGGCCGGACACGTTCGCTCGTCCGGATCTCTCGGAGACGCGGCGGCAGGCGCGAGCGAGCCCGCGACGATGGCTGCGGTGAGAGCGACGCGAAGCATGACCGCAGTGATTCACTCTCCGCGCCAAGCAGCGTGCGCGAGAATCTCTGGTCAGTCGATCGCGTCGAGGGAAACTTCGAACACGTACCGCGCGCTCGTGCCTTCGCTGAGGGACCACACCGAGCTCGCCTGCGGGTCGAACGCGAGGTCCTCGGGGGAGTCGCTCCAGCCGACGGTGCTGCTCGGCATTCCTGCGCGGGTGCGCACGAGCTCGCCGGCGCCTCCGGCGGGGCGGCTCGACGAGAGCCAGAACGTTTCCGCGTGTGCGAACGCGCCCTGGACGTGCGATTCCGCCATGACAAATGCCGCATCGGGGAGCACGCGACCCTGGTCGGTACTCCGAAGCGCTGCACCGTCGAGAGGCCAGCGATAGAGCCGGCCGTTGACCGAAGCGGCGTCGTACTCGCCGCTCACGAGCGACGGCGGCGTCGACGAGTGATCGAGCGCGACGAACGAGAATCGCGGATCGCACGCGCCGTTCGTGGAGTACGTCGCGATCTGCGGGATGACGTACTTGTAGCCGTGCGCGTAGTACGTGCCGGACGCGGCGTCGCGACCGATGCGATCGTCGGTGCCATCGACCTGCAACATGCGCGAGAGATCGAACACGCGAAAGCCGCCGGTCGTGATCGGCACGTACAAGCGATCACCGATCCACGCGAGCCCGCCCGCGTGAAACGGAACACTGCGCCAGCTCGGTGCAGCCTGCGTGCCCGTCGGCTCGACGAGCAACGCGAAGCGATACGTGATCGTCGTCGGATCGGTGACGTTGGCGATCGCGATGCGGATGCCCTTCTCGAACGTGGAGCCCGTCTCGGCCGCCTTCTCGTAGTACCAGCTGACGAGGACGACCTTGTTGCCATCGACGGTACCGAGCGCGTTCGCGTCGAAGCTGCCGGTGATGCCCTGCGGGATCCAATACGCGACCGACTCGTCGCCTGCTTCCCACGCGTACGCACGCTGTACGCCGGGCGCGGTGCCGGGCAGCGTGGTGATGCGCGTGCCCGTGCGATTCAGATCGAGCAGCACGTCGGACATCGTCACGCGCGCGAGCGAGGCGGGATATGCATCGACGAGATCCGCGACCGGCTCGGGAACGAGTGGGAACGCGCAGCGATCGATCGCGTGCAATCCCGAGCCACGCGCGATCGTGCCGGCGGTAGGGCAGGCGACTGTCGCGGGGCACGGATCGGGGACGCTACCGTCGACGAACACCGCATCATCGTCGGGCGCGGCATCGCTCGGCGTTGCGGCGTCATCGCCACACGCCGCGACGAGCACCGCGAGCAACGCGCCACGCATCAGCGCGCGTAGTCCGACGCGCGAGTCTCGCGCACGACCACCACACGCACCTGACCCGGATACGTCGCTTCGTTCTCGATCGCGCGCGCGATCTCTTTGCTCATCACGATCGCCTGACCGTCGTCGATCTGATCGTTCATGACCATCACGCGGATCTCGCGGCCGGCCATCAGCGCGTACGCGCGCTCGACGCCGTTGAAGCGCTTGCAGATCGCCTCGAGATCGTCGAGTCGCTTGATGTAGCTCGCGAGCTGCTCGCGGCGCGCACCCGGCCGCGCTGCCGACAGCGAGTTCGCCGCCGCGACGATGTGGTCGAGGATCGCGCTCGGCTGCGGACCGCCGCCTTCATCTCCGTGATGCGATGCGATCGCCTGTGCGACCTTCGGCGATTCCCCGTGGCGCTTGACGAACGCGGCGCCGACCTCGGCATGCGCGCCCTCCTGCTCGTGATCGAGCGCCTTGCCGATGTCGTGCAACAGCCCCGCGCGCCGCGCGAGCTTCACGTTCGCACCGAGCTCCGCCGCGATCAGGCCCGCGAGGTAGCCGACCTCGACGGAGTGCACCAACACGTTCTGCGCGTACGACTGGCGGAACTTGAGCCGGCCGAGGTGCTTCACGAGCTCGGGATGCACGCGGTGCAATCCGAGATCGAACACGGCCTGCTCGCCGGCCTGCTTGCACTGCGCGTCGACTTCCTTCTCCGCCTTGCGCACGACTTCTTCGATGCGCGTGGGATGGATCCGGCCGTCGGCGACGAGCGCACTGATCGCGATGCGCGCGATCTCGCGGCGCACGGGGTTGAAGCACGAGATCGTGATCGCCTCCGACGTGTCGTCGATGATCATGTCGATGCCCGTCGCTGCCTCGAGCGCGCGGATGTTGCGACCCTCGCGTCCGATCAGCCGGCCCTTCAAGTCATCCGACGGCAGCGGCACCACCGCGACCGTTCGCTCGTGCACGAACTCCGACGCGAAGCGCTGGATCGCCGTCGCGACGATGGTCTTCGCGCGCGCGGTCGCTTCCGCATGCGCGTCATCTTCGATCCGCTTGATCTCGACCGCTGCGGACGCGTACGCGCTCGCCTTCACTTCGTCCTCGAGACGCTTCCGCGCCTGCTCCTCGCTGAGCGACGCGATCTGCTCGAGCTTCTTGCGCGCTTCGACCTGCGCCGCCTCGGCCTTCTCGACCGCCGTATCGGCTTGCTTGATCTTGCCGTCGATCGTGCGCTCTTTCTTCTCGATCTCGCCCGCGCGCCGCTCGGCTTCCTTGCGCGCCTTCTCGACCTCGCGCTCTTTCTGCGCGAGTGCTTCTTCGGACTTCTTGAGCTCCGTGCGCCGTCCGCGCAGCTCCTCGTCGAGATCCGTCTTGTGCTTGCGCGCGGCTTCCTTCGCTTCGACTTCGGCGGCCTTCTTGATCGAGTCGATCTCGGACTTCGCGGCCGCGCGGATCTTCTCGGCCTCGCTCTCGGCCACCTTCTGCGCTTGCGAACCGTCGCCCTTCGCGCGCCCGAGCTTGCCTCCGAGCACGAACCCGACGAGCAAACCGAGCCCGACTCCGACGAGGATGTAAATCGCGTCCATGACTACGCCACGACGTACGTCGCGACCTCCGTGACGATCAGGTTCATCGCGACATCGTGCGGCTCGTGCGCGATGTCATCGATCATCTGGATTTCGAACGCCAACCCGATCCGCAGCGCCTGCGGCACCGCCGATAGCGTCGCGTCGTAGTGCCCGCGTCCCCAGCCGAGCCGTGCGCCACTCTCGCGATCGAAGGCGACGCCCGGCACCACGAACGCGCCGATCTCGCCGAGCTCCACGACCGGCGCACCGTCCCGCGGCTCCGCGATCGCGAACCGCCCGAGCACGAGCTCCTCGCGCGCGACTTCGCAAAACACGAGCCTGCGCTCGGTCCCGACGATCCGCGGGTACACCACGCGCATCCTCCGCCGCCGCGCCGCCACATCTATAGATGCCGTGGGCACCTCGCTGCCCTTCGCGGCATAGAGAGCCACCACCGCCGGCGGCTTCTCGCCGAACAGCCCGTCCACCCGCTCCGCGATCGCGACCGCGAACGCCTCCCGCTCCACGACCGTCAGCGCGTCGCGCCGAGACAGCATCGAGTGCCGAGTGGCGGGTTTGCCACGCGGACGGGGGGGCGACGATTCGGACACGAGCACGTGCAAAAGTAGGCGGGGGTAAGGGGCGAAGGGCCGCCATCATAGCCTCCGACTTGCTAGGCTGCGTGGATGACGGTCACGATTCGCTACTGCAACAGCTGAGGTTACAAGCCCAAAGCTGCCCGTGTGGCAGCTCAGCTGAAGCAGGATCTCGGCATCGACGCGCAGCTCGTCGTCGGCAACTCGGGCGAGTTCACCGTCTGGGTAGACTCGACGAAGGTCGCGGAAAAACAGCGAGGCCTGTTCCCGGAGCCGAGCGCCGTGGTCACCGCAGTCCGCGCGGTCTCGTCGAGCTGACCTCGATCAGTGCGCGGTCGAGTGATGCGAGCGCATGATGAAGTTCGCCAGCGTCTTCCGCGTGCTCTGCGGATCGATGAAGCGGAACGCCATCCCCTCGCGGTCGGCCGTATGCTCGACCCGCACGACCTCGGCCTCGAGCCGAATGGGCTCGTCCCCCGGCACCTCGAGATCGATCGCAGCGGCCGATCCCGCGCAGATCTTCTCGTTGGTGCAGAAGAACATCCCGCTCCGCGAGAGGTCCTCGACGAAGCCCTCGATGACAACGCCGTCGTCGCAGCGGCAACGCGCCTTGACCCGGACGGGGACCCGAACTGCTTCCCGCTTGTCCATGTGGTGAAAACTACGTTATCGACCCACGTTACGAGAAGCAATTCTATCGAATGCCTCACATTGCGGCATCCTAAGCGGTCGGACCCTGGTCGGCTCGCTTGCTTTCTGAGCCTTCATCCGGCAGATTGCCGCACCACATCGAGGGCCCATAGCTCAGTGGTAGAGCACCGGCCTTTTAAGCCGAGGGTCGATGGTTCGATCCCATCTGGGCTCACTCAACTCACTCCAACCAACCGCATCAATTTAGAGACCTGACCCCGTCGTCCAGAGGCCTAGGACACCCGCCTTTCACGCAGGTAACACGGGTTCGAATCCCGTCGGGGTCGCAACGCAAACTGGAGGGTTACCTCCAACCACACTACTGAAACTCGCCGAGCCCGAGACGCGCCACACCTGGCGTGATTCGTCGGGCAGGCGAGCTGGTGTGAACGTGAGTCCCTCCGGGAAGAGGGCCAGGAACACCTCCCGGAGATCGCGCCGGTCGGTGAGCGCGCTCCGCAGGTCGATAAGCCTCGCGCGCGCGGATGCCTCGATCGTCGTGATGAGGTTCGCGAGCTCCGCGGGGGTGCGCTTCGCGGCGATGATCTGCGCGTCGAGATGCGCGATGAGGGCCGAGCGTTTCTGCAGCTCGCTGACCAACTCCGGGACGTCGTCGGCCATGGCCACCGCGCGAGCGAGTCGCTTCTGCTCCGACCGCGCAGTCGCTAGCTCCGCTTCGAGAGCAGCGACGTCGGCATCACGCTTGGGAAGCTGCGCAGCGATCTCGTTTCGGATCTCGCCCAACACGAGCTGGAGAACGCCGTCGTTGAGGACGTGCGCCTGCAGGTAATCGATGAGAGCGGATTCCACCTCTTCCATCGGCTGATGCACCGTGACGTTGCAGACCGAGCCGCCGCGGTCGTGGTGCTTCGCGCAGCCGTAGCAGCGCACCCGTTCGCTCGGCCCGCCGTAGGCCATGACGTGCGCCGCGCTGATGGCGCCGCCGCAGTTGCCGCATTTCGCGATGCCGGTCAGCGGATACTTGCCGATGGGTCGACCATCACGAGCCGATGGCCCGCGACTCGAGAACGTCTCGTTCACCGCGAACCAGATCGCGTCATCGACGATCCGCCATTCCGGGATTTCCATC
>Ga0154020_10005984_pt1 | contig 14257 bp, 11 predicted proteins | sample Klosneuvirus_201_FD_109709 | JGI IMG/M metagenome (GOLD analysis project Ga0154020, IMG submission 109709) | Active sludge microbial communities from wastewater, Klosterneuburg, Austria - Klosneuvirus_20160825_MG | ecosystem: Engineered > WWTP > Aerobic digester > Activated sludge | place...
CACATGCTAAACTGTCCAAGGGAGATCGCGTGAGAGTAGTTTTGTTTGTGTTCATACTACAACTCTACCAGTTTCACTGCGATCTCCCTTCTTCAGTCGGTTGGTGATAATCTCACTGCACTACCCAGCAATAGATATCCGCGCAAATCTAAGTGTACGCTCAAGCGATCCTGATTTGGATCGTGCTTTGTTGTGACAATAGTGCACGCTTTACCGAGCGCGGCATCGGACGATTTTTGAGGAAAGAGGATAGCGAACGAGGCTAGAGAAGCCACTGTAACGTCGACGCGCCACTGGGCTGAAACATTCTGGGTCAAGCGGATCTCGTGAGGTTACTTGCCGGGGACGGGCTTGCGGTGCTTCGGTCGAGCAGACAACGATCAGCCCGTCCCCGGCAAGTAAAGCCCGACCACATGAATTCCGGTTGAGCCAACATTCTTTGAGATTTGTAGCCTCTCAGCTTCGCATAAACAGCGAAATGGTGTAGCCGGCATACAGGATCAGGAGAATGGCGCCTTGCCAGCGTTCGACGCGATGGGGGCGATTCCACACCAGCGCGTAGACGAGCGCCGTCAACGCCAGCATCACCGCCAGGTCGATCTGGAGGCCAGACGGCGCGGTCAGCGGCTTGATGGCCGCGGTCAGCCCGGCGATGCCGAGCATGTTGAACAGATTGCTCCCGACCACGTTGCCGATCGCCAGGTCGCCTTGCCCGCGGAAGGTCGCGACCAGGGAAGTCGCGGCTTCAGGCAGGCTCGTGCCCACGGCTACCAGCGTCAGGCCGATCACCATGTCGCTCACGCCGAGCACCAGCGCAATCGTGCGTGCGCCGCTGACCAGCCAGTCCGAGCCAAGCACCAGCCCGCCCAGCCCCATCATGATCAGCAGCACGTCGAACCAGGGTTGCTCGCTGGGGCGTGCTATCTTGGCGTCCACCGTCACGGCGACTTCGAGGTTTTCCTGCGCCGCGTGCGCCATCGTATATTGCCTCCGTGCAGTGAGGATATTCCAGCCGATAAATGCGATCATCCCGGCAACCAGCAGGACGCCTTGCCACTGCACGAGCGCGCCGCTCAGCAACATGGCGCTGAAGACGATGGTGACGCCGATCAGCAATGGATATTCCACCATGACAATGTGCCGATTGACGCCGAGCGCATAGGCGCTGCCGCATAACCCCAGGATCAGCCCCAAATTGGCGATGTTGCTGCCTACGATGTTGCCGATTGCGATATCGCCGCCGCCCGCATTGCTGAGGTTGGCCGTCACACTGACCAGCAGTTCCGGCATGCTGGTGCCAAAGGCCACCACGGTCAGTCCCACCACGATCGGCTGAATGCCCAGACGCAGTGCAATGCGACTTGCCCCGCGAATCAGCAACTCCGCACCGCCGACCAGCAGGACGAAGCCCGCAGCGAATTGTACGACCGCCCAAAGGGTTTCCATGCGGAGGGAAGGCTCCAGTCTTTTATCTCTAATCTCCAATCTCTAACCTCGACAGAGACTAGAGATTGGAGATTAGAGAATGCTTGTGTACTTACGCTGTGTTCAAAGTAACTGTAAAGGTCTGCTTGGGCGGTTCGACTTTGTCAGGCAGCGGCGACGCATCGCGCACAAAGCGTCCTTGCATGGACCAGGGGCCGGCCCACGTGATCTGGGCATCGACCAGCCGGCCGCGCAGGGGCAGGTCGCTCTCGATGAAAACCAGCTTGTTCTGCCGATTGCGCCCGCGCCACTTGCCTTTGTGTCGATCCTCCACCAGCACCTCGACGATTTCGCCCAGAAAGCGCTGGTTGATCGCGCTGCCGACCTGCTCCTGCAGATCTTCCAGCCGTTTGTGCCGGCGCACCTTCTCCGCGTCCGGCACGTCGTCGGGCAGGCGCCGTTCGCTGACGGTGCCCGGGCGTGGGCTGTAGCGCGCCAGATGCACCTTGTCGAATTTCAGATCGCGCACAATTTCGACCGTGTGCTCGAACTGCGCGTCCGTCTCGCCGCAGAAGCCGACGATGATGTCGGTGTTGATCGCCACCGCCGGCACGATGGCGCGGATGCGCTCGATCAGCCCGCGGTACTCGGCCACAGTGTAGCCGCGCTTCATGCGTTCAAGCATCTCGTCGTCGCCGGCCTGGATTGGGACTTCAATATGCGGACAGACTTTGGGCAGGTCGCGCACGGTTTCCAGGATGCGGTCGGTCATGTAGTTGGGATGGCTGGTCAGGAAGCGGATGCGCCAGAGGCCGTCGATCTCGTGGACGGCGCGCAGGAGATCGGCCAGATCAAAAGAATTGTGACTTGTGAGTTGTGAATGGTGAATGGTGAAAGGCTCGTCTAGGCCAGCTTGTGACTCGCCCAGAAACGCCTTGACGGTTGCGCTATTGCCCAGCTCGCCGCGCCAGTCGTAGCCGTAGCGGTCGACGATCTGGCCAAGCAGCGTCACCTCGCGCACGCCCTGCGCCACGAGGCCGCGCACCTCGTTGACGATCTCCTCGACCGGGCGGCTGCGCTCCACCCCGCGGCGGAAGGGAATAATGCAAAAGGTGCAGGCGTGGCTGCAGCCGTAGACAATCGGCACGTGCGCGGCGACCGGCGCCTCGCCGCTGAGCGCCAGGTGCTTGATCGACTGCACGGTTCCGATCGGCTGTGCTGCGTCCTGCAGGTGATAGCGCTGCGCAAGCTGCTGGCGCTCGATCTCGGCCATCTCGGCGTCAATTTCGGCTTGGCGCAGAAAGTTCACCAACGGCGTCGCCTCGCTCGGCGGCATAAAGACATCGACATAGGGGTAACTGGCGAGCAGTTGCGGGCTGGGCTTGACGCCGACCATGCAGCCCATCAACGCCACGGCGCGGTCGGCTTTGCCCTTCTTCCACGGCTTGAGGCTGCCCAGCTTGCCGACGGCTTTGTCCTCGGCGCTCTGGCGCACCACGCAGGTGTTGAGCACCACGACATCGGCCTCGTCGAGTTGGTCGGTCGGTCCGTAGCCGATCTTCTCCAGCTCCGCGGCGACGTGGTTGGAGTCGGCCACATTCATCTGGCAGCCGATGGTCCAGATGTGATACTTGCGTGCGGCGGTGGAAGTCTGGTCGGTGGTGAGTTCGTAGGTAACGGACTCGTGCGCGTCATCTTGCAGGCGCACGCCCCGGTCGGTTGGTTCGTTCATGTGGCTCCTCCTGTGATCCGGCGTACACCGGGCAGGGAATCGAAGAATCGTCAACGGACAACAAGCGAGGCGCAGTCTGCTGCGCCCCGGTGCAAAGTAACGTGATTGTAACGGGGTGCGGCGTAGGTGTCAAACGAAGTCCGCCACTACACGGGTTTTTGCGGTCGCGTCCAGCACATCACCTTGGTGTATAATGTGTTGGCAGCATGGCGAGGCTGCCAGTGAGTTGAGAATCAAGGTGCGACCTATGCTTGACCAGGCAAATTTCGAGATCCTACTACGGCGTGTGGATGTGCTCGGGCGCGAAATTAGCCGTCTGCGCCGTGATCTGTTGCGCGGTGTAGGCAATCAGCCAGTGGCCGCAGTGGAAAAACCATCCCTGTTTGGCAGCGTTAGGGCGGACGACATTACTGACGCCATGATCGCGGACGCCAGAGATAACCTTTTCCGCAGTCTGAGTGACCTGTAGGTTTTGTTAAGACGAACATGCTTTACGTCATAGATACTCATGTGCTTATTTGGTATTTTACGGGCAATAAGCGTCTTTCCGCTGACCTGAAAGCCAAAATCGATGAGGTTCGGCAGCAAGGGGGACGGCTGTTGGTGCCAACTATAGTTTTGGCTGAGGCGCTAGCCGTTGACGCCAAGGGTCGCGTTGTGTTCGATTTTGCTCACCTCTACCAGCTAGTCCAGACCGAGCCGGAATTCGAGGTTGTCGACTTCAGCGTTGAGATTTTCGACGAGGTCTTGCGCATCCAGACAATTCCTGAAATCCATGACCGCATTATTGTAGCAACGGCTAGGTTCTATCAGGCAAATCTCCTCACGAAGGATGGCATCATCCGGTCTTCCAGTGAAGTTGACGTAAATTGAAGAAGTGATAAACCTTGCTCGCGCACGTCCAGTGCTTCCCGACTGGTGTGAAACACATATAACTCGCGTGCTGGCGCTTCGTGGTGCAGATCAGCGCGGAACTTCTCCAGCCGGCCTTCATCCTCGCTGTACAGATACGCCCGATTCGGCCCCACTTTGCTGGCCGCCGGCGAGTCGAGCAGCGTGGACGAATCCTCCGCGCTCATCTGAAAGGCGACGCGTAGGGCGAACTCACGCAGCAGGCGGCGCTCCAGTGTGCGGTTGAGGTTGGTCACGGTATCGCACCAGACGATCGTGTGCACGCCTACTTCCGGCCCGTTGCGCAGGCGCATTGCGTATCCAGCTGTGTGTGCGTTCGTACTGTGAACTCACTTGATCCCATACTTTTCGCGTCGAATTTGAAACGCCCGTTCGCCACCCTCCAGAATGCGTTCTACTGCCTGCTTGATCGGTAAGGCGTCGATGGAGCCAACACCCCGCTCCACGATGGCGCCGCGCTGATTGTCAGCCTGGACAACCACAATCAGTTCGGCATCGCCCGATACTGGGATGTTCGCATTGTGGGTAGCGATCAGGAACTGGCGGCGCTCTTTCTCTCTGCGCAGCGTCTCGACGATCTGATCAAAGATAAACTGGTTGTCGAGATCGTCTTCCGGCTGGTCCACCAGAAGGGTCGCCGAGCTTTCCAAGAGCACGATGCTGAGCAGCGCCGTACACTTCTGCCCGACTGAAAGCGCTGACAGCTCCCGATAACCCAGTTGACCGCTGCCAACTTGAAGTTCAATTATCGGCAGGTCGGGAACGGCGAATATCTCAAGCTCGAAAAGCTGCTTGTCGTCGAGCCTCGTGAGGTTTCGACGCATCGGCTCGCTGATCGAGCCAAACACCGCCTCCAGCAGACTTTCGCTTCCTTCGCTGCGTGTCTTTTCCTGGCGAATCGCCTGCGCCAGTTCGCTCGGATCGCGGAATGCCGGAATCTCGGGGATAAGGTGTCTAGTGCCGCCCTGGTATAGAACCGGGCGCTCAGCTTCTCGCTCGGGGTGTTCTGCCGGCCGTTTTGCCAGTTGCTCCAGGGTGGCGCCACGTACACCCAATCCTGCAACGAGAGTGGTCAAGTATTCTTGATATTTGGTTCGGTTCCCCTGCGGATGGATCGTGACACGCACGGTATTGTTGAGTTTGCGCGTCAGTTCTGTCGCCTTCTCGCAACGGACTTCATATTGTCGGCGGCGCACCGCGCGCAACCGCGCCAGTTGCTCGCTCCTCGTCTTCCAGTGCTGCTGAAACTGCTGGCGCTCCCGATTGGTCTGGATGGCAAGTTCTTCCAACCCGGCCAGTCGCTGCTGAAGCTGAACATAGCGCTCCGGCTGGAGTGCGCCCCCGCCGTCTTGAAACTCACGCAGCAATGTCTGATAGACGTTATCCTGCCGCGCATACGCCTGTCGCCACTCGCTGCGCTGCGCCTCACCTGCGCCCCATCGATCGTTAATGCGTGCGGCAATCGCCTGCACCTGTGCGTCGAACTCAGCGAACAGTGCGTCCAGTGCAACCTGCTGCGCGTCGAGTAGCGCTCGATTCGGCAGCCCATCGGCAACCCCGGCTGTCACGATCTGGCGATCAGACTGCTGTTGCTCCTGCAGCGTTGCGAGTCCGGCGCGTAGTTTCTCTACACGTGCATCGAGCCGGGTAAAGAGCCGCTGCTCGCGGTCGTATGCGTTCTTCTCTTCGAGGCGTGCGACGAATTCCATTTCAGACATGCGCCGCAGCTCCTCGCGGATTAAATCCACCCCGGCCAGCTTGTCGTCCGCCCGCGCAATTGACTCTTGCAACTGGAGGATCGACGTCGCACTACGTTCTAGCCGACCGAGCAGATCGCGTTCTTCTTCTTGAAGGGTGCGGATTGCGTCGGCTACGTAGTGATCGATCAACTGCAACTGGAAGTGCGGATCCTGTGCGATTTCGTAGATTTCCTTCTGTCCGTACGCCTGGATTGGGATCAAGTCGGTCGGGGCCATGTTGAGCGGCGTTCCGTTGTCCCCACGATAGACTTCAGCCGGACGATTCGACGTACGCACGATGCGATATGGCGTGCCATCGCCCATCACGCATTCCACCGTGATCTGCGAACCAGCCGGAAAGGCATGGCTCAGGATGCCCGTCGCCTGTCGCCGATTGGCGTCGGTCTTGGCCTCGACGCCAAATGCATGTCGCACGACCTCGAGCAATGTTGACTTGCCGGTGCCGCGTCCGCCGATGATGCAGTTTAGATTCGGGTTTAGCGTCAGGTCCAGCCCGTCTAGGAATCCGCCCTGCACCTTCACCCGGCTAATGACCGGATGCTGAATCTGAATAGGTGTGTCCGGCTGACGACGGCGAATCCGTACGGCGGGGTCGTGAAAGCACAGGCGTAGCCCCTCCCAGGTGATCGGCTCTTCCAGCTTGAAAAGTGAGCTGCGCGTGCCAATGCCGAGGTGGGAGTGTTTCGTACCGTCTTGTGGGTGCGGATTGTCGGAGGCCCAGTAGTAGGCTGGCCGGTGTGTAAAAGGCTCGCTGCCGATTTCTGGTGGCAGGTCGTCGCCGATCACTTCGACGGCGGCGAACTCTGCGGCGTTCCAGAGCTGCACCAGGGTCTGTCCTGAGTTACGCAGCTCCCGCCACGCACCTTTGTAATCGTCGATGTGAGCCAATACCGGCAGAGCATTTTCGCTTCGGATGATCGAGATCACCCTCTGCACGCCATGTTCAGTGACCAATGCCTCCTGCTCACCGCGAGCATCAGCGCGTACACCTAGCCGTGCCAGCAGGTCAGTAACGTGCGCCGTGCCGCGGTCTTCGGGAAAGATGGCGAGAATGTGCACGCCTGGTGCCACGCTGATCTCTACGCCGGGAAATACAGTGAGCGTTGTTCCGGCTGCCGCCGACTTGATGCGGTCAATCCAGTCGCCTGTGTTGTGGTCGGTGATGGCGATGGCGCGCATACCGGCATCGATCGCTTGCGCCACATACGCTTCCGGCGTCACCGTACCGCGAAAGCATTTGGATGCCGGCGTGTGGACATGAAGGTCGCCTGCACAGAATTTCAGACCTGGGGTCACTGTTCTTCGCTCCTTGTCAATTTACCTGTTACCTGATCGCCCTACGCCGCAAACCCCTGCTCCAAAATCCGCATCACCGTCGCATCGAAGGCGCGCTTGAAATCGGGGTCGGACGCATAGCGCTTGTAGAGATCCAATTCTCGCTTGCGCTCTTGCCCAACCGCCTGGCTGATCAGCTTCTCCATCGCCAGCCGCCGGTTCTGTTCGTCCTGGTTGTTGAGCACCTGCTCGGCATAGGCTGGGTTGTTGATTATGTGCCGGGCGATGTTGATGAACTTGACCCGCTGCTCTGTGGGCGTAGCACTCCAGCCAGCAAACCAGCGCTCGTTGAACGCATTGACGATCAGATCGAGCGGGTCTTGTTGTTCGGCGCCGTCGTGCGCGCTGCGCGGGTTGGGATTCTGCGGCTCGACTTCGCTGGGCGCGGCGTCCAGGACGATGCGTTGGCTGAGTTTGACCCGCTCCAACCCATAGGTGGAGAGATCGACGCTCTCCAATAGCGCGTCTAGTTCGCCGACCTGCGGGTTTTTGAGCACGAGTTTGGGGATCAGAAATTTGAGGAACCAGTAGAGCATCTCCCACGGTGCATGGTTGAAGGGCAGGATGCTGGCAACCTGCGCGTAGATCTTCACAAACTGCTTGGCCTTGATCTTGAAGTCGACCTGCTCGTCCTCTTGCAGCGCCAGTTCGTGCGTGAAGCGCGTCGCACAGCGGTCGATGACCGGGCTGAGTTGATCGGCCTCGACGCCGGCAAAATAGAGGTCGTTGAACGCCTCCACTTCGGGCCAGTCGTAGACGCCCACCGCATCGAGCGCGTCCTTGAGATCGTGCAGCACGTTGACGTCCGTGGCCTGGCTGAGCGTGGTCGAGGTGTAGAAGGGATCGAAAGCCTCCTTGATGTCGCCGGCGCTGTTGAAGAAATCCAGCACGAAGATATCTTCGGTGCGTTTGCCCAGCTCGGGCGCGCTGCGGTTGAGGCGCGAGAGCGTCTGCACCGCGGCAAGCCCTTGCAGCTTCTTGTCCACATACATGACCGCAAGCTTGGGCTGGTCAAAGCCGGTGAGGAATTTGTTGGCCACCACCAACAGCCGGTAGTTGTCGCCGTCGAACTGATCTTCGATCTCCTTGCTGGCAAAGCCGTTGAGCGTCTCCTCGCTGTACTCGGCGCCGTCGACTCCCTTCTTGCCGGAAAAGGCGATCATGGCCTTGAAGGGGGCGTTGCGCCGCGCCAGTTCGTCGCGAATGGCCTGAAAGTAGCGGATCGCGGTGGTGATGTTGCGTGTGACGACCATGCCCTTGGCCTGCCCTTTGAGCTTTTTGGCCGCGACCACCTGCGTCATGAAGTGCTCGACCATGATTTCGGCCTTGACGGCGATGGTCTCGCGGTGCCCTTCGACAAAGGCGCGCAGCTTCTTCTGCGCCTTGACGCTCTCGAAGAGCGGGTTTTCGAGGATCGACTTCTCGATCTCGTAGTAGCTGCGATAGGTGGTGTAGTTGGCGAGCACGTCGAGGATGAAGCCTTCTTCGATGGCCTGCTTCATCGAATAGAGATGGAACGGGTCAAAGCCGCCGGCCGCATTGCGCTGCCCAAACTTCTCCAGCGTGGCGTTCTTGGGCGTGGCGGTGAAGGCAAAATAAGAGGCGTTGCGCCCCAGCTTGCGCCCTGCCATCACCTTGAGGATCTTGTCCTGGGTGTCTTCGGGCATCTCCTCGTCGGCGTTCTCCTCGGTGTTTTCGTCGCCGCTCAAGGTGCGCGTGAGCTTGTCCGCCGCGACGCCGCTTTGTGAGGAGTGCGCCTCGTCGAGGATGACGGCAAAGCGCTTGTCGGAGAGGTCTTCGATGCCATCGATAATGAAGGGGAACTTCTGAATGGTGGTGGTGATGATGCGTTTGCCGCTCTCCAGATGCGTCTTGAGATCGGTGGCGGTGTAGGCCGGCGCAATGATGTTCTTGACCTCGGAAAACTGGTCGATGGTCTCACGCAACTGCTTGTCCAGGTTGCGGCGGTCGGTGACGACCACCACCGAATCGAAGAGCGGCCGCGCCGCGCCGGGGGCAAAGAGTTCGATCAACTGGTAGGCAGTCCACGTGATCGAGTTGGACTTGCCCGACCCGGCCGAATGCTGGATCAGATAGGTGTGGCCGGGGCCGTGCTGGCGTGCATGGGCCAGCAGGCGGCGCACCACGTCCAACTGGTGATAGCGCGGGAAGTAGAGGCGCTTTTTCGCCAGCGGCTCCTTCTTCTTGCCCGTGAGGATGGTGAAGTGCTCCAGGATGTTCGCCACGCTCGGCCGTGTGAGCACCTCGTCCCACAGGTACGCAGTGCGGTGGCCGGCAGGGTTGGGCGGGTTGCCCTTGCCAAAGTCGTGACCTTGGTTGAAGGGCAGAAAGACGGTCGCCTTGCCCGCCAGCCGCGTGGTCATGAAGACGTCGTCGGTATCCACCGCAAAGTGGACGGCGCAGCGGCCAAAGCTGAGCAGCGGCTCCTGCGCGCTGCGCCGTTCATACTGCCGGCAGGCGTGCACGACCGTCTGGCCGGTCCAGGCATTCTTGAGTTCCAGGGTGGCGATGGCAAGCCCGTTGACAAAGAGCACCATGTCGATGGAGAGCGTCGGGTCGGCCTGGCTGTAATGCACCTGGCGCGTGACCGAGAAGATGTTGCGGGCGAAGCGGTCGCCAATGGCAGGATTGAGGTTGTTGAAGGGCAGGCTGTAGTAGAGCGTCAGGTGCGCGTCGTCGATGTCGAGCCCGCGCTTGAGCACCTTGAGGATGCCTTCGCGCTTGAGCGTGCGGTCGAGCCGCTCCAGCAGCAGCCGCTCCCAGTTGGGCCGCGCCTTGAGCTTGTCCAACTCGGCGGGCTGCGTGCTTTCGAGAAAGCGCCAGAACTTCTCGCGGTCGATGGCGACGCCACGGTCGAAGTCCTGCGGATGGCCCGCCTCGTAGCCGTGACCAGCGCCAGGACCAAAGATCGGCTGCCATTCGCCGATCGCTTCTGTAGCCTTGCGTTCTTCGCGGCTGGAGCCGGTCAGCGCCTTTTCGATGAGGGCTTCCAGGGCTTGCTCGTTGGTCTGGCTGGGCATTGGATGAAACCCCTTTCTCCTACATGCTATCGTTTTGCCACAGACCAAGCTGCTTCATTACATCCGGCAGAGGTTCTCCTCTGAGGACGGCAAGTTGGGCCACTTTCTCAATCCGCACCGCATTGAGTGCTTCCGCCTGCTCAGTGAGTGTCTGGAATTCGTGCCGCACATCAGTCGCAAGCGCGTCCGCCGCTTCGAGATTCTGGCCGAGCGTACGCAGACGCTGCTGCTGGTCTGGCGGCAGCTGTGCGGCGTAGATCGCACGCAAGCGGCTCTCTTCGGCTGCATCCATCGTTTGCTGGAAGACACTCTGGCGGTATTATACCGCACAGATGCCTTGATTGGAGCCGAGGATCTGTTCGGGTGCAAGCAAGAGTTGTCAGGTGGTTGAATGGCAAGAGCCTTACGTTCCGCCCGTGGGGAACGTTGAGAGGTTGCCCAATGTAGGCTATACTTTGTTCGAGCAAACTTGTGTGGGCGAATAACGAGCATGTCTGCCATCGCCTGAAGTCTTCAGGTATTCTGGATTCAAAACAAAGGCCACTCACCATGACAGTTATGGTACAGATCGAAATTCCACGAGAGGTGTTACATGCCGCGCGCATGACCTCTGCTGAGATACAGCGCGAGCTGGCTGTCCATCTGTTTGCTGAAGGCAAATTATCCTTTGGTAAAGCGCGGGAATTGGGACGCCTGGGGTTCTGGGAATTCCAGCAACTGCTGGCGAGCCGCCGCATCCCGGTCCATTATGATTTGGCTGAATACGAAGAAGACATGGCCACGCTTGCGCGCCTTGATGCTGAATGAACACCGAATGAACGTAGTCAGCAACACGTCACCGATCACAAATCTCGCTCTCATTGGGCGGCTTGAACTGTTGGAGCAGATGTACGGTTCAGTCACCATCCCCGAAGAAGTGTGGGATGAACTGGTCGTCAAAGGAGCGCATGTGCCCAGCGCACAACAGGTTGCCCGTGCGTCGTGGCTTCATGTGCGTCCGGTGATGAATCAAGCATTGGTGCAATCGCTGCGCCAGGAATTGGATGCCGGGGAAGCAGCGGCAATTGCCATGGCGGTAGAAACGACCGCAGACCTGCTGCTGATTGACGAACGGATTGGCCGTGAAAGTGCGCAGCACTTTGGCTTAACGTATATGGGGCTGATCGGTGTTCTGCAGCGGGCGCATCACCGCAGACTGCTTCCCGCGATGCGCCCAGTCCTCGACGCCCTGCGTCTGCAAGCCGGCTTCTGGATCAGTGACACCCTGTACCAGCGTGTGCTGCGCGACGCGGGCGAGTAATACGGCTGGGTCCTTGCCCCTTTGGTGATCCTTGCTGGGGAGTGATATGCCCTTTACACTTTGATCTTTCCTGTGACGGCGTCAGAGATCAAGATCGACCGATACTCACTCAGCAACTCGATCTCACGTTGAATCAGGGCAACACCTCTTGCCAGGTCGTCCGTGGCTTGCCTCAGATAATCGGCAATGGCCTGCTGCTCTTCATAGGGAATCACGGGCAAATCTACGAGTGTGAAATTGTTGAAGTTCAGGTCTTGGCCGTCGCGAATAAAGTTGGCCGTTCTCCGTAGCGCCTCGATGTAGGCTTGCGACTTGAACAGATAGGTGAAGAAGTCAACGTTGACCTGGGGGGACGGTTCCAGAACAACATACGACGAACGAATGCAGCCAGATGCCCATGCTCGTTCCAGGCCGCCCTCAAAGCTGCGCATGCTGATTACAAAGTCATCGATCTCGACGTGCGCTCTTTTGTCCAGATGCTCTGTTATCTGTGTGACCCTGCGACCCTCTCTGTCCATGTACTCTTGTTGCGAAATCACACCATAGGCTTGGGTGGCAGACAGTTGGATGTCGTCAGAACGAGCGCGCTCTTTGCGGGGCGTGAACAGCCATTTGCTGCGTTTCACCTCCCAATGCGCCGGAATCTCCCCGATCCACGCCACGCCGCTCTCGCGCAGCCGCGCGCCGGGGTCGAGTCCCCGGGTGACGGCCCGGTTGATCAGGATTGCCTTCTGCTCCTGGAGCAGCTCGATCAGCCGCTGCTGCTTGGCAATGGCGGCGTCGATCTCGGCGGTCTTCGCGTCGAGGAAGGCGGCGATGCGGGTTTGTTCGGGGATAGAAGGCAGTGGGAAGCAGGAATTTGCCACGAAAGCAGTTGAGAGTCGCTTTTGGCCCACCGTGCCAATCATGAAGGTTTCAGCATAAGATTGAAATTCTTCGTTTCTGACCAAGTAGTATAGAAACCTTGGTTCGACCAAGCTGCGATCAACCCGAAAAACATGAAATTCTGTGGATCCTATTCCCTTTTCGGTATCCAAGCGTTCAATATATGCGCCTTTGCCGTTTTCAAAGCATGGGGTAATCTTTGCGAGAATTACGTCGCCCACTTTGAACTCAGTAAGTGAGTCAGGAAAGGCGCGCCGCTTATCAATTCTAGTCGAGTCGTAGGTACCAAAGGCTGAAACGGCTTCCATGGGAAGAAAGGTGACGATTTCGTCTTTTCCTGCTCTGCCCGAAGGTGGATTCACTGAAGCTATGTGCTTTAGCCGCTTCACTTGCCAATGTGAAGGTGCACGCGTGAACCAGCCGCCTTCAGTATTTTCGTATGTGGGATAGCTGGAAATCCCAAGCATCAGCCCGCCCCCGAAAACCCAACCAACCGCTTGAGCAGCCCATCCGTCTCCGCCTCCAACTGCAAGATCTCGGCGGCGACTTCCTCCAGCGAGCGCAGAGGCGTGTGGCGGTAGAAGTACTTGTTGAAGCTGATCTCGTAGCCGATGCGCGTCTTGTCGGCGGCGATCCAGGCGTCGGCCACGTGCGGGCGCACCTCGCGCAGGAAGTAGGCATGGATCGCTTCCTGGAGCGGCGCGTTCTCGCTGTCGCGCAGGTTGCTGTCCGCCTCGTACTCGACGTACTCGCCCGACGTGGCCGTGGGCCAGTAGCCATAGTCGGGCAGGGCGTCCGCGGCGCAATCCAGCGTCTCCAGCAGGTGCGCCAGCTTCTTGCCCTTGAGCACATGCACCTTCTTGACCACCTTGGCCGCGCTCTCCTCCCGCCAACTCACCGCACCGAGGATGCGGCTCTTGTCGCTGCCCTTGAGCCTGACGCCCAGGCTTTGCAGCGCGTCGTCCACGGCCACGGTGAAGCGGTTGTAATCCAGGTGAAGCTCCTGCCCGATGACGCCCATGATCTGCTCGGCGTTTTCCATCAACGCCTGCTGCGTCTGCCACAGGACAGGGCTGAGCAGGGCGTTGCGCTCCTTGGGGCTGAGCGCGCTTGCTTCCTCTTCCAGCGTGCGCTCGATCTCTGCGCGATGCGGCGCCAGCCCGCCGTAGACGGCGTCGCCCCACCGCTCGTACATCTGGCGCATCGGCGCTTCGTAGGCCGCGGCAAAGCGCAGCGAAGCGACGCGTTCCGGCGTGAACTGCGCGGCCAGCCGCAAGGGACGTTCCACGGTCACTTTGTAGTAGCCGAAGTCGGCGTTATCAAAGACCTTGGCAATCCCTTCGTCCGCCATGTTGAGATAGAGTCGCGTGATCTCCTCGATGTGCACCGGCGCAAACTCGCAATTCTTAGCGCCCAGGTTCTTGCGCAGCTTGCGGTAGCGTTCGGAGGCGTCGATCAACTGCACCTTGCCCCGTCGCTCCGGCGCTTTGTGGTTGGAGAGCACCCAGATGTAGGTGGTGATGCCCGTATTGTAAAAGAGGTTGTTGGGCAACTGGATGATCGCTTCGAGCCAGTCGTTCTCGATGAGGTAGCGGCGGATATTGCTTTCGCCGCTGCCCGCGTCGCCGGTGAAGAGCGACGAGCCGTTGTGCACCGAGGCAATGCGCGACCCCAGCGGGCTGTCGCTGAGCGACTTCATCTTGCTCACCATGTCCATCAGAAAGAGCAATTGCCCGTCGGACGAGCGCGGGATCGCCGGTTCTTCACGCATCACACCCCAGTAGTCGGGCAGCTTCACCCGGAAGCGCGGGTCGAGCACATCCTTGCCATCCATGATGTGGCGCTGGTCGCTCTTCCACGACTTGCC
>Ga0154020_10005986_pt1 | contig 14256 bp, 11 predicted proteins | sample Klosneuvirus_201_FD_109709 | JGI IMG/M metagenome (GOLD analysis project Ga0154020, IMG submission 109709) | Active sludge microbial communities from wastewater, Klosterneuburg, Austria - Klosneuvirus_20160825_MG | ecosystem: Engineered > WWTP > Aerobic digester > Activated sludge | place...
AAATAACTCTTGCAAGGAAGTATTGACCACCATATAATCGTTTTATACTATCCTTATGGCTGTAATGATCTAGTAAAGATAGCTTATGATAGTGTTTCCTTGATTTAACCTGCAGTATCTAGTATCTTTGTATTTAGTATATCGCTATCTACTTCATGCTATTTACGAAATACTAATATATGTTCACTGTTCCTACCTCAAAAAGAATCGGTATTGATCTGGGCACTCCAAATACCCTCGTTTATTTGGTTGGTGAGGGGATAGTCCTCAATGAACCCACAGTTGTAGCAGTAACCGCTGAAGAAAATCGAGTTGTCGCTGTAGGGAAAGAAGCTAAAGAGATGCTTGGTCGAACTCCCGGTAATGTGGTTGCGATGAGGCCACTTCGTGATGGGGTAATCGCTGATTACAGTATTACTGAAGCGATGCTTTCTTATTTTATTGATAAAGCTTGTGGCCAATCACGCTTTTTTAAGCCTGAGGTTATGGTATGTATTCCCTCGGGTGTGACTCAGGTTGAGAGGCGTGCAGTACTTGATGCTGCTATGTCAGCTGGTGCCAAGGTAGCTTATCTTATCGATGAACCGTTAGCTGCAGCAATTGGAGCAAAGATTCCTATTGCTCAGCCTGCTGGACATATGATTGTGAATATTGGAGGAGGCTCAACTGAGTCTGCTGTAATTTCACTCGGAGGTGTTGTTGTACACAGTTCAGTCAGAGTCGCCGGTAATAAAATTGATGAGGCAATTAGTAGTTATATCCGTAGAAAGTTTAACCTGCTCATTGGAGAGACGACAGCAGAGGATATTAAAATTGTTTTGGGTAATGCTGTGATTGAAAAGGGTGCCAAAGAAGAAAAGGAGACTATGGATATTCGCGGACGAGATACGATTACAGGGCTACCACGCTCAATTAGTCTTGATGAGGTACAAGTTAACGAGGCAATTAAACCAACACTCCTCGATATTATTGGAGGAGCGAAGCAAGTATTGGAGCAATGTCCTCCAGAGTTAGCAAGTGACATTATTGATAAAGGTATCGTGATGAGTGGGGGAACATCCCTTCTTCGTAACTTAGATAAGTTAATGACAGTAACAACTGGTGTTCCTTGTCATGTGGCAGAGGATGCATTACTTTGCGTTGTAAAAGGAACGGGTGTGGCAATGGAGAACATTGAACTTTACAAAAGAAGTATTGCCAAGAAGTAACGGATTAAAAATACGAACGAAAAACGAATTGAGAATTTTGGGTTGTATTTCACAGTTGTGAAAAATAATTAACTCATCATTTATTTAGTAATCATATAGCTTATAAGAAATAAATGGCTCATTCTGCTTTCACAGAAAATCTTTAAAGACACGGTAGAATAAAATGTTGAGAGCTATATACATATATAATTATAAGTCAATCTAAAATAGATAATATTTAACGCTTGATAACAAAAGTATAGGTTCAAATTAAGAATACAAAAAATGAACAATAATAACACTATAATACTAGGAATAGCTTCTCGCTCTCTATGAAATCAACATTTGTGAAAAAAGATATTCTTGGAATTAAGCTGACGAACGCCTCTTTAAAGGAGGTCTCAGAGTATGTTATTGATTTGGTGAAAAATTCTAAGCAAAAATGTTTTGTTGTCACTCCAAACCCCGAGATGATAACTTACGCTTCGTCACATACTGATGCTAGGAAAGTTCTCAATGAAGCTGATATTGCCATATGTGATGGTATAGGGCTCTTCCTTGCAGCTCAATTCTTGGGTATTCACCTTAAAGAGCGTATAACAGGTGTTGATCTTATGCTTAAGCTCTGCAGGGATGCATCAGATCAGGGCTTGTCCATAGGCTTTTTAGGTGGTAAAGCTGGAGTAGCAGAGCGAACCGCTGAGTGCTTGCGTGAAAAGCAAAATAACCTTAATGTTCGTTTCACAGGTTCAGAGTGGGATGTTAAACGATTCCCTAAAAATGGGGTAGATCTGCTCTTTGTTGCCTATGGTTTTCCTAAGCAAGAGAAATGGATTTCTGAAAATCTCCCTATCCTCCCGGTCAAAATGGCGATGGGAGTAGGTGGGGCCTTTGACTATATTAGTGGAGAGGTAAGACGAGCGCCCTTTTTTATTCGTGCCATTGGCCTTGAATGGGCGTTCCGCCTTATCAATCAGCCGTGGAGATTAAAAAGGCAAGTTAAGCTATTGAGCTTTATTGGCCTCGTACTAAAAGAAAAAGTAGGTATAAACAAGAGGCATGAGACGACTGATCCATCCGTTGCAAAGTAAATAAATCTGATATAATTCCATTTCATATGTATAGTTATTACGATCTTAAAGAATTTTTCAAACGTCAAGATATCCGTCTTATTATGGTTGCGGATGCTGAAACTCGAGTTCATGAGACTAAAAATGATAAGCTGACTGTTAAAATTCCAGCCGGAGGAGTATCTGTTGCTTTGGATCCAATTGTAAAAGCTGCTCAAGGAATTTATATTGGTCGTGGTAAGACTGAGGCAGATAAGGCAGTGGTCGATCGATCGAGTAAGTTTAAAGTTGAAGCATCAGATGGGGAATACACACTCAAGCGTGTCTTTGCGCCTAAAGAAGAAGAAGATGCCTACTATTATGGTTTTTCCAATCAGACAATGTGGCCTCTTTGCCACGTAGCATTTGAAGCTCCAGAATTCCATGATGAGTGGTTTGATGGCTACAAGAAAGTTAATGAACGATTTGCTAAGGCAATTCGGGAAGAGCTGACAGGTAACAAAAAAACTTTGCTCTGGATTCATGATTATCAGATGACACTCGTTCCTTCAATGGTCAAAAACGTCAATAAAAATGTCATTATGGGTATGTTTTGGCATATTCCATGGCCAACATGGGAGGTCTTTCGTATTTTACCTCAGAAAAAAGAAATTCTAGAAAGTATGCTCTGCTGTGACTTTATTGCTTTCCATAGAGGGTATCAAGCGTCCAACTTTTTAGAAACTGTTGAGCGTGAACTTGAGGTGCGTATCGATCGTGAGCGAAACCAGGTTCATTATAAAGATCACGTAACGACCATAACTCATCTTCCATTAGGTATTGATACCGACGTGATTCGATCTCTTCTAGTGGATCGTAAAGAGCAGGGGCTAATGGGAAAGTTCGTCTCAAGTATGATCGGTACACCAAAAGAAGAAGAAGATCCCTTTGAGCAATTTTTCAATGACCATAAAGTAATCGTCGGAGTTGATCGCCTCGACTATACCAAAGGACTCCTTTTAAGGCTTCGTGCGCTTGATCGCTTTTTAGAGCAGAATCCAAGCTACATTGGTAAAGTTGTATACGTTGGGATTGTCGCTCCTTCTCGTGAAGCTATTCCATCCTATGAACAACTTAAAAAAGAATTGAAAGCCAAAGCACAGGAGATAAATAAGAAGTATGTCCAGAAAAATGGCTGGATGCCGATTTTTCTTCTTCATGACGTCTTTAATAGACACAATATTATGCAGTTTTACCAACGAGCAGATATGTGCTTGATCACTGCACGAGATGACGGAATGAATTTAGTTTCTAAGGAGTTTGTTTTGGCTTCTTCAAAGTCTGACAATCCCGGTATGCTAGTACTCTCACAGTTCGCCGGATCAGCACTTGATCTTACTGAGGCGCTCATTGTTAACCCCTATGACGTAAATGAGGTTTCTAAAGCAATAAAGCGAGGACTTGAGATGGATAAAAAAGAAAAAATAGAGCGTATTTCCCATATGGTCACAACACTCGATGAACGGAATGTCTATCAATGGGCAGAAGAATTTGTTAAAGCATCATTAGCCTCCCAAATCACCCCACGTAAATAATTGTACTACTACTTTATAGTACGATATAGATAGGTATACTACATTGGAAGATAGAAGAGAGTGAGACCGAAGAGTTGGGGCATATACTCAAATGTGCAGACCTGCGAAACACCTCGCCTATTTGCAAGAACTGAGAGAAGAGCTTTATTGAAAGTAAGATCAGTAGTTTTGTAATTCACTATAGTTTTAAGCGCTGCTTTCATGTCTCCATCCTCCGGATAAATCATATTAACATTGGAAAGTGCCATAACACGCATAAAATCTTTAGCTAGGGATGGACTGATGTCTGTATAAAGCCGATTATATGCCTCAAGAATTGACATGGGATCAGAAAAGAGTTGATATTCTTCTATGCCAAAGTAACGAAAATACGCTGTGGCTTGGTCATATTTTATATGTGCTCTATCGATAAAGGCAACAAAGCAGGATGAATCTAGATATACTTTTTTGCTAGGTAATGGCATAGGTATTCATTTATGATGAGAGCTTAATACTTGCTCCACGTCCATTAAGTCGTAAGAAGGGATCTTCCATAGAAAACGACTTAGCTGGATTAATTTTTAGTCGTAAGCCTGGTTCGGTGCTTTTTGTGTGTGGAGTATAGTCCTTGTTAAATTCCTGAAGGTCTTTCTCTTTAATGCGAATAGCTCCGCCAACTTTTAAAGCTTTTAGTCTACCTTCCTTAATATAGCGTCTGATTGTTAAGGGATGAACTTTGAGAATGAATGCAGCCTGATTTACGTTAAAGAGGTTATCCATACTCATATATTGTCATTTCAAAGAGAGGAGTGTCAATATGCAAAATTATACATCGTTATACAAGCATATATAAACGCGTGAAAAGTTTGACGGTTATTCAAAAATGGTGTTAACTATTTTCACAGACGTAAAAGTAAGCTAACTAGAGAAACGATACAAGATATAAAGAGGCGTTCTTCAAAATACCTCTTTAACCGAAAAGTTTACTTTGAACACGAAGATATTGATCTTTGGGTAATGAATGTATTCTTAAACGATATGAGAACAATGGTCAAATATGCAACAGGGGAGCGAGTAGAGCTGATTAAAGCTTGTGCTTGGTGTCCGCGTTCTCTTTATCCGGCCTTATCAAAGGATCAGGAGTACACACATGGTGTATGCGGAAAACATTTCCTATCACTTATGTCAGATTTGCATAAAAAGAAGAATGGTTCCTATATAGCGATTTGAAGGATGGGATTAGGAATAAAAGGCGCACCTACATTGTAAGTAGGGAGTCAATTTATTAATAAGCCTAGTCTTCAAGTCATCAAAATAATACTATGAAACAAATACTTTTAAAAGATATGCGTAAATCAGCGCATAAGATTTATACTAAGACTCTGAGGAATTTGCGGGCAGTGACAACACTGCTGCAGATGTCCCAGTTGGGGTAATAAGACTGTACCGGTTACTACAGAGGGTGTCGCGCGCGGCCATCTGTGGTTGATAGGGGTTTCTAGGTTCTCTTGCTCTTAGGGGGAAGGAAATATGGGTTAAAAGGCATTAGGATTATTTTACGGTTATCACTAAACGGATCGTAGGATCAGTACGATCAGCTACAATAAACGTCCCTGGCTTGTCCATACGCGTATGCAATTGTTCCATATACGCGTATGGGCGGGGCGTAGTAAGGCTTTCCTCAGTTGATATTAAGTCCATTTGTTTGTCTTCATTTTTATTGATAATGGTAACGTATCGACTAACTTCTACACCAATATTTGTTCTACTGAAGTGGCTTCCATCATAAGAGATGATCGTGTCATTGGTGATAGTATTGGTAGATTGGCGTGGATTCTGTCTGGTTATATTAGGAGAAGGAGCTTCCGGTAGAAAGAAGATTCCACGAGCAAAAACATCAGGGAATAGTAATGCGTGGATAAAAAATCCACCCACAAGGCCAAGAAAAAGACAAAATATGGCTAATTTCATACGTAGTAGGATCAGTACTATTTTAGTTTTTTAAAACTATTTGGTAAGCGCTTTGAACGCTTTGCGAAGACGCTTGCGAAGGACAATAAGAAGGATCAGTATAACAAGTACTACAGCAGCAATTCTGACAGGGAAAACATAGAATGTCGTCTGAGCAGTTAGGACATCGTTTTGAGAGCCATAATACATCAGGGCTGTGGCAGTGTATGGCCCAATTAGAAATGTCTTGTTAAGGCTTGCCTTAACGATACGAGCGGCATCAGGGAAGACATTAGTACCAGGGACGACAATATCTGCGACTTTGTTGCCAAGTGCGTCACGTACGTTGATAAGCCCATATGTTTTGACATGAACATTTCCGGTATTTTGGAAAGTTAGATCCATCGTAACAGGACCAAATTCTGAAAAACGTGGAGAAGACATTTCTGTTATTGCCAGTCGCTCATTAACTGCTCCGTTAAGACGAAGGAGAAAAAGTGATGCAATTTGCTGAGAAACTGCTGCTGCATTGCCAGTTGGGGATTCAGGTTTAACAGCAAAGACAAATGATCCATAGCGTCCACCCGCAGCATCTTTAGGGGCCGTCACTGTAGCAGTTACTTCCTGTTCCGAATGAGGAGGGAGAGTAAACGAACTTGGTGTAACTTTAGTCCAACTTGTGACTGAGTAAGTTCCACCTCGGGAAAGAGCTACTTGTCCTTCATCACCACTTGCAGTGAAGTCTTCAATGTGGGCCGTCATTTCCAAAGATTCATTACTTTTGTTACGAATAGTAGAAGTAACCTCCATACTATCTCCAGGGTTTAGGCTTACTTCTTGTGATGGAGGAGATACTTCAAGGGTCTGTCCGTCATTTTGTCCCTTAACCCAGGTATTAACTGAACTATACGCAATGACAGAAAAGGCAGCGAAGAAGAAGATGAAGAGTCCTCCCATAATTGTTTTTCTTTTTATTTGACCACTAAATAGGGAAGTCTTCATTGATCGTTTAATATGTAGGTGTTGCTATAAGTACTACAGTTCCAGAATATGATCCTGGAGGTTGGATAGTATTGACTTCAATTTCATATCCAATACGAGTTGTTTCACTGCTTACTCCTCCTGTGCTGCAAGCCACTTCCTGACCAAGAGTTGTGGATCCAGCCCATTTATTACCGCCACTTGAGGTGAATCTGGAAGCTGTACCAGTACAAAGAGTAGCGTCTTCAGTGGTATATCCGAAATACCCTGTATTAGTGTTTGCTGTACTTCCAGCAGGAGCGGACCAGGTAGTAGGAGTCGCATTTGTACCGGAAAAGGTGTCAACATTATTAGTAGCTCCGGACACTAGTGGAGGGAATCCTGCTTGAGCTTGAGCTGAATGAGAGGCTGTGACTGTATAGCCGCTACTTGCGTTAGTTGTAATTGTTATATCTTGAGCAGCAACCTTAGCACTTGCGGCTGTCAATGTTCCAAAAGGAATACTTGTTGCAGTAGATGTAACACCATTTGTTAAGTTGGCAGCATTTACACTATTTGATCCGGTTCCGGCAATTCCAGCAACAGAGAAGGATAGTGTTGGGTCGACATTGGCAGTAACAGCTATTGAAGTTGTATCGAGTACTGCAAAAGCAACTGTAGCAGTATCAATCGGAGTTGTACCGGTATCTGAGTAAGTCGTGATACGAGCATAGAAGGTAGTATTTGCAGTTGAAGGGTTGGTGATACCCGTGTAATCAATATTGACTGCTGTATTAGTCTGGGCAGCAGGGGTAGTAATTACTGTAGTCAACGTCCCATTACCTGAAAAAGTATTAGTGCGTCCGGTTCCGGCTATATTGTCTGTAGCGATAGCCGCACCCGTATTTACCATACCAGTTGGAGCTACGCATGAGCCGGAGGCTGCATTACAAAAGAGGATTGTTAATTGTTTGATTGATGTTGTAACGCTGGTTGTAAATCGAGCTTGGTAGGTTACTGCTGCGGCGCCAGATTGAGAGTTATTAATTATAAGTTTAGCCGGAGATAATGCACCAGCTTGCGCATTTCCGACTAAAAATGAAAAAAGAGGATTGGTAAGAACCACGGCAATTAGAGCAACGAGAAGTAAACTAAAATGAAATAATCTGGGCATGCGAGATTTCATAGGTAGATCAAGAGTATCGAGTTATTCTCAGGTTGTCAAGTAATATTTTACTTATTAAATAGGACAATTTTGAGTGCCTTTTGAATTTGTTTTCGTTTAAATATAACCAGGAGAAGAAGAACTACGACAAAGAGTATAAGGAGTATCGGAAGATACGGGAATACAATAACTGTTCTCTCCTCCGTAATGTATTTACCATTGCCTTTGCTGACAGCCATTGTAAGGTGATAGATGTTCCAGTTAGGGAGCTGGATAGTCTTTTCCCATCTTCGAACATTCCCTGGGAAAACGACTTTATCTTCCCAAATAGTTTTGCTCGAAGTGGCAAATAGAGGTGTAACAGTTAGAATAGGTTTGGCTGTAATGTACTCAAGCCCTGTGTTTTTTACTCGTAGGATAGTTTTGATATCACCTGAATTATTTAAAAAAGGTGGATCAAAGGTCAGTACTGAGAGTTGGCGTTTGTCCTGCACGCCGACACTTCCCAGTAACAAGACACCAATTCGGGCGATGACTTGAGTAGATTGTGCGATACGGGAAGGCTCGGGAACTGGTTCAAAGAAAAGCATACCAAAATATCCTCCAACGGGAATTTTATTCGGAGTTCTGATTTCAAGTCTGACTGTCGCCTTACTGTGGGCTGGGATGAGGAGCTCACGTGGACTAACGCTAGACCAGGATAGGAGGGGATTTTTGGCAGTTTCTTGGATATTATACCCTCCATCTTCACCGGTTGTTTCAAAATCTGAAAAAACTGCACGTAGCGGTTGGGGAACTGATGATATATTTTCTATTACGATATCTTTTGAAATAGTTTGATTAGGGGATAATTGAAGAGGAATGATGACAGGAGTCACTTTTAACGCAGTCGATTCAGCTGCGTAGCTAACACCACTAGGTATTACAGTAAAAATAAAAAGGATAATAAAAAAGATTTTTTTCATTTTATTAGTATTCTGGTACTACGTTATAAAGAATAGTTGTTGTATATTTACCTGCCTTTTTCGTAGCATCGGTTGTGACCCTGTAAGTTATAGTGAAGTTCTCATTTGATATGGCAGACAGGACAGGTCCGGCGTGATCTGCTACAGGATCTCCCGGACTGGACGTCGTAAAGCCAGCGTATTTTGTAGCACTTGTAAAGCGTGTATTGGTACCGCCCGATAGATCGTTATCGCTGGTCGTATACCCAAAACCTGTTCCGGTCCACGTGGTAGGAGATGAGTTAGCGCTAGCATAGTTGGCAATTGTCGTTGCTGGATCTACAGTGTGCGTGAGAGCCCCTGTCTCACGGGCGTTGACGACATATCCATTATAGGCATTGGTTGAAGTAGTAAGGATCGTTGTCTGTGTGGAGTCAGTATAGGAATTGCCCGCATTAAGGTTATTGAAAGTTACGCTACTGCTACTTGTGCTGAAAGTTAAAGTAGGGGATGAAGTTGTGACACCTGCTGTAGCAGGTCCCCACTCAGACTCGGTAAAGTTAACTGAACCTTGGCGCGCCTTAGCGCGTACATAATAGGTAGTGCCTGCGGCAAGGCCAGTGACATATTCGCCAGTTGAACTACCCCAGTTCGTATAGGTTTGAAAGTCACTTGTTGTTAGGGAAGGTCCGATCGTGTTATCGCTTTTAATATAACTCACATTGCTTACGAAATTACTATCGGTACTTATTTGGAGGGCAAAAGTGGCATCACTTGGATTACTGCCTGTATTTATGACCACAAGGAGTCGGTCATAGTTCGTTCCCGCATTGGTGACAGTTGGCGCTGGAGGCACATTGACTTTGAGAAGATACGTTAGCCCTGAGCCAAGCTTGAAGTTGGTGGAAGATAGTCTGCCCATTTCCAGTTCTCCTGCTGTGCCATAGAGTTTGAAGTTGGTTGACGTGAGGCTATCTCCACCAGCTCCAAAGCCATAACTTTCCAATTCAAAGTTAGTACTTGTGGGGCCAGCCCAGCTTACTTCGGGAAAAATGATGAGTGATAGCAATAATACTAAACTAATACGAGAAAGCGACTTGGGCATGCTTTTAGTGTAAAGCTGTAAAGCTATTGGTGCAAGCAGCTTTTATATTGAACGATAGATCTAGAGTTAAATATATAAATTTTCACGGGATGAAGCTGTGAAGGAAAAAAGGGCATATGCAATCTTATATATTATTATTTAAAAGTTAACACTTCCTGTGAAAAATTGACCGTATACTCTAGAATTAGATTAAATATAAATTACGAAGTAATTTATATTTATGGTAAACGTCCTGTCCAAAATACAAACAAAAAGTGTTCTACTTTTCACTCTAGTTTTCACGCTAGCTGTAGTTGGAGTATTCCAGCTTCGTACAGTCTATGCAGCAGCAGGGATCAATCAGCAGATAAACTTCCAAGGGAAATTAGTCGACAGTACTGGACTCAACGTATCCAATGGAAGTAGAACAGTCGTCTTTACGATCTATGACAGGTCAAGTGGAGGAACTGCGCTCTGGACCGAGTCACAAAGCGTTACCACAACAGATGGTATCTTTTCAGTTCAATTAGGATCAACTACACCGATTCCTAGCACTTTCAACTTTAACTGGGATGGGTTGTATCTAGGCATTAAAGTGGGAGCAGATACTGAGATGACACCTCGTATCAGACTCGCGGCTGTTCCATACGCTTTTAATGCCCAAAAAGTAGCGGGGCTTACTGTCCAAGATACATCAGGAAATGCCAGTACTTCAGGAACACTTCAGATCGCCAATAACAAGACAGTTTCATTTGGTGATGCCTTCACGACTAGTGCCAATGCTTTGACGCTTACTACCTCAGGCACTACCAACGTCACGCTTCCGACTACAGGAACGCTCATAACACTTGCTGGTTCTGAGATACTGACCAACAAAACAATCGGCTCTACAGGTCTTACTTTCACAGGCGCTACGACTGATATTACAACAGGAACGAATGAAGACTTAGTCATTTCGCCTAACGGTTCGGGGAGACTTGGAGTCGGTACGACAACAACCCTTGGCTTATTCACACTTGAAGGTAAAGTCACAGGAAAGGCTCTCATGACTATCAATCAGCTCGTGAATGGTAATCAGGATCTCTTTGTCGCCTCACAAGCAGGTGTAACTAAATTCACCATTGCCAATACGGGAGCTACTTCGATGTCGGGGATGCTTACCTTTGGTGACGGTACAGTTGCCAATAATATCATTAGGACACCATTTGGACCTCTTCAACTACAGTACAAATCAGGCGCAAATGCTTGGACAACAGGCTTTTATCTTCAGGACACAACAGGAAATATCGGTATTGGGTCAACAAATCCAGGGGCAACCTTAGACGTCAATGGTGGCATTAAGACAGCAGGTACTATAACAGGTTTGACCGGACTCACCTTAGCAAGTGGAGGTTTTAATGTGGGTGGAACTGTCGGAAGTAATGTCCAGTGTCTCTTGGGAGGATCTACAGCTGCGTGGGGATCTTGTGGAGGAAGTAGTCAGTGGACCACAATTAGCAGTGATATTTATTATAGTACAGGCAACGTCGGTATCGGAATTACTAACCCAACACATTCGTTTGAAGTAAACCAGGGTTCCGCGGGCAGTGTAGCATATTTCAATAACTCTACTTCATGGACAGGAACGCAGTATTCGCTTCAAGTAAATGGGTATTCTAATCTGGGAGGTTTCCGTATTAATGGAGGAGACCCTCAAAGAGGGATATATTCCCCTGGTGAGCTAGGCTTCGGGACTGATGCACAGGATGTATCTTTCAGTACTGATGCAAGTGGTGCTACCAGAAAAGTAGTTATCAAGGCTACATCTGGAAACGTGGGAATTGGAACGACAAGCCCCACGGCGTTATTTCAAGTACTGGGTTCTACAAGCACTACTCCGACGGCATCAATTTCGGCTCGTAGTAGCTTTGCAGGTCTTATCGTCGATAATACTGTGGGTGATCTCTTTACCGCTAGTAGTTCTGGACTTGCTAGGTTTGTTATCGATCAGAATGGTAATATCGGGATAGGTCAGACGATAACTTCAGCCAAGATAGATGCCAAGGATACGAATTCTATCGCAGTGATCAGCGCTACTAACAAAATAACAGCTACCGCTGACCAGGACTTTTCAAGTGATACCGGAAATTGGACTACGAGTGGTTCACCACCTTGGAAGATAAATGTCGCTGCGAGTGGAAAGGCAGCTAAGGATGCGCCAGGAACTGGTGCTATTACGCTCAGTAATGCAGCTCTTGATAACGCAGCGGTTTCGGGCAATGTCTATCAGGTAGTCTTTACAGCAACGACTACCTCTTCATCATCCGGAAGTCTTACCCCGTCTTTTGGAAGTGTAAATGGTGTCGCGATGGCACAGGGTGCCTCAGGAACGTTTACCAACCAGACGCAGATTATTAGAGCAACAGGTACAGGTGCGCTTACCTTTACCCCGACGAGTGGATGGTACGGTACAATTGATGATATCTCAGTCAAGCTCGTCACCACCAGCTCTGTCGCTCTCAGGCTGGAGAGCAGTAGTGGAGCGTTAACCCCCATAGAATTTAGAACAGGCGCGAGTAACTTAAAGAATGTTTTCATTGGACAAAACGCAGGCAGCACTAATACAACGGGTAGTTCAAATACTGCTGTTGGGACACTGGCACTGGCCTCTAACACGACAGGAAGCTTCAACAACGCGTTTGGTTACCAGGCACTCTTTTCTAACACGACGGGGCAATTCAACATGGCGTTTGGTCACCAGGCACTCTTTTCTAACACGACAGGGGGTTTTAACTTCGCGTTTGGTTACCAGGCACTCACCGCTAACACGACAGGGTCATCCAACGGTGCGTTTGGTTACCAGGCACTTTCTTCTAACACGACAGGCTCATCCAACTTCGCGTTTGGTTATTCAGCACTCGACTCTAACACGACAGGTAGCAATAATAGCGCATTTGGTTACTTTTCACTCAGGCTTAACACGACAGGTAGCGATAATAGCGCATTTGGTTATTCAGCACTCTCATCAAACTCGACAGGTACGTATAATAGCGCATTTGGAGAGAGTGCCGGGTCAAATAATTTGGTGGGAGCGTTTAATATCTTCCTTGGCTACCAGGCGCGTGCAGCAGCGTTTGCATCCGATTCCATTGTGCTTGGTGCGACGGCGACTGCCTCAGCCTCTAATCGCTTTGTCCTTGGTGCATCCGCTCACGGGATAACTGATATGTATCTCGGCCAGGGAGAAACAGCAGTCAGTCCGACGGGCGTTACTTTATATAGTACAGGCGGATCAGGAAGTAATAATGCTGGAGGGAATCTGACTCTGGCTGGTGGGGCAGGGACTGGAACTGCCTTTGGTGGATCTCTCCTTTTCCAGACCGCAACACCAGGATTGACAGGTAGTACCGCAAACGCACTTTTGACGAGAATGCTCATTGATACAAATGGTAATGTCGGTATCGGTACGACATCCTCATTAAATACTAAGCTTAATGTTAATGGTGTTATAACCTCCACGGGGTTGACGCTCTCAAGTGGACCTATCAATCTTGGAGGAGGCAACGGTACAGGAAGTCAGTGTCTTGTGGGAGGAGCAACTGCCGCATGGGGCTCATGTGGGAGTGGCACCAGTCAGTGGACGACTGTGGGAAGTAATATCGATTATAGTACTGGTAATGTTGGTATCGGATCTACTATCCCTGCTCAAAAACTTGATGTTAACGGAGATATCCGGATTGGTACTTCGATCAAAACTTCTAACAGCAGTGTTAATGAACTGAATCTTTATGACAATGGTATCGGTCTTAAGTCCTACCTCTCAGCGTATTATGGATTAGATAATGATGATAACGATAGTATCGAGAGTTATCAGGTTATGACTAATGGTGGTCAGGCAAAGCTTCTCACGGTAACTACTGATGGCGCAGGTGGTGGGAGTGCAAAGGCACTTGTTGGAATCGGTACAACGAATCCTCTTGATGCGTTGGACGTAAATGGTAATATTCTTATTGAAAGTAAACCTACTACTGCCAATACTTCGATGCAGACATGGACTAAGACTACAGGAACTGCAGGAACAATTGGTGGAGGTACATCAGGAGTTGCTTCAATTTCTGCTTCGGTTGTCTATAACGGAAGTCTCTATGTAGGTACAAATAACGCCAATAACGCTGAAATTTATCGCTATGACGGAGATACCCTTGGAACATGGACTAAGGTGTCTGGAACTGCTGGAACAGTAGGAGGCAATAGTACGACGGGTATAGACATGATTTCTTCACTTACTGTCTATAACGGATATCTCTATGCTGGAACAACTGAAGCGGATAAAGCAGAAGTCTATCGTTATGGTGGCAGTTCAA
>Ga0154020_10005987_pt1 | contig 14255 bp, 10 predicted proteins | sample Klosneuvirus_201_FD_109709 | JGI IMG/M metagenome (GOLD analysis project Ga0154020, IMG submission 109709) | Active sludge microbial communities from wastewater, Klosterneuburg, Austria - Klosneuvirus_20160825_MG | ecosystem: Engineered > WWTP > Aerobic digester > Activated sludge | place...
ACCATCGGCCGAGAGTTGCAACGACGCCGACGAAGACTGCGACGGCATGATGGACGAGGACTTCGACACGAAGGGCTCGACCTGCATCGTCGGTACGGGCGCGTGCGTCGCGCAGGGCACGTACGTCTGCAAGCCCGATGGCAGCGGCGTCGAGTGCAGCGTCGCGCCGGGCATGCCGTCGACCGAGACGTGCGATGGCATCGACAACGATTGCGACACGAAGATCGACGAGGACTTCATGATCGGAATGCCGTGCGACGGCCCCGACGCGGACATCTGCGCCGACGGCGTTCGCGTCTGCGACGGCCCGACCGCCGCGGTGTGCAACGACGGCCCCGGCAACTCGCCGGAGCTATGCGACACGTTCGACAACGACTGCGATGGTCACTTCGATGAAGGCTTCGGCCTCGGCGTTGCGTGCGATGGCGCCGACACCGACGCGTGCGTCGAAGGCACGGTCGTCTGCAACGGCCAGATGGCCACGAAGTGCAGCGACAACACGAGCAGCACCACCGAGCTGTGCAACAACCTCGACGACGATTGCCGCAACGGCATCGACGACACGTTCCCGCTCGGGCAGTCGTGTCAGGTCGGCCTCGGTCAATGCCAGCGCAACGGCGTACTCCAGTGCACCGGCTCGGGCACCGGCACGCAGTGCAGCGTGATGGCCGGCGCGCCAGCGCCCGAGACCTGCGGCGACGGCGTGGATCAAGACTGCAACGGCAGCGACGCGGCGTGTCCCGCGAACGATCTCGCTGCGGGTGCCGTCGACATCACCGCCGGCGGGACGTTCACGATCGATCTGTCCGCCGCGCACGACGACAACTGGACCGCGAGTACCGGCGGCCTCGACTGCGGTGATCAGGGCGGCCGCGACGTGTTCTATCAGTTCACGCTTCCCGCCGAGGAAGTGGTCTACCTCGACACGTTCTCGTCGAACTTCGACTCCGTGCTGCGGGTCTATCCCGGGAGCTGCACGGCGATCGGCGCGGTGCTGTCGTGCTCCGACGACGCGTGCGGCCAGACGCGCTCGCAGGACGCGCTCGACCTCGCCGCCGGCACGTACTGCGTCGTCGTCGATCAATTCTCGAACACCGCGACCGCGGGCAGCATGTCGCTCGTGTTCCGCCGCGGCGGTCGCGCCGGCACGAAGCTCCCCGCGACGAGCGGCACCGTCACCGGCACCACCGTCGGTAAGGCGAATCTCTCGACCGCATCGTGCGAGTCCAACACGCCGCGCCCCGAAGGCGTGCACTTCACGATGACGTGCCCGGGTGCGAACACCGTCAGCGCGAACACCTGCACGGGCACCACGTGGGACTCGGTCCTGTACATGAAGAGCGGTGTGGCCACGGCAGCCGACTTCGCGTGCGGAGACGACAACTGCAGCCTGCAGAGCCGCATCACGAATGCGAGCGTGAGCGGAGCGAATCTGCTCTGGATCATCGTCGACGGCTACGGCACGTCGGGCGAAGGCGCCTACTCGCTGACGTACTCGCGCCAGTAGCGGGCGCTCGCGCACGGTGAAGAAGCACGAAGCCTGCGATTTGCCGCGCGGTGAATCGCCAGGCGCCGACGGGTCTGTCAGCCTCGTCGCATGGCGAACGATGACGACGTTCCCGACGTGCCGGTGTCCGGCCTGAGCCGGCGTGGCTTCCTCGGGGTGACCACGGCCGGCGCTGCAGCGACGAGCTTGCTCACGCTCTCGGGCAAGGCGAGCGCCGCGGCGAGCCCGCGCGTGCTCGGTCCGGGCGCGGTGCCGATCGAGCTGAACGTGAACGGCACGAAGAAGACCGTGAAGGTCGAGCCGCGCACCACGCTCGTCCGCGCGTTGCGCGAGCAGCTCGGTCTGACCGGCACGAAGATCGGCTGCGATCGCGGCGCGTGTGGTGCGTGCACCGTGCACCTCGACGGGGCGCCGCATCTCGCATGCACCACGCTCGCCCTCGAGGTCGGCGATCGCGCGATCACGACGATCGAAGGCCTCGCGAAGGGCCAAACGCTACATCCGGTGCAGCAAGCGTTCGTCGAAGAGGACGCGCTGCAATGCGGGTTCTGCACGCCCGGCATGGTGATGTCGTGTGCGGCGTTGCTCGCGCGCGACAAGACGCCGGACCGCGCGGCGATCCGCACGGCGACGTCGGGCAACATCTGTCGCTGCGGCACGTATCCGAAGGTGTTCACCGCGGTGATGAAGGCATCCGGGCAGAAGCCCGAGGGCTGGACACTCGAGACGCGCACCACGAAGGAGACCGGCGCTCCACCGCCGGGCACCGCGTGGGTCGGCATCGCCGGCGGTGCGACGAGCGCCGAGCTGCGCACGATTCCCGAGAACGAAGCGAAGCCGTGGCCGATGAACGCGGGCCTCGCGATCGTCGGCAAGCCGACGCCACGCCTCGACGGTCGCGCGAAGGTGACCGGCACCGCGACGTACACCGCCGACGTTCAGCTGCCGGGCATGCTCCACGCGAAGCGCGTGGTGTCGCCGCATCCGCACGCGATCGTGAAGCGCGTGGACACGAAGAAGGCGGAGAAGCTGCCCGGCGTGAAGGCGGTCTTCGTCGTGAAGAAGCAGGAAGGCGCGACGCTCGTCGATCCATCGACGGAGAAGAACGGCACGTATCCGCGTGTCCGGTACGCCGGACAGTGCATCGCGGCGGTCGCGGCGACTACGCCCGATATCGCCGAAGAGGCAGCGCGCTTGATCGAAGTCGACTACGACGTGCAGCCGTCGGTGACATCGCTCGACGCGGCGATGGCCGCGAACGCGACGCTCGTGTATCCGGCGCGCGTCAACATGGGCGGTAGCGCGGGAGGTGGCGGCGCCGCGAAGGATCTCGCGCAACGCGGCAACCTGCGCGGTCCCACGCAGCAGAGCGAAGGCAACGTCGACGCGGCGATGGCTGCTGCACCGATCAAAGCGAGCGGCACCTTCCGCACGCAAGTGCAGACGCACTCGCCGATGGAGACGCACGGTGTGGTCGCGGATTGGAAGCCCGACAAGCTGACGATCTATGTCTCGACGCAAGGAACGGCGACGGTGCGCGACGAGCTCGCGACGGTGTTCGATCTGCCCAAGCCGAAGGTCCACGTGATTTGCGACTACATGGGCGGTGGCTTCGGCGCGAAGTTCGGCGCCGGTCACTTCGGTGTCGTCGCGTGCGAGCTGTCGCGTCGCGCGAAGGCGCCGGTGCGCATGGTGCTCGATCGACGCGAGCAACACGAGGCCGTCGGCAATCGTCCCGGGACATTGCAGCAGCTCGCGCTCGGTGCGAATCGCGATGGATCGCTCGCCGCGATCGATCTCGTGTCGCACGGCACGGGCGGCATCGCGACCGGCGCGGGCGTCGGCTGGGCGGCCGCGCGGCTGTACCCATCGCCCGCGGTGCGTTCGAAGCAGTTCGACGTGTTCACGCACGCGGGCCCCGGCGCTGCGTTCCGCGCGCCCGGCCAACCGCAGGGTATGTTCGCGCTCGACCAGCTCGTCGACGAGCTCGCCGAGAAGCTCGGCATCGATCCGCTCGACTACCGCGACAAGCTCGACGTCGACGGTCTCGGTGGTGGACTCGTGCAACCCGATCGCATCGCTCGCAAACTGGAGCGGCGGATCGGCGCCGAGCGCATCGGGTGGGCCACGCGACGCAAGCCGGGCTCCGGCAAGGGGCCGCTCAAGTACGGCATCGGCGTCGGCACGTCGATGTGGCGGCGCATCGTCGATATGGACTCCGCGTGCGAAGTCCGCGTCGGCAAGGATGGCTCGGTGCAGGTGCGCTCGAGCGTGATGGACATCGGCACGGGCACGCGCACCGTCCTCGCGATGTTGCTCGCCGAGGACTTCGGCCTCGAGCCGACGGACATCGACGTGAAGATCGGCGACACCCAGTGGCCGATCGGTCCGTCGTCGGGTGGATCGAAGACGCTCGTCGGCATCACGCCCGCGGTGCGGCAGGCGTCGCACGAGGTGAAGCAGAAGCTGTTCACCGCGGTCGGCAAGAAGCTCGGCGTCGACGCGAAGGATCTGCGCGTGGTGCGCGGGCGTGTGGAATCGAGCAAGGATCCGACGAAGAACCTGCCGTGGAAGCAGGCGTGTGCCGCGATCCCCACCGACGAGATCGCCGCGATCGCGCAGCGCCCGGCGGATTGGCAGGGCCCGCCCGCGAACGGGTACGGCGGCGTGCAGTTCGCGCAGGTCTCCGTCGATGTCGAGACCGGCGTCGTGCGCGTGCTGAAGATCGTCGCGGTGCAGGAGTGCGGGCGGTTGATCAACCCGCTCGCCGTGCAGAGCCAGATCAACGGCGGCATCATCCACGGCATCTCGTACGCGTTGTTCGAAGATCGTCGCCTCGATCCGGCGACCGGTCGCGTGCTCAACGCGAACCTCGACCAATACAAGGTGCTCGGGTCGAAGGACACACCGTTCATCGACGTCGTTCTCCTCGATCAATACGTGGGTCTCACGAACACCGACGCGCACGGCATCGGCGAGCCCGCGAATGTCGCGACCGCATCGGCCGTCGCGAACGCGGTCTACAACGCGATCGGCGTGCGGATCCGCGAGCTACCGATGACACCGCGCACGGTGCTCGCTGCGCTGCGAAAGGGGACGCCATGAAGAACTTCGAATGGGTTCAACCCGCGACCGTCGCCGACGCGGTCGCCGCCCTCGCCCACCCGGGTGCGATGGCGCTCGCCGGCGGCGTCGATCTGCTCGATCGCCTCAAGGAGCGCATCGCGTCGCCGTCGCGGCTCGTCAGCGTGCGCAAGGTCGCCGGGCTCGACGACCTCGTGATCGACAAAGGTACGGCGAAGATCGGCGCGAACATCACGCTCGCGCGGCTCGCTGCCGACGCGGGCCTTCGTGGCTCGCACGCGATCGTGGCCGACGCCGCCGGCCACGCCGCCACACCGCAGCTCCGCGAGATGGCCACGCTCGGCGGCAACCTCGCGCAGCGTCCGCGCTGCTGGTACTTCCGCTCCGAGGAGTTCCACTGCCGCCGCAAGGGAGGCACGACGTGCTTCGCGCACGATGGTGACAACTCGATGCACGCGATCTTCGGCAACAAGACGTGTGCGGCCACGCATCCGTCGACGGTCGTGACCGCGCTCGTCGCTCTCGGAGCGAAGGTCGCCATCGCCGGCAAGACCTCGCGCGAGATCGAGCTCTCGCAGTTCTTCGTCGCGCCCGAGCAGGACGTGACGCGAGAGACTGTCCTCGAGCCCGGCGAGCTCATCACGCACGTCACGCTGCCACCGATGTCGTCGACGACGCGCACCGCGTACACCAAGCAGGTCGCGAAGCAGTCGTTCGATTGGCCGCTGTGCGACGTCGCCGTCGCACTCGCGATGGACGGACGCGTGTGCCGGCAAGCGACGATCGTCCTCGGCGCCGTCGCCCCCACGCCGATGCGCGCTTCCGCCGCGGAGAAGGTGCTCGTCAACGCGACTGTCGACATCGTCGCCGCCGGTCGCGCCGCACGCGCTGCGATCACGAGCGCGACCCCGCTCGCGTACAACGATCACAAGGTCGCGATCCTCGAGACCGTCATCGCGCGCACGATCCTCGCGGCCGTGACCGCGTCGGGCCCGCAGGTCGCGAAGGGAGGACAACCATGAGCAGCGAGAAACCCGCATCGCGCCGGGTCGAGCTGCCCGTGCTCTGCAAGTTCCTGCGCTGCAAGTCCGCGTTCGGAGCGATCGAGGACAACGAGGAGTGGCAGCTCGGCACGTCTACCGTCGAGGTCTATTGGTGCCTCGCGACGATGGAGGCCTTCGGCCCCGACGACAACTACGCCCACGCCACGACGTGCAAAGGCGATGGCCGTGGCTGCTATCGCCCACGCGACTAGCGCGTAGAGAGCCCAGGTGATCGCAGCGCGGATCATCCGTATGCTCCGGCCATGGCACGCGCTTCGATCGGTCTCGTCGTCATCGCGGCCTCGGGGCTCGCGGCCTCCTCGACGGCCTGCTCGTCGAAGAGCGATCCGCCCCCACCGTCGCGCCGGCCCATGACGCCCGACGAACGGGCGCAGGCCGAGACCGAAGCGTGGGAGGCAGAGTCCCGCGAGAAGCAGCGCCTCGAAGCGCCGGACCCGAACGAACCGCGCTTGCCCATCGCGCTGAGCGGCGCGACCTCCATCGAGGACCTCCAGCACGCGAAGCTCGCGATCTACGTCCTCGATCGCGAGATGCCCTGCGCCCCGATGTTCGTGGAGAACAGTCGCCTCATGACCAACCGACCACCGGGCCCCGTCCAGTATTGGGACATCGCCTCCAGTGGTGGCAGCCGGACGAAGATGGGTCTGTTCGGTCCGACCCACGCCGAGATCGATGCCGCCGGGCGCGAGACCGTGATGGGCGCAGCAGCGTGCGTCACCCACTTCGAGCTCGTCGCGAGCGAACCCGGTCTCTACGTTCTCCTGCGCGATCCACCCGACAAGGTGACGACCTACCAAGCGTCGCAGACCGTGCGCTGGTACACGGACGCGGCTCGATGCCGCGCCGACTTCGACAAGATGAAGTCCAAGAAGGCGATCCGCTGCTGAGCCCAGAGCTCCGGCGCTGACTCGAGGCCCCTTGCGCGAGGGACGTCGCGATGCCATTATTGGTTGGTCAACCAAACAACTTCGATGCCGCGCCCGAGCAATACCTCCGACCGACGCGCACAGATCATCGATGCGCTGATCGCGGTGATGGCGACCCAGGGCTACGACGGTGCCTCGATCGGCGACATCGCGCGTCACGCGGGCCTCGCGCCGGGGCTCGTGCACTATCACTTCAGCAGCAAGCTCGAGATCCTCGTCGAGGCGGTTCGCACGATCGCCGCGCGCCACGAGGCGGCCCTCGACGCTCGCTCGGCCGGCGGTTCGGTGCGCGAGCGTGCCGGCGATTCGGTGCGCGAGCGTGCCGGCGATTCGGTGCGCGAGCGTGATCCAGTCCGCGAGCTCGTCGCGTTCATCGACGTGCATCTCGGGCTCGGCGCGCACGCAGCGCCTGATCTGCTCGCGTGCTGGGTGCTCGTCGTCGCGGAGGCATTGCGCGAGAAGCGCGTGCGCACCGAGGTCGAGCGCGTGCTGGCGAGCCTGCGCGCGCGTGTCGTCGATATCCTCGAGCGCGGCAATGCCGCGAAGGTGTTCGCGTGTGCGGATGTTCCCGCCGCCGCGGCCGCGCTGATCGCGATCGTCCAGGGCTACTTCGCGGTCGCCGCGACCGCGCGCGACGTCATCCCGTCCGGATCCGCAGCGCGCAGCACGATCCGCATGATGGAGGGCCTCGTCGGCGCGAGGTTGGTTCCTGGCCTCGCGAGGAAGCGCACCACGAAGACGAGGAGAGCGCGATGAGCGAGCGAGCGCGCGGCACCGTCGGCCGCTTCACGTTGCTCGGCACGCTGTACTTCGCGCAGGGCCTGCCGTTTGGCTTCTTCGTCCAGGCAGTGCCCATCCTGCTGCGCAAGGCCGGCTACTCGCTCACCGCGATCGGAGCCGCAGCTCTACTGACGCTGCCGTGGGCGCTCAAGTTCGTGTGGGCGCCCATCGTCGACCGCTACTACTCGACGCGACTCGGTCGCCGGCGCACGTGGATCTTGGCGATGCAGCTCGCGGCGACGATCGTCCTCGGCGCGATCGCACTCGTGCCCGGATCGCAGGAGCTCGGCGTGTTGATGGTGGCGATGGCGGTGCTCAACCTCATCGCGGCCACACAGGACATCGCGACCGATGGACTGGCCGTCGAGCTGTTGCCACCCGACGAGCGCGGGCTCGCGAATGGCTTGCAGGTCGCCGCGTATCGGGTCGGCATGATCGTCGGCGGTGGACTGCTGTTCGGCATCTACGCGACGCTCGGGCACCACGCGATGTTCGGCGTGATGACGGCGCTCACCGTGATCTCCAGCGTGCCGGTTCTCTTGTCGCGCGAGCCTTCGACCATCGAGCCCGGCGGCGAACACGCGACGAGCGAACCCACGACGAGCGAGCCAGCGACCCCGGTCACGTCCGAGGCCGTGTCCGCCATCGACCTCGCACGGCGTGCGCGACACTTCCTCCAGCAACGCGGCGTGTGGCCCGTGCTGGCGATGATCGCGCTCTACAAGTTCGGCGAGGCGTCGGCACAGAGCCTGTTGCCCACGTTCCTGCACGATGCACACGTGAGCGACGGCACCATCGCCCTGATCCGCGGCACGGTCGGCTTCGTCGCGGGCATGGCCGGAGCGCTCGCGGGCGGTGCCCTCGTCACGCGGCTCGGTCGCCGGCGCGCACTGATGATGTTCGGCGCGGGCCAAGTGCTCGCGGTCGGTGGCTACGCCTATCTGGCGTTCGGCATGCCGTCGCTCGCGGAGCTCTACGTGTGGGCGGGTGTCGAGCACTTCGCGTCGGGGATGGCAACGGCCGCCCTGTTCACCGCGATGATGGACTGGAGCCGGCCGGCGTCGAGTGGCACCGACTACACGGTGATGGCGAGCACCGTCGTCATCGCGACGGGAATCGCGTCGATCGTCGGTGGCGCGTCGGCCGATACGTTCGGTTATGGCTGGCACTTCGTCGGCGCGGCGAGCGTGTGCGCCATCGCCATCCTGGCGGTCGCGCGCTTGTTCCCGACGAGCTTTCCACCGGAGGACAGATGACGCTTTCGAGCTTGTCACCCGAATCGATCGTCCCGGCGAGTACGCGGACATCGCCTGCGCCGATCGGTGCAAACGCGGCCAGCGCAGCGAACGCGGCCAGCGCAGCGAACGCGGCCAGCGCAGCCAGCGCGGCCAGCGCAGCGAACGCGGCCAGCGCAGCGAGCGCGGCCAGCGCAGCGAACGCGGCGCCGATCGTGTTCTTGCCGCCCGACGCGTTCGTCGGCTGGCGGCTCGACGGCGCGATCGATCCCGCGCGCTGCGCAGCCCTCGTCGACGAGCTCGGCGCGCGGGGCACGGGCTTCGACCGCACGGGCGATCGATATCCCGCGGGCTACCGCAACAATGATCGTCTCGTCCTCGACGATCCCGCGCTCGCGAGTGCGCTGTTCGACGTACTTCGTGATCGTTTGCCGCGTGTGCTCGGGTCCGATGGGTTGCCTCGCACGAGCGACGGCGACCGGCGTGGCGAACACCATGCCGACTGCGATCGTGATGGCGATGACGATGGCGATGGCGATGGCGATGGCGATGGCGATGGCGATGGCGATGGCGATGGCGATGGCGACGAACGCTGGGAGTTGTGCGGTCTCAATCCACGGTTTCGCGCGTGTCGATACACGAACGGCCAGGCGTTCTGCATCCATCGCGATGGGCCGTATGCGCCCTCCGACGATGTTCGGTCCGTTCTGACGGTGCAGATCTACCTCGACGACGATCCCCGACGGATCGGCGGTCACACGCGGTTCTATGCGGACCCACGAGGCGCGACAACGTGGGCGTCGCTCGCGCCGAAGGCGGGAACAGCGATCGTGTTCGATCATCGCGCGTGGCACGACGGCGAGCCGGTGACCGAGGGCGTCAAGCACGTGCTGCGGACGGACGCGATGTATCGACGAGTGGATCGACGGGCGGATCGACGGGCGGATCGACGAGCGAATCGACGGGAGAATCGACGGGCGAGCGACGGCGGTATCGTCGGACAGCACCGCGGGTACGCGTGGCAGGCGATCGTGCTGCGCGATGGGTCGTTCGCGAGCGCAGGACGCGATGGGACGATCTGTCGTTGGGCGGTGAACACCGACGCGAGTACCGTTCGAGGATCGATCGATCTCCAGGCCGGGTCGGTGACCTGCCTCGTCGAGGATGGTCACGGGCGCATCTGGAGCGGCACGCGTGCAGGCGAGATCTGGTGTCTCGCATTTCGAGGTCGGACCCGCGTTCGTGTCGCGGGCGGGCTCGCGGCGATCACGAGCGCGACTCGCGATGGCGACATCGTCGCGTTCACGACGTCGCGCGGCGAGGTGGTCGCGGTGAGAATCGCGACGAGCAGCGATGTCGAGTCACCAGACGTGGGTCTCGCGTGGATCACCCGCGCGCACGATGGCTGGGTGTGGGGCATCGCCGCGCATGGCGATGGCTTCGTGTCGTGCGGCCACGATGGACGGGTGATGCGCGTCGACCGTCGCGGCCACGCGCAGGAGTGGGCCGCGCTCGGCATGCCGCTGCGCGCGATCGCGAGCCATGGCACGAGCGTTGTCGTCGGCGACGATCGCGGCTGGCTGCATTGGCTCGCACGCGATGGCCACATCGTTCGCGCACAGCGAGCCCATGCGGCGACCGTGACTGCCATCGCGATCGCGGGCGATAGCGTCGTGTCCGCCGGCGAGGATGGCCGCGTGATGCAAACGCACGCGCGCGGCAGCGACATGCTGATCGCGCTGGACGACTTCGTCACGAGCGTCGCGGTCGCGAGCACGAGCGAGGTGATCGTCGCCGGCTACGACGGTTGCATTCGCCGCGTCGCGGTCAGCGACGGACGAGCCGACCGCGCAGCGTTCTGAGCCGCGTCTGATCTTCGCGCGCACGCTCGTCGAGGGCTGCGGTGACTTGAGCGACGCGGGCCGACAGCTCGGGTGCGACGCGCTGCTCGAGCGTGTGGAGCTGTCGCGCGGTGCGGGATAGCGCGGTGCCGAGCGCACGGACGTGGCTCTCGCGCGTGACGGCGTCGAGGAGCAGGCGCAATAGCGTCTCGAAGTGGTTCGCCGCTTCGAACAGCGCGAGTCCCGTGGCGCCCGGCGCGGTATCGCGCGACTCGAGATCGCGATCGAACGCGGGCAGCGCGCGCAGCGTCGGAACGGGCACGCCCCAGACGCGCTCGCTGTCGAGCTCGACCTCGACGGCGCGAGGCGGTGATCCGGTCGCAGCGACGCCGCCTTCGCCGTGCACCGCGAGGGCGGCGAGCTCGGCGCGGTAGGCGGCACCCGCCGCATCGGAGATCGCGCGGCGGGCTTCGGCGGCCGGGCGCGCGAGCGGGACGAGGGCACGAGCGAGCGCTTCGCGCTTGCGGCGCAACAGGGTCGCTCCTTGCTCGACGCGCGTGAGGAGGCGCTTCGCACGGAGGAGCTCGGCGCGCGTAGGTGCGGTGCGGATCTTCACGGCGTCGCTCCGGGCCGATGTGCCCACGTCTCGTCGTCGATGCGATCGAGATCCGTGCGCGGCAGCGTCTCGAGCAGTCGCCAGCCGATGGCGATGGTCTCGTCGATCGTTCGGCGGACGCGACCTTGCGCGACGAGCTCGCGCTCGAAGCGGTGCGCGAACTCGCGTGCGCGGCGATCCTGTTCGGTGAGGCCGGCGTCGCCGACGATCGCGGCCATCATCCGTGCATCGCGACCGCGTGCGTAGAGTGCGTAGACCTGGTCGGCCCAGCGACGGTGCTCGCGCACGGTCTTGCCTGCGCCGATGCCGCTGTTCATGAGCCGCGACAGCGACGGCAAGACGTCGATCGGCGGGAAGATGCCCTGCCCGTGCAGCACGCGCGAGAGGACGATCTGGCCCTCGGTGATATAGCCCGTGAGATCGGGGATCGGGTGCGTGATGTCGTCGTCGGGCATCGACACGATCGGCAGCTGCGTGACGGAGCCCGCGCGACCGGCGAGGACACCCGCCCGCTCGAACAGCGACGCGAGGTCCGTGTACATGTAGCCGGGATAGCCGCGGCGGCCCGGGACTTCGTCGCGGGCCGCGGCGACCTGGCGCAGCGTCTCGCAGTAGTGCGCGAGGTCGGCCATCACCACGAGCACGTGCATGCCGTGCTCGAACGCGAGGTGCTCCGCTTGCGCGAGTGCGAAGCGTGGGGCGAGGAGCTGTTCGATCGTCGGATCGCGCGTCTCGTTGAGGTAGAGCACGGTGCGCTCGAGAGCGCGCGTGCCACGGAAGCGATCGATGAACAGCCGCGTCTCGCGTGCGGTGATCCCGATCGCCGCGAACACGACGGCGAACGGTGCACCGCCGGCGACGCGCGCGTGCTCGATGATCTGCGCGGCGACTTCGAGCGCGGGCAGTCCTGCGCCGGAGAACACCGGGAGTTTCTGGCCACGGACGAGTGTGTCGAGGCCATCGATCGCGGAGATGCCGGTCTCGATGAAGTCCGTCGGCGGCACGCGACGCCACGGGTTCATCGGGCGGCCATACACGGGACGCCGTGCATCGCCGACGGGTGGCGGGAGATCGTCGAGCGGCGCGCCGACACCGGTCAGCGTTCGTCCGAGGAGCTCGAGCCCGACCGGCGCCGTCGCCGTTGCGCCGGTGAGCACGATCTCGCTCGTCGCCGGCGACAGGCCGAGGGTCTCCTCGAGGATCTGCACCACGGTGATCTGATCGCCTGCATCGATGACCTGGCCGCGCCGCGGCGGTTGCCCCGGCGCGCGGATCACGACGTCCTCGCCCATGGCGACACCATGCGTGTTCTCGACGAACAGGAGCGCTCCTGCGAGCGCGTGCGCCCCGCGATGAGATCGGATGGCGATCATGCGGCACCTCCCAGCGATGCGATCAAGCGCTCGACATCGGCCGCGCGCGCATCGGCCGCATCGGGCGCGGCACGGCGCAGCTCTGCATAGGCGCGGCGCAACTCGCCGAGCGGGAGCGCATCGAGCTCCGCACCGGCGACGAGCACGGCGTCGGCGCGATCGAGCACGCTGATCGCGAGTGTGGCCATGCGCGCCGTCTTCGCGAGCGACGACGTCGCGTCGTTCGGATCGAACGCGTTCTGCCCGAGCAGGTGATCGCGCACGAGGCTGGCGATCGAGAGCACGAGGCGATCGCGATCCTCCATCTCCTCGACACCGAGCAGGCTCGCGATCTCGCGCAGCTCTGCATCGCGACCGAGGAGTGCGAGCACGCGCGCGCGTAGGTGCGCCCAGTCCGTTCCCGTCGCGGCGCCGAGCGTTCCGACGAGCGAGTCGGCGTAGAGCGAGTAGCTCGTCGCCCAGTCGACCGCGGGAAACTGCCGTGCGCGGGCGAGCTGCGCATCGAGCGCCCATAGTCCGCCCGCCACGCGCAGCGCGGCTTGCGTCACGGGCTCCGAGAAGTCACCGCCCGGTGGAGAGACCGCGCAGACGAGCGTCGTCGCGCCGACTCGCTGCGGTGCACCGAGCGTGCGTGCACGACCCGCGCGCTCGAACAGCGAGCCGAGTCGACTCGCCATGTACGTCGGATAGCCTTCCTCGCCGGGCATCTCTTGGAGACGCGCACCGATCTCGCGCAGCGCCTCGGCCCAGCGCGACAGGCTGTCGACCATCACGGCGACGCGATAGCCCATGTCGCGGTAGTACTCGGCGATCGTCATCCCGAGGTAGACGGACGCCTCGCGCGCGACGACGGGCATGTTCGACGTGTTGACGACGAGCACCGTGCGCTCCATCACCGGCCGTCCGGTGTTGGGATCGACGAGCCGCGGGAAATCGCGCAGCACTTCCGCCATCTCGTTCCCGCGCTCGCCGCAGCCGACGAACACGACGACATCCGCGCTCGCGTACTTCGCGAGCGAGTGCTCGACGATCGTCTTGCCCGTGCCGAATCCTCCGGGCACCGCGATCGTGCCGCCCTCTGCGAGCGGGAACAGCAGATCGAAGATGCGCTGACCGGTGACCAGCGGCTGGTCGGCGGACAACCGTTGCTCGACGGGGCGCGGCGTGCGAATCGGCCAGCGCTGTGCGAGGAACAGCGGCGTTCCATCGGCGAGCGCGCCGATCGGATCGGCGTGGGTGACCTCGGCATCGCCGAGCGTCGCGACCACGCCGCGGATCCCCGGTGGGACGAGCACGCGATGCACGAACCCCGGTTGCTCGTCGACGGTGCCGAGCACGTCTCCGGGACCGACGGTGTCACCGGGCTTCGCGCTCGCGACGAACGCCCAGCGCCGTGTCATCTCGAGCGTCGGCGCCGTCGCGCCGGGTGCGATGAAGTCGCCGGTCGCATCGGCGAGCCGCGCCAGTGGACGACCGATGCCATCGAGCACGCTACCGAGGAGCCCCGGACCGAGGTGCGCGGTGAGCGGAGCCCCCGTCGCCGCGAGCTGCGATCCGACCGCGAGTCCGGTGGTGTCCTCGAACACCTGGAGCGTCGCGGTCTCGCCGCGAAACCGGATCACCTCGGCGAGCAATGCGCGTGGACCGACATGCACGAGCTCGTAGAGCCCTGCGCCACGCAGCGGTGACGCCTCGACGAGCGTCCCGGTGATGCGCGTGATCGTCGGTGCGCGGGCGCTCATCGCAGCCTCACGCGGTAGCCGATCGCACGGCGCAGGACCTCGAGGAGCTCTTGTTCCGGCGCGACACCGGCGCGCAGTGCCCCCGGT
>Ga0154020_10005988_pt1 | contig 14254 bp, 11 predicted proteins | sample Klosneuvirus_201_FD_109709 | JGI IMG/M metagenome (GOLD analysis project Ga0154020, IMG submission 109709) | Active sludge microbial communities from wastewater, Klosterneuburg, Austria - Klosneuvirus_20160825_MG | ecosystem: Engineered > WWTP > Aerobic digester > Activated sludge | place...
AAAAGGTGGCGGTATGCTACCTGTAACCGGTGCTACTATGGCTGCATTTTTGCCATTTTCAAGCGCTAAATGGATCATTCCTGCTGCTGCTGCACTCGTTGTAGTACTTGCTGTATGGGGTGTATCATACCTTCGTAAAACCAAAAAGGCTAACTAGAAACTAACCTTGCTATGAAAAAACAACGCTTAACTACACTAATCGTAATAACGGCTGCAATTGCCTTTGGTCTCTATCACTTGATGATATCTGTCTCTGTGGTAGCTGGTCTTTGGCAAGGGCGATTCTAGAAAGAACGTGATGAAGAAATTTTTTCACATTTTTCTGAGTATACTGATCACAAGTCAGTTGCTCGTTAGTGTACTAAGCAATCGGGCAATTGCAGCCGGTTCGAACCTGATTACAAATCAGTCTGTAGAGCAACTCAGTGCGGATGGCGTGACGCCATCCGGCTGGGCGAGCTCAAGTTGGGGTACTAATACGCCTAGTTTTAGCTATAAACCTGTCGGTCAAAACGGCACAAAAAGTATATATCTAAAACTTAGTAATTATGTTGACGGTGATGCCAAATGGTATTTTAATCCAGTAGCAGTTACTCCAAATACAAAATATATTTTCTCTGATTTTTACAAATCAGATGTTTCGAGTGAAGTTGTCGCTGAGCTGACCAGTAGCTCCGGAGTGGTATCGTACCAATGGCTTGGTACGTTGAGCCCTTCGGCCGCCTGGAAAAAAGCCGGCTTTTATATGACGACGAAGCCTGACACGGCCAAGGTGACAGTGCTGCATTTACTTAGCTCGAACGGTTATTTGCAGACTGATAATTATAGTTTTGCCACTGCTACGCAGGGAACTGCAAGTCAGGGAATTATAAATAATTCGTTTGAACAGTCGGACGATATCATAACCACTCAGCCACTTGGTTGGCAACAGGCAAAATGGGGTAATAATACAGCCACTTTTACACGACCAAAAACAGGTGGCTATAGTTCAAATAGTTTTGGAAAAGTTACGGTTAGCAATTATGTAGATGGTGATGCCAAATGGATGTTTGACTCTGTTTCGGTTACACCTGGAGTCAAATACGTTGCGTCTAATTACTATAAATCAAACGTCAGCACTAATGTCGTTGCTCAGTTTACAAGTACCACGGGCGTCACGAGCTATCAATGGCTTGGTACCCAGCCGGCGAGTACGACATGGAAACTTTCGGGCTATTACGTTACGCCACCAGCTGGAACCGCAAAGGCTACTATTTTGCATGTACTTGCCGCTAATGGATACTTAAGCACCGACAACTATCGCCTCATGCCGGCTACATCTGCCACCATTGCAAATGGTGTTCCAAATGGATCGGTCGAACAGACATCGGACCTTGATTCGTCGTCACCTATTGCGTGGTCGCAGGGCAAATGGGGCACTAATAATGCCACATTTAGCTATCAAAATGCTGGGTATACCGGAACTCGTAGTCTTAAGGTTGAAATGACAAACTATACCGATGGTGATGCCAAATGGTTATATGATTCGCAGCCGGTTGTACCAAATAAAGACTATCGATTCACTGCGTTTTACAAAGCCACAACCACAGGTCATGCTGCAGTCATGTTTACGCACGCCAATGGAAGCGTTAGCTATTTTGGGATGCACAATGCCGAAAATTCTACAAACTGGTCGCAATACACTGATACGTTTACTACACCAGCTACTGCGGTAAGTGCAACGATATTCTTCTACATTTCTGGAGTTGGGTATTTCATGTCAGACGACTATAGTGTGTCGAATTATAGCTACATTGGATTTGATAAGCCGCGACTGAGCCTTACCTTTGATGATGGCTGGGAAGAAAATGTTGATACGCTACTGCCACGACTCAATGCCTATGGCTTTAAATCGACGCAGTACTATGCAACACAACACATCACCGAAACGAATGATCCATCTGGCGTGATCGCATTTAATAATTCAAATCACGAATTAGGATCACATACGATTACTCACCCAAATCTATCCGTCATAACGCTTGAACAAGTTATTGCCGAGCTTACCGGTTCGCAGGATGTACTTGAAGGTATCGTCAATAAGCCAGTCCGCAACTTTGCATCGCCGTATGGTGGATACAATGCTGCAGCGGTGAATGAAATTAAGAAGTTGTATCGCTCGCACCGAACGGTAGATGAGGGCTACAACTCCAAGGACAATTTCGATATTTATCGCCTTAAAGTACAAAACGTACTCGTCGATACCCCGCCTGCAAAAATCCAAGAATGGATAACAAAATCACAGCAGGATAACACATGGCTGATACTTGTCTATCATCGAATTAGCAACAATGCTCCCGGACCATATGATAGTCGTATTGCAGACTTCGACCAGCACTTAGTATATATACAGAACTCAGGCATTAGTGTTCAGACCGTCGAACAAGCACTGAACGAACTCGAACCCCAGTTATAGCTTAGCGAATAGCGGATATGGCCTGCCGTAAATTATTAAGCTGCGCGCCATTACCTGCGATATCAAAATATGAATAGAACATAATGTTTCGCGCCCCTCCATTGAGTGCTAGAGCCGCCATATCTGTCATTTCTTGGGCGGAGGGAAGTCGGGCGGCACCAAGGTTGAAGCCGAGGCCACGAGCGGTATCGGGGTAGCTCGACCAGCTGAAGGTTTGAGCAACGAACCAGCCATTACTATCCCCAACAGCACCAAGATCACCAGCTATTTCTTGAATTTTATTTGTTGATAAAAAGGGAATAGGGTAATAATCTAAGGCATAGGTATCAGTTGCCCCGCGAAGGCCGCGCAAGAAGTTGCGCCGTGTGCCAGCGTCAGCGCTGGTATGTCCGACCAATACGGCCATAACGGGTTTGGCAGTCAGTGATTTAATTTTTCGGTATCGATCGGACAAAAGACCCTGCCATGCACCAAGATCCCATGGACCTTCTGGGCGTTCATCGGTCAACGCAAAGCCCCATGTTGCTGGATGAGTTTGGAATTGACGTACGATGTTAAGGGCAAACTCTTCATTATTGTTACCATACAGGTAACTATTGTAGTCGCGATAATTGTTTGGGCCAAGCTTATCATAGTAGTCTTTTAGGCTAAATATTACTTTTAGTCCACGTGACTGTGCATGATTAAGATAGGCTTGGATCTGCGCGGGGGTACCGTCATTTGAAGCGTAGTTATACACGACATTGGCCCCTAGATTTGCAATTGCATCGAGGTTAGCAAAAGCATTCGGGTCAGATGGCGATGAAGTACTATATATCCCAATATTTTGAGCACGTACATTTACGCTTACCGGTGCGGTTGCTTTGGCGCTATCGGTGATTTTTGAAGGGGAAGAAGGTGAAGGACTTGGGCTTGGCGTGGACTTTGCAAGGTCGGCTGGCTTATGACTGCCGGTGTCATGATTGGGGTCGGTTGCTTTTTCAAGTGTCATACCAAAAGGATCTTGGGTAAGGGCGATAAATGGTGCCATCAAAGAACCACCGCGCGCATTGGCTGCTGAAATTGCACCAAAGATATAAAAAAATAGCACAAAACTAAAAAAGATCCTGCCATAATCTCGAAACCACCCTCGCATCAAACTATTTACCCCCTCCACTATTTATTACATTATAGCAGTATCAACACCTATAGTGAAGTAATTATTACTGATAACTAACAGACTTTCCCGCTGGTACGACCGATATCCATGTTTGACCACGGTTGAGTTCAATTATCTTGCCAGTACTATCGCTGAACGTGGTGCGTCCTTTGCGACTAGGTTTTGACCAATTGCCTTCGATCGCAATACCGTCTTGGAATATGATCGCTCGGCCCGTGCCTACTGTCTGCATGATGACGGTTTGCTCATTGATGCGGGTTACGCCAAAGCTTGTTGGCATGTACATCGCAATGACGGTTTTCGGGGTAATGCGCTGATTGTTATCGGCATCAATATCGGGTTGATTGCGTACACTTCGAAGATAACTATTCGCGCTAGGATCGTATTCGAACTGGGCGTCATAGTCGGCGTATGAGAAATTGACATTAATCTTGGTAGCATTTGGTGCGGCCGATTTGGTTTCATCTTTGCGAGCCCAAGTATCGAATTTTGGGGTATCAAAGTAGCCGCGATCGCGAATCAGTTGCTCAAGCTGTTTGCCGGTAGAATAGAGGTTGTGTGGCGCATAGCGAGTATTTATCCGTTTGAAGTAGTCGCCATTATAGAACTGATCAAGATCTTTCATGTTCAGTGGGTTGATGAGATCGAGCGCATCAATGTTGCCACCAGCGTGCACGACGGGTGCATCGTACTCAAGTCCCCAGTCGATAAAGTAGGTCCGCAGACTCCTGATTGGGCCGATATTAGTCGGAAGTTTTTCTTGATAGAACGCGAGGTAGCGAGTTATGCCACCTTCAGCTAGTGCCTCATAGACAAGTCCGGCTGTGCTGAGTCCTGATTGTGGTCGAGCGTCAGGATAGAGGTTTTCGATGACGGTAGCAACGGTTGGACGTTCGGCGAGATCAGGCGCGACATCTACTCCGGTGAGCATTGATGGCTTGGTGTCAGACTTGATCTCGATTGCAGCTGTCTTGCTATCTGCGGTAGTCCGATCGACCACCGTCTTTTTCGTTGCATTGCGCCACCAGATATATCCACCAATACTAAACCCCAGAACAACTACGACGCTAACACCGGCAATGATAGTTCGTTTCTTCGTCCAGAACTTCTTTTTGGTTTTCGAAGGCTTATCGTCCTTTGAGACATTATCAACTATTCCCACCTCGGCTTTTGGTGGCTTGGTTTTTGATTCGTGAGCATGGGGTTTGACGTGCCGCTCTTCTGTCATAACACTATTCTACTGCAGCATAAGGGGAATGTTAAATCCCGATGCTCAGTCCCAGTTGAGTGCGCCACCAGTTTGGTACTCAATCACGCGGGTTTCGAAGAAGTTTTTCTCTTTACTGAGGTCAACTGCTTCACTCATCCATGGGAATGGATTTTGGACATTGAACTGCGCGGGGAGATCAACGGCTTTGAGGCGACGATCGGCAATGTATTCGATGTACTGCTTGAATAGGTCGGCGTTAAGGCCAAAAATGCCTTTGGGGAACACGTTCTGTGCGTAGGTGTACTCAAGTTTGGCGGCTTCGCGGATGAGCTTGACGAGGTGGTCTTGAAAATCGGGGGTCCACAGCTCGGGCTGTTCTTCACGGATGGCATTGATCATGTTGATCCCAAAGTTGAGGTGTTGCGACTCATCACGCATGATGTACTGGATCTGCTCGGCCGAGCCGGTCATTTTGTTTTGACGCTGGAAACCAAACATAACTGCAAAACTACTGTAGAAGAAGATGCCTTCGAGGATCAGCGAAAAGACGCAGAGGTTTTCGAGGAATTTCTGATCACTCTTGAAGTCACCGGTCTTAAAGTTCGGTTCAAAAATACCTTCATTGAAGTTTAGGATGAAGCTAGCCTTTGAGTAGATCGCTGCATTCTCGCGGTACATGTTGAAGATCTCGCCGCCATCGAGGCCGAGGCTTTCGACGATGTATTGATATGCGTGAGTGTGGATCGCTTCTTCATAGGCTTGGCGTAACAGGTACATGCGGCACTCTGGGCTAGTGATGTGTTTGTACATTGCTATGACGATGTTGTTCGCCGCGATCGAGTCAGCAGTCGTGAAGAAGCCAAGTACCGTCTTGAGGGCGATGCGCTCATCAGCTGTTATCTTGTCGGATTTCCAGAACTCGATATCGTCTTGCATGGCAATCTCGGTTGGGAGCCAGTGGTTGGCATTACCGGCGTTGTAGGCTTCCCAAGCGAAGGTGTGTTTCATTGGGTAGAGCTGTACGACATCAGAGTCAACTCCATTGATGATGCGGCGTTTGTTGATATCTGGTCGTTTACTACTTCTACTCAGTGGCATGATAGGCTCCTTTTATTCTATGACTCTTTAGGTGATTCTAGGTTGCTTGGTGCAGTGTCGGCGATGACGGTCTGCGCTTCAGAAACAGTGCGCTTGTGCGTAGTGCCGTACTCGGCAGTGTCGATGGTTGATTTCTCGACTTGGCTGGCTGCGAGTGAGCGGAGGTAGTAGGTGGTCTTCAGGCCCATTTCCCAGGCTGATTGATAGATATCACTCAGCTTTTTACCTGATACTCCGGCAACGAAGACGTTGAAACTCTGGCTTTGGTCGATCCATTTGCCGCGGTGTGCCGTGATCTTGATGAGGTGGATCGGGTCGATTTCAAAGACTTCTTTATACTTGTCGCGAACTTTCTGTGGGATATCGGTCATCTGTTGAATGCTTCCGTCGCTCACCTTGATACGCTCAACCAAGGTATCGCTCCAGAGATCGAGCTTTTTAAGGTCTTCAATCATGTAGCTATTGATGACAGTGAAGTCACCGGACATGTTGGCTTTAACGTATAGGTTCTTGTAGATCGGCTCGATACATGGGTAGCAACCTGAGATGTTTGAGATCGAAGCGGTTGGTGCGATCGCCATGGTGTTACTGTTGCGCATACCGTGTTTTTTGACATGGTCACGAACTGGTTTCCAGTCCATGCGTGACTTGCGGTCGACATTGATCTTGTGGCCACGTTCTTTTTCGAGGATCTCGATAGTGTCGATTGGGAAGATGCCTCGGTCCCACTTACTGCCTTTGTATGACTGGTAGGTGCCTTTTTCTTTGGCGGCCATCGATGAGCCAAGGATGGCGTAGTAGGAGATCATCTCCATGCTTTCGTCGGCGAACTCAACCGCTCGTTGTGAGTCGAAGTTGATGTCGAGCATGTAGAGTGCATCGGCAAAGCCCATGATGCCGAGACCAACTGGACGGTGCAGCATATTGGAGTGCTTGGTCTCTTTGGTGGCGTAAAAGTTGATATCGATCACGTTATCGAGCATCCGCATGGCGGTGGTGACGGTTTCTTTGATTAGATCTTCGCTGAGCTTGCCATCAACAACGTGGCGACCAAGATTGACCGAGCCGAGGTTACAAACGGCTGTTTCGTCTTTGCTGTTGTTGAGCGTAATCTCGGTACAGAGGTTTGAGTTGTGTACGACACCGACGTGATCTTGCGGTGATCGGAGGTTACATGGGTCCTTGAAGGTGATCCATGGGTGGCCGGTCTCAAAGAGCATGGTGAGCATCTTGCGCCAGAGTACAACCGCTGGGATCTTCTTGAACATGACGATCTCACCGCGATCCGCCATTGCTTCGTATTCTTTATAGCGTTTGGCAAAGGCTTGGCCGTAGAGATCGTGCAGATCTGGTACTTCGTCAGGGCTAAACATCGTCCATGGTTCGTCATTTTGGACGCGTTCCATAAAGAGGTCGGATACCCAGGTAGCGGTGTTCATGTCGTGCGTTCGACGACGTTCGTCACCGGTGTTCTTACGGAGTTCGAGGAAGTCTTCGAAGTCCATGTGCCAGTTCTCAAGATAGACGCAGGTGGCACCGATCCGTCGACCAGAGCGAGCGATCGCAACTGTGACATCATTGGCAATTTTTAGAAATGGTATGACACCTTGCGATGTGATATTGACCGTCTTGATGAGCGAACCGGTGGCTCGGATGTTAGTCCAGTCAGTGGCGATACCGCCAGAGTACTTACTCATCTGCGCGTTGTCATGGAATACTTTGAATATTGATGGCAGCGTGTCTTCAACTGTGTTGAGGAAGCATGAGCTGAGCTGCGAGAAGTTGGTGCCGGCGTTGAAGAGCGTTGGGCTCGACGTGACGTAGCGCAGTGTCGAAAGAATCTCGTAGAATTCGATGGCGACTTTGGTCATGTTCTTGCCTTCAGTCAGTGCGGTACCCATCGCGACGCGCATCCAGAACATCTGTGGCGTCTCGACGATCTTGAGCCGGCCTTCGGTGCGAAGTAGGTAGCGGTCATACATCATGTGCAGACCCATGTAGTCAAAGAGGTCATCGCGCTCGATCTTGAGCGTCTTTGCGATCGCGTCGAGGTCAAACTGCAACAAGCGCTTGTCCATCAAACCTTCTTTGACAGAGCTCTCAATGAGTGACTTGAAGAGTTCGCGCTGAGCGACTTCGGCTTTGGCTGGTGAATCAGCGCCGAGGACTTCTTTGTAGACTTTTCGAAGCAGTAGGCGAGAGGCGAGCTTGGCGTATGAGCCACCGCGTTCGATGTAGGCTTTGGTCGCCATGATCATCGAGTCTTGGAGTTCGTCGGTGGTGATGCCGTCATGCAAAGTCGTCTTGATGATGTTAGCAAGCTCTTCGACATTGATCTCGTCTTCAAAGCCTGCTGATGCTTCGATCAGTTCTTTGATGAGTTTGACGTAGCTAAAGTTCTCACTGGTGCCGTCGGATCGAATGACGCGTAGCTCGTTTTGGGCCAGTTTTTCGGCTGAGACTGCTTCTTCGGTGATGCGCTTGTCCTTTTGGCGTTCGCGGTAGAGGATGTAGGCGCGGACCGTATTATAGTGACCGTTTTGCATGAGCTGGCGCTCGACCAGGTCTTGGATGGATTCGACATCCGGCGTAGATTCGTTGAACATGTCGGCGAGCTGGCCGATGATCGTATCAACGAGCAAGGGAATGTCTTCATGTGGGATCTCACCACTGACGGCTGAGTTTGCCTTCCCGATAGCGACTTCTATGCGGCCACGATCGAACTCAACAACCTGACCATTACGTTTCTTAATATGAGCAAAACTCATCTAACCCCTCCTCTGCTTTATGTATTTAGTGTTTCATTGTGCTTATGTAGCACTATATATAGAGTGTCGCCCCACTGTCAACACGTTCGCACACATATTACTCTTACCGAACATAGTACGAAAAAAGACCCCCCGTTGTCAAATGCCTCACAACATTACTCATAGCCATCATACTGCTTGGCTGGTAGCGTCGTCTAGAAGTGACATGACACTATTTTTCTGGTATAATTTTGCTGTTTCCAATCTGGAAATGAGCGTAGCGCGGTCCCATCGTCTAGCGGTTAGGACGCCAGGTTCTCATCCTGGTAACCGGGGTTCGATTCCCCGTGGGATCACCATGCTAAGTGCCCGAGCAATGTCTCGGGCTTTTTGCATGGTAGTCGCGACAGCGATTGAAGCCCTTGGGGTTCGATGAATAGAAAACATTTAACACATACGAATAAATATCTCTATCTCTGATCCAACGTATTACTTGCGCATCAGGAGTACAATAGAAGCATAAAAGGAAGGAGATGTGATGTTATATGCAATAGTCGTTATATTGATCATTTTGTGGCTTTTGGGCGTGCTGGGTAACATCGGCGGCGGATTAGTACATCTTCTTCTGGTGATTGCTCTCGTCGTATTTATCTACAATATGCTCACAGGTAAGCGTTCTGGATAGTAACTAAACTAGGAGGACACTCAGATGGCAACAACGAGAAAAGATACAGTCGAAACTCAATCAGATGATGGGGGCGTTACAAGTACTACGGTGAACCAGTCGTCACGGAGCAATCCGGGATTTAAACTCGAGCAAATCGTATACCTTATCACGGGTATTACCGAGCTGCTGCTCTTGATCCGCTTGGTGCTCACCATGCTTGGTGCAAATAAGGAAAATGAATTCGCCAGCTTTATATATTCGATAACCTATCCAATAGTGGCGCCGTTCTTCGGACTTTTTAATAATACATTTTCCTACGGGGTCGCGAGGATTGAAGTCGAGACCTTGGTAGCCATGCTGGTAGTGTCCTTGGTCGGTTGGGTAATCGGTAGCCTGCTAGCAATTATTCGCAAATAGTTATACTCCACTATTAAGAATTTATGCACTATATATTGTCGGTATATAGAAAGTATTGTATTACTTCTATTTAATTCCTGGATTGACAGATTAGAAGATCGGATCTACTATGTAAGTCTAGTCACAGATCGTGGCTAGCGTCACGAAAATGACGGGGGAAACCCAAAGAGAAAGTTGAGGTAACCCGCATGGGTACTCAGCCAAGTCCGGCACCCGTCGGACCTACACCCCCATACACCACACCACCTCCGGCTCCGCCGGCAGGAACACCTCCGTACGGCCCAGGCCGATAATCACGGAGACATCAAGCGCAATCACGCGTACTTGCTAAGCCGTCCACCTCGGACGCATCTTTTGCTCTAGCTTCCATGCTGAGCCAACCTCTGCCTGTAATGGGCAGAGGTTTTCTGATTTTGTTACCACGCCCAAAAAACAATTTATCATTGCTAATTAGCCAGTAATATCGTAGAATTATAAGTTGTATTTAACCGAAAAGAGGTGTTTGGTGGCATCGCGATATAGCTCGTTATTTTTTTTGTTTCTAACGTTTAGTTTGAGCGTTATTGTTATTAATATAATAGGATCACTTTCTGGCAAGGCATCTCAGCTATGGATGAAACGGATATTAAGCAGCGACAAAGAAAAAAGTTAAGTTACCGGATAAAACTAACCATATTAGGTGTGGTTAGTTTTTTAGTCTCTTCGGTGATCTATATTAATAGTTATTCTTTATTTTTCAATAAGCCAGTATGGGGGACCGCATCGGTGGGTTATTTGGCAAATTCAGAGTACGTCGAAAGCATTGCATTAAAGGATTCGCTGACTACTAAAATGGATCAGCAGAAATTTGTTGGAGATTTTGGAACTCCATCAGAACTGCGCTTACCAAGAATTGGCAACAGACTGTTTTTAATCCCGGCACTTTCTGATGGGGAACAATTCTTGTGGCGGGTCAATAACGCTCAATATGTTTTTCGGAGTGAAGCTTCTAAAGGTGACATGGGTAATATCATCGTATATGCTGAAAGTGACTGGCGTACTATTGAGCTCGATGCAGCCTTGGAAATCGATGACAATATATTTATCGATACTCAAAATGGCTGGCGCTACATGTTTCGTGTGACCGAAAAAAACTCTTATGATGGCGATATATCATTCGTCCCTCCCACGACTCGGCAAAGTTCACTTATATTTGTCATAGAGGAGGCCCAGTCTGGCCGATCAATGGTGTATTTTGCACAATTTAGTAATCTACAGAATATCTCGAGGTAATATGGATTGGTTTGTCACATTACGTACAATATCTTACACATTTGCGACATTGATGCTTGTGAAATATTTTGTATTTCTCATGCTTGCCCCATTTTATCCGCTCAAAGAAAACCTCCGGAAAATTCGTATGGCCAAGCGAAGAAAAGAACACGGCTATGCTCCCTACCAGCCACTCGTCACAGTTATTATCCCTGCCTGGAACGAAGAAGTTGGTTTGCAGAGAACCATTCGATCAGTTTTAAATAGTAACTACAAGAAATTTGAAATTATCATTGTTAATGATGGCAGCACCGATCGGACTGACGAATTAGTACGCAAGCTTATAAACTCCAAAGACATAGGTGGAAAACGGCTTCGATATATTTCAAAAAGTAATGGCGGTAAAGGCACTGCACTCAATGTTGGTATTGAGAGGGCACGTGGAGAAATCATTTTTACGCTTGATGCTGATTCTATGCTTGCTCCTAGTGCACTGCGAAAAATTGTAAATTATTTTGCTGATGAAACTATAGCGGCTGTAGTGGGAAACGTTAAAGTTGGAACGAACTATACAATTCTAGGGTATCTTCAGCAGTTGGAATATCAATTTGGGTTTTACTTCAAACGAGCCCATGCAGTGCTTGGTGCTGAATATATTTTCGGTGGCGCCAATTCAGCATTTCGAAAATCAGCAGTTTTTGACCAGCTTGGTCACTATGATACCGCTAATAAAACAGAAGATATTGAGATGAGTATGCGGACACGATTTTATGGCTTGCGATGCACCTACGCAGAAGATGCAGTTGTTTATACAGAAGGAGCTAGTAGTGTAATGGGTCTAATAAACCAACGCTTACGTTGGAAAAAAGGACGATTTGACACCTTTGGAAAATATCGGATGATGTTTTTTAGCTTCAATCGAAATCACAATAAAGCATTGTCGTTTTTTGTATTACCGTTTTCATTGCTTGCTGAATTTCAATTACTCTTTGAGCCGATAGCTATCGCATTGCTCGTGACATATAGTGTGATTTCCGGTGATTATATATCCTTAGCCTTGGGTAGCCTTTTTGTATTTACATTATATGTGGTCAATGCATTATTTGCTCACGAAGGAAGGCCTAAGTTGATATTGTCATTTATTTTCACTTGGCCATTGTTTTATATACTTGTGTGGATTGAGTATGTTGCTTTGATTAAGAGCATACAGCTCATTTTCAGGGGTACGGATGTAGAGTGGCAGAACTGGAGTAGGGAAGGACTAATCGGGGGAGAGCAATGAAAAAACGGGATGTGGTAATAGCAACTATTCTATTTATTCTTAGTTCGGTTTTTGGTGTTAATGCTGCCATGAAAGCATATACAAATAAGTCGATTGGTCAGAGCTTGTCACAAAATGGCTTATTCGGCAATAATGCAAAACAAGCTATCGGTGCACAGCAAAAATGTAGTAATACTGAAAAACGACCAGGATTAGCAGATTCTGGAAATAAATATCTTGTACGTCTGGGTGAATACGAAATGGTATGTGACTCGGCGTTTGCAGATAAACTTATGATATTTACGAACATGCCAAACAGTAAGCAAGCTGCAGTACGTATGGCTGATGAAATGACAGTTAATCTAAAGGATTTTGATAAAGCGAAGATAACCCCATTGGTTATTATTGAGCCAGAGACAGAATGGGGCTTAGTTGATTTCAAAGAATTTGCTGATGGATTTTACGATGAGTGGATATCGGCATACTTTGCTCAGTTGAAGAAAAATGGCATAACAGACGCACAAATGGGGATTTGGGTGCCATTTCCTGAAGCAAACTTACCGTATTGGAACAACCAGAATGCAACTCCTGCTGATTTTGCAACAGTCGTTAATGGCTATCTTACCCTTATGAAAAAGGAGTTTTCAAAATCTCGAGGAAGCATATTATTAAATTCAGCAACCTATAGCTCTACCGACTTTGAATGGGAAAATGGTGAATATATTAGTCTGTTGCCCTATGTAACGAATATTAAACCAGGGTTGGTGGATAGTTTTGGATTACAAGGATTTCCTTGGGCGCCGAGTGCACAAAGTAAGGGGCTCGGCATTTATGACGCACGAGAGTATTTAAATTCAGAACTTGCAATTGAGGCGGCACGAAAGATAGGCACTAGAGAAATTTGGTTTAACACAGGTAGCTTTTCGTTAAAATATGCCCAGGATAGTTCAAAGACAGTAACTGTTGCGCCACAAAAAAGAAAAGAAATTCTAAATAGCATTTATGATGAATTTAGCCGTGCAAAAGACAAAGGATTTAATGTTTGGGCAAACATATTTTCTGAAGATAAGAGCAGTGTTGCTGAAGCAACAAACTGGACATATATAGACAAGGATATTGCAAACCAAGAAGTTTTTGCAGACTTTGCAAGAAAAATCCTTCTGCAAGATATTAAGATATCAATATACGATGTTAAAAAATAACTACCATTAATTATAGTAATTCTAGCCGTTATAATAGCCATAAAAGGAGGAATCTATGACAAAGGAATCTGCAATGGTAGGGATAATTGGTTTGCTATTCGGTGTGATCATCACCGGATTTGCTGCGGGCGTAGCGGTCAATAATGGCAATACCGGCATGATGAACATGATGGGGGTAGATACTCAAAAAGTTGGGCGTTTTGCAGATGACGAGTCGATGGGCATGGATATGATGACAGAGAATCTGAGAGGTAAGTCGGGTGATGAGTTTGATAAGGTTTTCTTGTCGGAGATGATAGTGCATCATCAGGGTGCGATCGATATGGCAGTACTAGCCAAGCAATCGGCCAAGCATGATGAGATCAAGAAGTTGGCTGACGAAATCATCGCCGCGCAAACTAAAGAAATCAATGACATGAAGTCATGACAGAAGCTTTGGGGCTACCCAACAGATGACAAATCCATGGGTGGCATGCATATGATGCATTAAAACTGCAATAAGCTTCTATAAAATGCGAAACCGCCTCTCTATGACGAGATCCTCGCCTGGAGAGGCGGTTTCACATTTTACTACCGAAAGCATAAAAGTATTGACTAAATAAGCATAATATGTTAACATTGATTCTCCTCACCTTAGGGTTTATCGAAGAGCAACAAGGCTCGAAGATTGCTGAGAGATCAGTCGAGGATTCCCCGGAGGCCCCAATGGCCCGTAACGACACCCGCATCACCGCCCTCGAGCGTCAGCTCGCGAGCGTCCAGGCCCAGCTGGAGGAGCAGGACCGCG
>Ga0154020_10005989_pt1 | contig 14254 bp, 12 predicted proteins | sample Klosneuvirus_201_FD_109709 | JGI IMG/M metagenome (GOLD analysis project Ga0154020, IMG submission 109709) | Active sludge microbial communities from wastewater, Klosterneuburg, Austria - Klosneuvirus_20160825_MG | ecosystem: Engineered > WWTP > Aerobic digester > Activated sludge | place...
AAACTCGCTTGATTGCTAAGGAGAATTTGCCGTTAATCACATCATTTAAAAGCCCCTTAAGGCTCCATAGTATGCCTTTCTCCTTAAATTGAAAGGTGCTATCTACGTCAATAGTTGAAATAAACTGAAAAGTAGGTTCAATTATGTTTAAATCTGGCCATTTATCTAATAGTTCCGACTTTAATTTTTGCACCCAAATATTTACTAATGGAAATTCAAAGCTTTGGGTTTTGTGTAAAATGCTGTTTTCCGGTGGAAATCTATTATGCGCATCCGATTCAAAACCCAAGTATTCTTCATAACGACTCACCAAATAAAAAACGGCTGAAAAAAGGTCGAAACACCAAGATTGGGGATCCACGTTTTCAAGCGGAAATAATTGAGTATCTGCCCCTAAATTTTTAACAGTTACCTCAATTGGTTCATATCCGATATTGAATAAAAGATTATGGCATTGAGGTATGCAAATGGCTTTATTTGTCTGAGTTGATACTCCATAAACTACTTGAGCAAATTCAGGTTTTTCAACAATTTGGTAATGTAAACCCAGCAATTGTTTGAATATCAAATCAAGAACAAAATCTAAGCGTTTGCTTTGATGGGGTGAAAATATTTTGAGTGTTGGATTCAATTTACCGTTGCGAACTATCAGGTTCGAAATTACTAAATGTTGCGGATTAAGTATATTTTTTCTCTGAATTGGCTGCATGATTACAATAGCTTACCATAGTTTTACCTTCTTAAATAAATAAAACCTTTGCCATAGAGTAACAAATTTTAAATTTGCACTTTACAACATAAATTTAAAGCATTGCAAAAGCGAGCACTAATAACAGGAATTACAGGACAAGACGGGGCATATCTGGCTGAGTTTTTACTCAATAAAGGCTATGAAGTACATGGTATAAAACGCAGAAGTTCCTTGTTTAATACAGATAGAATCGATCATTTATACCAGGATCCTCATGAACGAAATCTTAAACTGAAGCTTCATTATGGTGATTTAACCGATAGCACCAACTTGATCCGTTTGATTCAAGAAATACAACCGGATGAAATATACAACCTAGCGGCTCAAAGCCATGTTAAGGTGAGTTTTGAAACTCCTGAATACACTGCTAATGCCGATGGAATTGGGACTTTGAGGATTTTAGAAGCTATACGTATTTGCGGTTTAACAGAAAAAACGCGGTTTTATCAGGCATCCACTTCCGAACTTTACGGACTTGTACAGGAGGTTCCACAATCCGAAAAAACACCGTTTTACCCGCGTTCGCCTTATGCCGTGGCCAAAATGTATGGCTACTGGATAACAGTAAACTACAGGGAAGCTTATAGTATGTATGCATGCAACGGGATACTTTTTAATCACGAATCACCCATACGAGGAGAAACCTTTGTTACACGTAAGATAACCCGCGCTGCCAGCAGAATTGCCTTGGGTTTACAGGATAAATTATTTCTTGGTAATTTGGGGGCAAAACGCGACTGGGGACATGCCAAAGATTATATAGAAGCAATGTATTTAATGCTTCAACAACCTACCCCCGAAGATTATGTTATTGCGACAGGAATTACGACCGAGGTAAGAGAATTTGTGAGGTTAAGTTTTAGAGACCTTGGTATTGAAATCGATTTTAAAGGTGAAAAGGAAAATGAAATTGGTTTTATAACAAATATTGATAAAACCCGTTTGGAGTTTTTGGAGATTAAAAACACCCAATTATCAATAGGCAAAGAACTAATCTTTGTTGACCCTTCCTATTATCGACCTACAGAGGTAGATCTTTTAATTGGAAACCCCGAAAAAGCTCACCGTCAATTAGGCTGGAAACCCAAGTACGATCTCAATCTGTTGGTAAACGACATGATGAAAGGCGACCTTAAACTAATGAAACGTGAAAAATACCTCCAGGATGGCGGATATAAGGTTTTTAATTATTTTGAATAGAAAATTTAAAAACTAACAGTTAAAAGTTAACAGCTAAAAGTTAAAAACTAAAAGTGAAAGCTAACAGTGAACAACTAAAAGTAAAAAATATCTAACATCTATCATCTATTATCTAACATCTAATATCTAACATCTAATATCTATTATCTAATATCTACCCCCAAACTCATAATTCATAACTCATAATTCATAATTCTTCCCCATGCATTTCCAATCAAAAATATACATCGCAGGTCATCGTGGCATGGTAGGGTCAGCTATAAAAAGGGCCCTTGAAAAAAACGGTTACGAAAATTTAATATACCAAACTTCTAATGAGCTCGATTTACGCGATTCTGCCGCTGTTGCATCGTTTTTTGAGGCAGAATTACCCGAGTACGTTTTTTTATCCGCGGCAAAAGTAGGAGGCATCATGGCCAATAACACCTACCGTGCTCAGTTTCTGTACGAAAATCTGCAGATACAGAATAATATCATTCATAATTCTTACTTAAATGGAGTAAAGAAATTGATGTTTTTTGGATCTTCATGCATTTATCCAAAATTAGCACCCCAGCCGCTCAAAGAAGAATATTTACTCACCGGATTACTCGAGCCTACCAATGAACCGTATGCGATAGCCAAAATTACAGGTATTAAAATGTGTGAAGCCTATAGAAGTCAATATGGTTGTAATTATATTTCTGTAATGCCCACCAACCTTTATGGAATCAACGATAATTATGACCCTCAAAACAGCCATGTTTTACCGGCTCTTATTCGTAAATTTCATGAAGCCAAAGAATTAGCTTCCAAAGAAGTTGTGATTTGGGGAACTGGCAAACCATTGCGTGAATTTCTTTATGCAGATGATCTTGCCGATGCTGCATTAAAGTTAATGCTTGAATATAATGGTGAAAAGTTTGTGAATATCGGAACCGGAAGTGATATGAGTATCAAAGAATTAGCGTTACTTATTAAAAAAATAGTTGGATTTGAAGGTGAATTGATTTTTGATACATCCAAACCGGATGGAACACCAAGAAAATTGATGGATGTTTCCTATCTTGAAAGTTTGGGATGGAAATATAAAACGGAACTTGAACAAGGCATAAACATGGCTTATGCAGATTTTTTAAGAAAGTATACTTAGTTAAAGGTATTGTCTTTCTAATTAAAATTGTAAGGCTCAATTTAATAGCTAAGTCACATTTTATTAATGTTTTTAAAATAGTAGAGTATTCTAAATACATTTGTTATATGATACATTCTCTAAAACGAATATTGGCTTGTATGATGTTCTTAGTCTCTTGGGGGTGCAAAGAAAAAATAGAGTACTTGCCTCCATTGTGTGAAACTCAAAATTATGGCACACTGTTGGTAAAATTTCAGGGGGCGTTTAGCAGACATGGTATTTCTATAAAAATGCCTGATAATACTACAAGAAAAAAAGTGTTACTTATTGGAAATTCACACGACACACTGCATTTACCTCCAGGCAATTATGATGTAAATGTAACCTTACTTGATGATATAGGTAATGAGATTATTGCAGATTTTCAGTCCAAGACTGTTGAAAAATGCTCAGAAACCTCTATGGATGTTCCATTTTAAGTAATTTGATTTACTCAGAAATTACCTTCCTTAGCTTCTCCACTGCATAACGTATATCCTCTTCGGTAGTGTATTTGCCAAATGAGAATCTTAAACCGGTTCGTTCATCCGGTTGGTGGATTGCTGCAAGTACATGACTTCCTTTGCTGGCACCACTACTACATGCCGATCCTCCACTGGCACAAACGCCTTCAATGTCCAATTTAAATAAAAGCATTTCTCCGGCAGGATTTGGAGGTAAACTCACATTGAGCACAGTGTACAAACTACCTTCAGGTGTTGTTACTCCATTAAACGTAACACCCGGAATTTCTTTGGAAATCAGGTCCATCATCAACGTTTTAAGTGCCTGAAGTTTTTTTTGTTTTTCAGCCATTATGGAATTGGAAATTTCCAATGACTTGGCCAATCCAACAATTCCATGAAGATTTTCGGTACCTGCACGCATGTTTTTTTCTTGTCCTCCACCGGTAATCATCGGACCAATTTTGTGAATGTTTCGGATATATGCAAACCCTGAACCCTTAGGACCATTGAATTTATGTGCAGAGCACGCTAAAAAATCCAAACCAAGTTCTTCTACATCAATTTTATAATGTCCCAATGTTTGAACGGTATCAGAGTGCAGTAAGCAATTGTGACGTTTAGCAATAACTGAAGCTTTTTTAAGATCAACCATGGTACCAATTTCATTATTGGCGTGCATCAAACAAATTAAACTGCCGGGATAAGCCGAAGCCAATTGTTCAAGATGGTCCATATCAATCTCGCCTTTATCGGAAATATTTACCAAATGCAATTCAGCCAATCCTTTTTTGTCCATATCTTCAGCAGTGAAAAGTACTGCATGATGTTCAATGGGTGAGGTTATAATATGTTTTACACCAAGATATTTTACAGCACCTCTGATGATGATATTATCTGCTTCAGTTCCACCGGAAGTAAAAAGTATTTCTGAAGGTTTTGAATTAATTAACTCGGCAATTTTTCGGCGCGATACTTCCATCAAACCTTTGGCAGAACGTCCAATGGCGTGCTGTGCACTCGGATTTCCATAAAAATTTGTAAGAACATCGGTCATGGCACTAACTACCTCCGGATCGAGGGGCGTAGTTGCAGCATTATCTAAATATACACGCATTATTTTTTGATTGAATATTTAACTTTAAACTCAGGATTTAAGGAACAATATCCCAGTATTTTATAAAGAAGTTTGGCAAGATTAAATTGCGTAAGTATTTCTCCTTCTTTAGGTGCACACTCTACAATATCAAAACCAACGACTTCTTTTTCCATACAAACTCTTTTTAAAAATGAAAGGGTTTCATGCCAGCCTAATCCTCCCGGCTCGGCTGTTCCTACTGCCGGCATTACCGATGGATCAAAACCATCAGCATCAATTGTTAAATAAAGTTGGGCAGGTAACTTGGCTAAAACTTCATCTTGCCAATGTTTATTGGAGGCAATTTGATGTGCGTACCATGTATTAATTCGATGCGAAGATTTTATCAGCTCAGCCTCTTCTTTGCACTGCGCTCTTATTCCAATTTGATAAAGATTAACGTCCAGGTCGTGTATTCTAGCCAAAACAGATGCATGACTATAAGGGTTACCGTTATAGCTTTGTCTTAAATCAGAATGGGCGTCAATCTGAAGTATACCTATTCCTGGATGTTTATCGAGATGTGCTTTGAAAAAACCAAGTGTTACCGTGTGTTCAGCTCCCAAACTAATCACAAACTTATCATTGTTAAGGTGAGTTTTGGTGGATTCTTCAATATGATCAACAGCTGCTTTGTCGGTTTTATTTTCAAAATCCAGAGACTCGAGAGTTGATATTCCGCAGAGTTTATAGGTTTCCTGATCGAGTTCCTCGTCGTAAAATTCAACAAAATGGGATGCTTCAATTATGGCAGCAGGACCTTTATCGGAACCTGCTAAATAAGAGGAAGTGAATTCATAAGGCGCAGATTGAATTACAACCTTCGCATCTTGATAGTTGTAAAGATTTTGCTCGGTGATTCCTAAAAAATTGGAATCGGTATCTAAGTGTCGGGTAAATGACATACTTATTTTTTTACCCTCTCCATGTATTCACCCGTTGAAGTGTTCACACGGATTATTTCGCCAATCTCACAAAAAAGTGGAACTCTAATTTCGGCCCCGGTTTCAACAGTTGCAGGTTTACCGGTATTGGTAGCTGTATCACCTTTTACACCCGGTTCAGTGTATGTAATTTCAAGTTCAACGTTTGCAGGTGGTTGCCCTCCAATAGGCTGTTCACCTTCAAATTGTACAATAACCGGCATTCCTTCTTTCATAAAACGGGAAGCAGTTCCAAACATAAATTCAGGAACATTCACCTGATCATAAGTCTCGTTATCCATACAAACTAAGGCGTCACCTTCCTTGTATAAATATTGCATCTCCTTCACATCCACGCGTACAACTTCTATTTCTTCACCACTTCTAAAACGGTTTTCTAGGTTTTTACCGTTTTTAATATTGCGCATTTTACATTGATAAAATGCTCTCAAATTACCCGGTGTTCTGTGCTGCCATTCGGTTACTTGACAAAGTTCATTGTTGTAACGAATGAACATACCTACTGAAATATCTGCTGTTGTTGCCATGAATACGTATTTTAATAATTTCTGCAAAAAAACTATTTTTTAAGCAGATAGCCAATTGATTCCGTAAAAATGACTTCCTTAAATTTTGAATTGGCGGTTTAGATGAGCTTTTGATATTGGAATTAAAAAATTGATTAATAGTAATTTAGGGAAAATTGAACAAACTATTTTATACTTTTTTGTTGAATAAACACCTTATAAACAATGGGTGCGCCACTAACCAATATAAACAAGTATTTGGATGAAGTAAACGGATTAAGCTTATTGTAAAACATATAAACCGGGAAGGAAATCCAAACGATTAGAATAACCATTCCCAAAACTTTCATGGGCCATTGTTTAAAAAGACTTGTATGTATTGGCTTGGTAATTATTTCACCGTTTTGATTTAATTTTTCAATGCTCCGGTTAATAGTCAAATTTAGATTTAATAATTCAATGTCTGATTCGGCAGCTCTCAGATAAAAATTTTTTACTTGTGATTGGTTCGTTTCAATATAAAGAAAATCATATCCTTTGTCGGTTTGAATATTTGTATTGCTTATTTGGTTGAGTGGCAAATAAATATCGGATGGATGAAAAATGTTTTTTTTCTGAAATTGAATATGAATCTCATCATTTTTTAATGATACTACCACATCTTTTTGAATAGATTTAATCCAAGCAAGGGTTGAAACCAATACCACCAATATGTACATTGCTGTTATAAAAAGGTATAGCCAATCCTTTTCCGGGGAATATTTGTTCGCTAATTCCAAGGCAATCATCAAAGGTAATAATGCTATAAATGCGGGCAATATCAATGCCCAAATCATTTGTGAATTACGGCCATACGTAAGTGAATAGTTCATCCAATCCAGTTTAACAATTCAACAATAAAACAATTAAAGCAAATCATCAAACAATCCAACAATCAAACAATCCATCAATTTAACCATTAAACAATTTTAATCAACTTTCATCCCTTCCGTATCATTATACTTGCAAAATGATTTCATATAGTCCGAAACACTGGTTTTTATTTATTTTCAGATTTCATAAAGCAGAAACCTTTCGCCAACTATTCCCTTTGATGGTAATGTTGGGTATTTATGCATATGTAGTTGACTACGTGCTTATTGAAATGTTAAAAGTAAGTGTAAAAAGCAAAATATCAGGCCTTACTGTAATGTATTCTGTTTTAGGTTTTGTAATTTCTTTATTATTAGTTTTTAGAACAAATACAGCTTATGAACGTTGGTGGGAGGGAAGAAAACTATGGGGTTCATTGGTAAACTGTTCAAGGAATTTAGCATTAAAACTTAAAACCTTTTTGCCCGAAGCCGACCATACATTTTATAGAAATATTATTCCTGCTTATGCAAATTCATTGCGTAAACATTTACAGGAACATGCGCATGAAAATGAGGAGTTGGAACAAAACATGATTCTTGAAACAGGCACAAATCATGTGCCTAATGCAATTGCATTAAAAGTATGGCAACGAATCAATACCGAAAAACTTACCGATAATCAGTTATTAGTCTTAAATTATGATTGGCAACAATGGACGGAGATTTGCGGAGCATGTGAAAGAATAAAAAACACACCGATACCGATTTCATACAGTGCCTTTCTTAAAAAATTCCTTTTCTTTTATACAATGTTTATGCCATTTGCTTACGTAGGCACCTTAGATTATTACGTTGTACCGCTCGTTGTCTTTATTTTTTACGTTTTGGCAAGTATCGAAATTATTGCGGAAGAAATTGAAAATCCATTCGGTCTGGATGAGAATGATCTTCCGCTTGAAAAGCTATGTACTGTAATTAGAAATTCAGTAGGCGAAATATTTGAAAAGAATCATAGTGAGCGTATTTAAAAAGCATTATTCAGCCGAATTCTCACTAGCCTGAATCTCTGTGTGCCTTATTTTTCCGCCACTTAAACCTGTTTGCCACATAAAATAAATTGCTGCAAAGGAGGCTATTAAAACTACAAAAGCTAAAACTCCTCTTAAGTCATTTTCCTTGTAGGATAAGTAAAACGCCAACACTGAAAGCAAGCCCGTTATTATTGCCGACCAAAAACCAAATCCCGCCATATCTTCATGGTTCTCAACTAAAGACTTGTCAATTCCTGCCGAATTTTCAATTGCATGCTCAGCGTCTTCACCGGTTTTATTGGCTGGTAATGATAAAATGGCTGAAAGGATAAACAAACCAAAAGCAACGCGTTTTACTAAATCGTTGCGCATTAGCAAGCCAACAAATAGGACCAATGCAGCTAGTATAATTCCAACAATAGGGAAATGGTTGATAATAAGATGTTGATGAAATTCATTCATGGTTTTATTGTTTTTTTGAAAATCAAATCAACACCATTTTAATTAAAAATGAAAATTAAAAACTAAATTTGATTACCCAAAGCCATCGATACATCCATTTCTTTAAGCAATGAAATACCTTCGTTTAAACTTTTAATATCCTGAATTTTCAGCGTCAAGGTATCCTTAGTTTGTTTTAAATGAGCTCTAGAACTATTTAGTCTAATAAATTCTAAAATTTTCCCAAACTGCTCACCTTGAAAATATCGATCATCCTTTGTAAACCAAGCAGTAAGCGATTTTTGTCTAAGTGAAATCTTCTCAAATCCCAAATGTTTTCCAAACCATTTTAGTTTTACACTCTGTATCAAATCCATAACCGGTTGAGGTAATCGCCCAAACCTGTCCATCATTCTTTGTGAGAAAAGTTCCAAAGATTCAGTATTATCAATCCTGGCAAGCTCGTTGTATAAACTTAATCTTTCACTAATATTTCTTATGTATTTATCAGGAATCATTATATCCAAATCGGTTTCAATTTGACAATCCCGACTTACTATTTCTTCAACTTCCATTTCATCAGAAAACTCTTCCTGTTTCAGCTCCCGGATAGCTTCATCCAAAATTTTATGATACATTTCAAAACCAATATCAGTGATAAATCCACTTTGTTCACCTCCTAATAAATTACCTGCCCCTCTAATGTCCAAATCGCGCATGGCAACATTAAAACCACTTCCCAAATCACTAAATTCTTCAATGGCCTTTAGCCTTCTTTTAGCCTCATCCGTCAAAGATAAAATGGTGGGGGCAAACAGATAACAAAATGCCTTTTTATTACTCCTTCCTACTCTACCTCTCATCTGATGCAAATCACTCAATCCAAAATAATGTGCATTATTAATAATCATGGTATTGGCATTTGAAATGTCTAACCCCGATTCTATAATTGTGGTTGCAACCAATACATCGAAATCACCTTCCACAAACTTTAGCATCACATCCTCCAATTCATCACCGCCAAGTTGCCCATGACCAACACATACTTTGGCTCTTGGACATAATTTTTCAATTAAACCGGCAATTTCATAAATGTCTTTTACTCTATTGTGCACCACAAATACCTGACCGCCGCGAGCAAGTTCATAATCCACTGCCGACTTCAGTATTTCCTGGCTAAAAACATGTAATTCGGTATTAACCGATTGCCTGTTTGGTGGAGGAGTATTAATAATTGAAAGATCTCTTGCACCCATAATACTAAAATGCAAGGTTCTTGGAATTGGAGTGGCTGTTAGAGTTAAAGTATCCACACTAACTCGTAAAGCTTTTATTCTATCTTTTGCTGCAACGCCAAATTTTTGTTCTTCATCAATAATTAATAAGCCAAGATCTTTGAATTTTATATCCTTACCCAATAATTTATGTGTACCTATAACAATATCCACCTTACCCTCAGCCATCTGTTTTAAGGTTTCCTTTTGTTGCTTAGCAGTTCTAAAACGACTTATATAATCCACTTTTACCGGAAAATCTCTCAATCTTTCTTTAAAAGTTCGGTAATGTTGTTGTGCTAAAATTGTAGTTGGAACCAATACAACCACTTGTTTACTGTCGCAGGTTGATTTAAAGGCAGCACGAATTGCAACCTCTGTTTTTCCAAAACCAACATCACCGCAAACCAAGCGGTCCATAGGATGATCGGTTTCCATGTCGCGTTTTACGTCGTCAATTGCTTTGGCCTGATCCGGCGTATCTTCATACATAAAACTCGCCTCCAATTCTGTCATTAAATAGCTATCGGGCGAAAACCCAAAACCCTTTTCAGCTTTTCTCTTGGCATACAATTTTATTAGATCTCTGGCAATATCTTTAACCCTGCTTTTGGTTTTGCGTTTCAGATTTTGCCATGCATCACTTCCAAGTTTATTTAAAGATGGCTCAGTCCCATCTTTTCCACTATATTTTGATATTTTGTGAAGTGAATGAATATTTACATATAGCAAATCGTTGTTTTTGTAAGAGATACGAACAGCTTCTTGCATTGTACCTGCCATTTCAATTTTCTGTAAACCTTCAAATTTCCCAATACCATGATCAATGTGCACCACATAATCTCCGGGTACCAAATCACGAAGTTCTTTTAAAGTAAGTGCTTGATTTCTAGTATATCTGGTTTTTGATTTTACTCTATAATATTTGTTGAAAATTTGATGCTCTGTATAATATGCCATTTTACCAGCACCATCCATAAAGCCGCCTGATAAACCCTGGTAAACCGGAGTAAATTGTATATCGGCACTTAAATCCTCAAATATGGATTGCAAACGTTCTATTTGCTTGCCTGTTTCCGAAAATACAAGGTTTGTTATTCCTGATTGTTCATTTTGACGCAGGTGAGTAATTAACAAGTCGAAACTCTTATCAAATGACGGTTGCGCAGTTATCTGGAAATCAATTGTTTCACCCGGTTTAAATGTAACATTTTGGCCTATTTCTACTACTCTAAAATGACCAATTTTAGTTTGAATAAACCCCGGGGGATCATATAAAAGTGTGGGTGTTATTAAACCTTCATTTAAAAGAGGGTTCTCAAAAAAACTGATTGCTTTATCAATACCATGATGCACAATATCCAGACTCAAAGGCAGATCAACCGCCACTATAAGTGAATCATCGGTAAAGTAATCCCATATACTTGTTCTTTGGGAAATAATCTCCTCCCTACTAACATTGGGTACTATGCTCGAAAATTGAAGTTCCTTTAAAGAAAGCTGTGATACAGGATCAAATGCTCGTATGGATTCTATAGTGTGTCCATCTAACTCAATTCTGTATGGAAATTCAAAGGAAAATGAAAACACATCGAGGATTCCACCTCGTATTGAAAATTGTCCCGGTTCGTAAACAAAATCAACCCTTTCAAAGTGATATTCATTCAAAAATTCCATAAAAAAATCCAAATCCAATCTATCACCGATATTTAGCTCAATTCTGTTCTTTTTTAAATCGGCATGGGGCACTACTGTTTCAGCAAGTGCTTCGGGGTAGGTAATTAGTAAATAGGGATTTTTTCTTTTAATTAAATTGTTGAGTATCTCAGTTCTTTGCTGAATATTAAAGGAATCCTGTTGATGGATGTAAAATGACTTAGTAAATGAATCAGGCAAAAAAAGTGTTCGGTTTTCTCCGATTAAATTTTCAATATCCGATTTAAAAAACTGAGCAGTTTCCTTGTCAGGTAAAATGGCAATCAGTGATTTTTCAGCTTGTTGAAAAATACCGGCTGCCATCATGGCTTGTGCACTTCCTCTTACATTTACAACCTGAGAGTATGCGTAGGAGCGCAACGCTTCCATCAACATACCGAAATTCCGGCTATCGCAAAAATTATCTAGAACCTGTTTAGCGTTCAAAAATCTTTAGAAATAATCCTACAAAAATAGTCACCTTTTAAACACAAAAGGTCCATTGTACTTACTTAACAATATATATTGAAAGATGTTCTAAAATATATGATTGTAATTTCGAAGTAAGTTAAAAATTAATAGCTCTGATATTTATTATATCGCGAACTATAATCTTTCAAAAAGTCAACCTTGCTTGAATAAGCTCTACTGTAATCTTGATCCAACACTTTATATGCTGCTAAATATTCAGAGGCTTTATCAAAGTTTTTTACCCAAATATTTGCTTCAGCCAGATTCAAATATGTGGCTGCAGCAATGTCAGCATTGATTCGTGCTGCTTTATTAGTTTTATCAAAATCTTTTAAAGCAGTTTCCCATATTGTTATGGCTTCTTTTAAATTTGTGGCCATCAGTTCTTGCTTATCAGCCATATTACAATATACAAAAGCTGTTTTTACTTTTTCCATTGCCTGGTGATATTCAGGGTAAGTCTGCTTTTTATCTTTAACATCAAAAAACGAACGTTCATCTTTTTGTAGGTTAAACCCATAATTTTTAGATAGCCATGCGTTTAAGTTTTTAATTGCTTGATTTTTAGCATCTGCTTCCAATGATTTTAAAGTGTTAAGCATGCTTTTTGAAAGTGCAGCTGCGTTGGTAGCTGTGTATGAAGTTGGCAATGTATAACCAGGAAGATCTCCCTGATATACCACCTGACCTTTATCGTTGGTTGTAGTAACAACTATTTTTAATGGATAATAAGAAATTTTGGTTTGAGTTGGATCTAAAGTATAACTAAATTCAAAAAACATTACATGAACTGATCCTTTGGAACCACTGATCTTGCTATATCCCGGAATATTTACTAGTCCTTTAATGCCCTCTTCAGGAAACACAGTAGGTATAAAAGAGTTGTCGTTATATCTTCCTGTTGGTTTTTCTTCTCCCAACATTTTTCTGCCAAATTTTTCACCGGCTGATTTTTTATCATACTCCTCTTTCTCCTTAGCCGCATCTTCTTTGGCTTTTGCAATTTCATCTAATGCAGCTTCAGTTCGTTCTTGGTAGTCATAAGCTACTATAACTTCAAATTTTTTATCTTTTGAAATCAATTCCATTGGTAACATGTCTAATTCATAGTCAACTTTTACCTTGTCTGTTTTTTGTGCAAAACCGCTTAAACACAGGGTTAATGCCATTAGGATTGTAAATATTTTTCTCATCTTGTATTTTTCCTGCGAAAGTATGTGTTTCAAAGTGTAAAGATTCAATAGAAGGAAAATATGACAAATGGACAAAACCAAGGAAGTTTTGTAAAGAAAATGTCTTTTACAGAATAAAAATATTTTTTAAAACATTTAGGATATATATTCGCCACATACATTGAAAATCAGACCTAAATTATAAAAATTTAATAACCCTAAACATGAAAAAATTTATTTTACTTTTAACAGTTTTTTACGCATTTACATTCTCGGCATGCAAAAAATCAGAGGATACTCCATCAACAGCATCTTCGTTTAAAGCCACAGTGGATGGTGCCGCCTGGACCCCGAAAGAATATAGTGCATCCTATAGATACGATGTATTTGTATTGGCAGGAAAATCCAGCTCAGGAGAAAGTATAATTATACGTATGAAACTTGTTCCCGGCCACGAAGCAGACCAAGCCTTTTACCAATTCTTTTACAATGACGATAAAAGTACAGGGCTTTATTTAGCCAAAGAAAATGATGCTGCATACGCAACGAATCAATTTGATGGTTCTAAACCATTGCCCGGAACAATTTCCTTCACAAAATTTGATAAGACAGCTAAAAAAGCGAGTGGCTCATTTAACTTTAAAGTGAAACGTGTAACGGATAATGGCGAAAAAACTATAACCGGTACTTTTGAAAATGTGGTGTATGACGACAAAATTCCACCTACTCCGGCAAAAACAATGACAGCTAAAGTGGATGGTACCGCTTGGTCAGCAACAGCAGTTACAGCAATTAGTTCAGATCTAACCAAAACTATCCAAATAGTTGGAAACGCTTCAAACGGAACTACCATTGGTGTAACCTTACCTTATAAAATTTTACCCGGAACTTATAATACTGCAAATTTTGGAAGTACAACAGCACAATTCAATCCTTCCCCTACAACTTTTATGATGGCAGAAAGTGGCAGTATTACAGTAACATCACACGATCAGGATGCAGAAATAATTAAAGGTACCTTTACTTTTGTAGCCAAAGATGATATTTTAGGACAAAAGAATATTACTGAAGGCACATTTGTTGCTGTGTACTAAACCTATAATGTCCAATTCACTAGATTTTAATAAAAATTCAAACTGGAGAATTACGTTTCGGACAAC
>Ga0154020_10005990_pt1 | contig 14253 bp, 13 predicted proteins | sample Klosneuvirus_201_FD_109709 | JGI IMG/M metagenome (GOLD analysis project Ga0154020, IMG submission 109709) | Active sludge microbial communities from wastewater, Klosterneuburg, Austria - Klosneuvirus_20160825_MG | ecosystem: Engineered > WWTP > Aerobic digester > Activated sludge | place...
CATCGTCGAGCTGTGGTTGCCCCAGATGCAGAGGTTGGTGATCGATTCGACGGGGGTGCCGGCCTTCTTGGCGAGCTGGGTGCGGGCGCGATTTTCATCAAGCGCGGTCATGGCGAAGAACTGTTCGCGCGGCACGCCGGCGGCGCTATTCATGGCGATCAGCGAGTTCGTATTGCATGGATTGCCGACGACGAGCGTGCGGATGTCCTTTGCGGCATTGCGAGCGATCGCGGTGCCCTGGCTGGTGAAGATCTTGCCGTTCGCGGAGAGGAGATCCTTGCGTTCCATGCCGGGGCCGCGGGGACGGGCGCCAACGAGGAGAGCCCAGTTCACGCCCTTGAAGCCTTCGTTCAAGTCGCTGGTCGGAACGCAGCCCTTGAGCAGAGGGAACGCGCAGTCCTCGAGTTCCATGATCACGCCGCCGAGGGCTTTCATGGCTTTCTCGTCGGGGATCTCGATCAGGTGCAGGATGACGGGCTGGTTCGGGCCGAACATGGCGCCGGAAGCGATACGGAAGAGCAGGGAGTAGCCAATCTGGCCGGCAGCGCCGGTCACGGCCACGCGGATGGGTGTCGTGTTCATAGTTCTTAAAAAAGAGGAGCGACTATAGAAGCGAGATTTTTCGGGACGCAATCATGAATTGTGACGCGGTGGCATTCGTGAAGTGAATCGAGCAAAGCAGTTTCGGAAATGGATTCGTCGCGGTGCGTGTGTGGAGGCGGATGGTGGACCAAGAAGGATTCTCCGGTGGCAAATTCTGCGGTGTCAGGCGAGTCTGGTTGGAGCTTATGCCGAACGAGAATCCTTCCTTTGCGCGGACGCCGGAGCCGCCGTATTACGCCGTTATCTTCACGTCACAACGAGCCGATGCTGATCGCGGCTATGGCGAGATGGCGGAACGCATGGTGGAGCTTGCATCGAAGCAACCCGGTTTTCTGGGCGTGGAGACCGTGCGCGGCACGGATGGCTTCGGTGTCACGATTTCGTATTGGGCTGATGAGGAATCCATCGCGGCGTGGAAGGCGCATCCCGGTCATCAACCCGCGCAGGAAGCCGGCAAGAGCGTTTGGTATGAAGATTACGTGATGCGTGTCGCGAAGGTGGAGCGGGCTTACAGCAAGTCTTCGAGGAGATGAGCTCTGTCATTGCGCCAGCAGTTGCTCCCAACGCTGGATGCCGATGATGGGCAGGGCAAATTCAAACGCTTCGCGCCACTGGGCGGTGTCGGCTTTGAGGAAGACGTCGTAGATGAGTTTCTTCCGAGCGGGTTCGGCGATGGATTTGCCTGCGGTGTTGCGTGCCCAGAGGCCGAGGTTCAAGCCGCCTTCGGCGCCGTGATCGACGTGGCGATGGAGGATGAACGAATCGATGTCCGGGAGATTCGCCGACTTGTAGTAGGCGTAAGCGTAGCCGGCGGCCTGCCAGCGTTCGCCGTCAGGTTTGTCGACGGTGTGAAAACCTTGTTCGGAGAGAATGATGCGGCGCGGTTGGCCGTGGTGGAGGAAGTCCGGCTGTCGCAGGAAGCGCGGGAGGAGTTCGAGATTCTTGAAAGTGATGCGCGGCGTGTTGTCGTTCGTGGTCGCGCTTTTGTCATTCCACGTGCGCGGTTCAAAGAGATTCTCTGGGTAGGGATGGAAGGCGAGGTGCCAGTCGAAGTTGCCCTGAGCCTTGGCGCGGCGATTGAAGTATTCGAGGAAGGGGCGCCCGGCGAACGTCTGCTGCGTGTCGCCACCGGGGTAGTGGATGTTCCAGTGATGCTCGAGTGAGAGGTAGAGGCGCGCGCTGGAGGAAGTTTTGCGCAAGGCGGTGTTCGCGATGCGGGCGGTGCGCAGGTAATCCTCGGCGAAGGTTTCCATGGAGACGCGCCCCATGTTGGCCCAGAACCAGTGGCTGTTCACTTCGTTGCCGAGAATGAAGTTTGCCACGCGTCCGCCATAGCGCGGTTCGCGCGCGTAACGGTCGGCGAGGAACTCGACGCAGGCGCGGAAGTGACGGGCCCCTTCCTCGGTGACGGTGTTGAACGCGCCAAGGCGGTTCGGAGCGGACTGGTCGTAATTGGGGTGCAGGAGAAGCCGGTTTAGCGCAGCGTCGCCTGCTTGATACACGAGGAGGATCAGGGAGATGACGATGCCTTTTTCGGCAAGCGGACCAATCTGGCGATCCAGCGATTCGATGTAGCCGCGTTGGAAATGAATCGTGTGGCCATCGACGTCCCACGGAAAACTGTTCGTGCGCTGGCTGAGGTCGATCATCTGACTGAAGTTGATGTTCAACGCGGCGTGCTTGATGCCGAGCGCGATGGCGTCATCGACCATCTGCACTTGCAGGCCTTTCTTGCTGGTGACGGTCGGGAAGGGTGTGTTGTAAGTCGCGACGTTATCGAAGCGCTCGACGAAGCGCGGTGCGCCGATGGCGCCGGAGAGATCGGTCGAGTTCTCGCGCACCACGACGAAGCTGGAGAACAGGCGGTCGCGCTTTCCATCCAGTCGGGGCAGATTCAGCGAGAATGCGGCTGGGGTGGCTGGAATCGTTGCGGTGCCGAGATTGGTGACGGCGTTGTAGTTGCCGTGGGCACGTAGTTCAACGAGGCGGAGGGACGAACCATCTGTGGTGCCACGAATTGTGATGCCGTCACGACTGGCCGTGACGTTGGTAATCCCGGGGTTTGCTGCGAATGTCGGAAACGGGAATTGAGCGAGGATTACTCCCGCTATGACCGTGATGAAATAAAGCGCGCCCGATCTGTTTCTTGCCATGTGCGGTTCCTGACGAAGTGAACTGCGCAAAGCTTCAAAAGGGATCGAGCCATCCCGTTCAACCCAGCGCGGCCATTTGGCGTTTTCCTTCCGTCAGGAAATCAAGGTAGTATTCCAAGCGTTCCTTCATTTCCTTGCGGGAAACGATGGCGTCGATGAGGCCGCGATCGAGGAGGAATTCAGCCGTCTGAAAACCGGGAGGCAGTTCCGCCTGCGTGGTGTCCTTGATGACGCGCGGTCCGGCGAAGCCGATCATCGCCGCAGGCTCGGCGAGGATGAGATCGCCCACACTGGCGTAGCTGGCCATGACACCGGCGGTGGTCGGGTGCGTGAGGATGCTGATGTAGGGGAGCTTGGCCTTGGCGTGATAGGCGAGAGCACCGCAGGTCTTGGCCATCTGCATGAGGCTGAACATGCCTTCATACATGCGGGCGCCGCCGCTGGTGGAAATGATGATGACGGGAATTCCGCGATCGGTGGAGGCTTCGATCAGGCGCGTGAGTTTCTCGCCGACCACCGAGCCCATCGAGCCGCCGAGGAAGGCGAAATCCATGACGCCGAGTCCGACTCTGAACTCGCCAATCTTGCCGATGCCGGTGATGACCGCGTCTTTCAGTTGAGTGGACTTCTGGTAAGCATCGAGCTTGGCCTCGTAGGACGAGACGCCGGTGAACTTGAGGATGTCCACGCTGGTCATATCCGCGTCCATCTCCTCGAAGGAACACGTCTCCACGAGCGAGTGAATGCGCTCGCGGGCGCTGATCGGGAAGTGATGGCTGCACTTCGGGCAGACCTTCAAGTTCTCGTCGAGTTCCTTGTCGAACACCATGGTTTCGCACTTCGGACATTTGGTCCAGAGACCTTCCGGAATCTCCTTCTTGCGTTGCTTGCCCCCGATCTTGGGCTTCTTCAGGAACGAAGTCTCCGAGCTCGCCGGCGGCGGCGTCACGGCGGGTTCGATGTCGAAGCCGAGGGATTTCTTGGTGAACGAGGTCGTAGCCATAGGTTTTAAGGACGCGGTCAGTCTAACAAACCGCGCGCCACCGTCCATACACAAACTTCCTCCGCGCCACAAGCCCGGAGCACGGCGGCACAAGCGCTTGTGGTAGCGCCGGTGGTCAGGACGTCATCTACCACAATCAGTCGTTTGCCCCGGATCTCGGCCGGGTCGACCGCTGCGGCGAAGGCGCCCGCCATGTTCTTCGCGCGTTCCGCCCGTGTCAGGCGGGTTTGCGTGAGAGTGGGATTGATGCGGCGCAGCCAGCCGTCGCGCAGCGGAATCTGCGTGGCGACGCTCAAATGCCGGGCGAGATGGTCCGCCTGGTTGAATTCGCGCTCCGCCTGTTTCCCGGGATGCAACGGCACCGGCACGATGCCTTGCCATACACCTTCGGCGAGCGCGGGCGCGGCTTCGCGGATGAGCAGGTTGGCGAGGAAGGGTTCGAACCACAGGGCTCGGCCGTACTTCCAGCGGTGGATGATGTCGAGGACCATGCCCTTGGCGGCGACAGCGGAGCGGGCGGTGGAGAAGCTGAGGTCCAGCTCGCGGCAGTTCGCGCACTCGAAGCGGTCGGAAATCTCGCCTTCGAACGGCAGCCCGCACCGATCGCACATTGGTGGAACGACAAAGCGGACATTCCGCCAGCATTCCGAGCATACGTAGCCTTCCGTCGCCGTGGCGCGCTGATTGTGGCAGAGCTGGCAGACGTCCGGATAGAGGAACGTCAGTCCGGCTTCCGCGAGTTGACGGAGCTTTTCGGTCAGCGCCATTCGTGGGTGGTAGAATCCCGCGGTAAGGCCTCGCGGGCAAACTCAATCACTCCTCGGCGGAGGGCCTTGAGTCACTTCGATGACGTGATACGCGCCGCGTGCCTATCCCGGAGCGCCAATCTCCGAATCGGCGCGCTCGCTCGATTCCGACGAAAGCGCGGAATCGGAGTTCCGCGCTCCCACCGCGCCTCGCCCCTGACCCGGTTTCCCGGTTCCGTGGCTTGACGTTTATTTGGCATTCGCGGAGGCTTGCCGAGGCTGCGGCGAATTCATGCTGCGCCGCACTATATTAATGACCTCAAAACTCATCCCCATCCTCGTGGCCGCCACGGCTGTGGTCTGCTCCACGAACGCACAAACCAAAATGGAACTCAAAGACCTCAAGCAAAAGGCCAGTTACTCGATCGGTGCCGACATCGCTGCCAACATGAAGCGGCAGGAAATCGACATCGACGTGAAGGCCTTGACTGCGGGGTTTGCGGACGCCTTCTCCGGAGCCAAGACGCTCCTGACCGAGGCTGAAATGAAGGAGGTCATCACCCAGTTCCGCACCGACCTGATGGCCAAGATGGAAGCCAAGCAAAAGCTCGATGGCGACAAGAACGTCAAGGCCGGCGAAGATTTCCTCGCGGCCAACGCCAAGAAGGAAGGCGTGAAAGTTACCACCAGCGGCCTCCAATACAAGGTCCTCAAGGCCGGCAAGGGAACGAAATCTCCGAAGGCGACGGACACCGTCAAGGTCCACTACCACGGCACGCTCATCGACGGCACCGTGTTCGACAGCTCAGTGGATCGCGGCGAACCCATCAGCTTCCCCCTGAACGGCGTCATCCCCGGCTGGACCGAAGGCGTCCAGCTCATGAAAGAAGGCGACAAGTTCCAGTTCACCATTCCGTCCAAGCTCGCCTATGGCGAACGCGGCGCGGGTGGCAAGATCGGTCCGAACAGCACGCTCATCTTCGACGTCGAGCTGCTCGCCATCGAAGCCGCCAAGTAATCCCGCGGCCAACCATTTGATTCCTCACCGGGCGACGATTCATCGTCGCCCTTTTTGTTTTTGCCCGAGGCGAAAGAACCGGGAGACGAGAAATACTGCGAGGCGGCGGGTCTTGCATCTCGTGGAACAACTCGGCTTCGACCAGTTCCGTCGACAAAACTCTCCTTCCGCGAGTCTCTGAACGGCTCATGCACGGCGTGAAAATCCCGCGTTTTGCGCGTGCTTCCCGCCGTGGTTATGGCCGATGTCCCGTGAGATCTCGCGATTTCAGGGCGTTTTCGGTACTGGCATCGGCACTGCTAAATCGCGGCTCGGTGGTGGGGAACCCCGCTGAGGTTCTGTGGGTCACGGGTTGTTTGCTGACCTCAGCATGTTCGCGAGCGATTGGAGCCGGTGCTTCAATCGCTCGCGTTGTTTTGAAGGGAAGGATTTCAGCTTGGAGCACCAGTTTCCACCCCGTCGAATCTCCATCGCCGTAGCCACCGAGGTGACGAGGTGGAGCAGGGTGAGTCTGTGATGCAAGGTCCGCATTCTCACGTCGTCGGTTACCCGGGCAACTTCGCCAACGATGTGCAGCGGGATGTTTCTCACCCGCGATCTGCCGTCCAGGATCAACGACATCGTGTGCAGGATCGGTGATCCGCTGTCTAGGATCAGCGCCGGATGGCCCGGGATCGCTGATCCTGAGGGGAGGATCGGTGATCCTGGGTGCAGGAGCAACGATCCTGAGGACAGGATCGGCACCGTATCGCGGAGGATCGACGCGGGACGGCGCAGGATCAGTGCGAGGCGAGGCAGGATCGGTGAAAGGCCGTCGTCCTTGGGCGCAGTTGGGCGCCTGCTTCCCGGAAGGACCTACGATGACCTTTGTGGAAGTGTTTCCGATTCAAGAATATGGCCGAATAGAAGGGTGCTTTGCCTTGATCCAGAAAACCGGGAGCGTATCCTTTCCCCACGAGCCAAACTTCCAACATCGTTAACAACGGCAATGCCGCCGTGTGGCTGAGCAACTGGACGGGCAGCGCGTGGACGCGCGTGCTGCACGAGAAGTTACTGTACGACGGCTGGAATCTGCTCGGCGCCTTCAATGGCACCAATGCCGCCATCACTCGTTCCTTCCTCTGGGGACTGGACGTCAGCGGCGCCCAAGCTGGGCCTGCCAAGATGCAGGGCGCGGGTGGCGTGGGTGGATTGCTCTTCTTCACTCATCACTCAACTCCCCAACCCTCAACTCACTGTGCGGCTTATGACGGGAATGGAAACCTGACGGCGCTCGTCGATGCGGCGATTGGCAACACGGTCGCCAATTACGAGTATGGCCCCTTTGGCGAAGTCATTCGCGCCAGCGGCACACTGTCCAAACTCAATCCATTCCGGTTCTCGACGAAGTTCCAGGATGATGAGACGGACCAGCTTTACTATGGATACCGTTTCTACAATCAGAGCACGGGAAGATGGTTGAATCGAGACCCCAGAGGTGAAACACGGGAAATTGTCCTCTATGCTTTTGTCCGGAACGATTCAATCGGCCAGATTGACCCAGACGGAACGATTAGTTTCAGGCTTATCGATGCCAAATCCGGCAAGTGCGGATCGTTCGCGGTCAGTTGGGCGTTCTCCCTCGAACAGCCACTTGGTTCAAGTGGCGGTCTCTTTTTTGAGGATCTACTATTTGTTCAAAAGGTAACAACACAGTCGTGCCAGAATAAATGTAATCCGCCGACTTCTTGCACTCCAGGCAAGCTCGACGTCTATTGGGAGGCATGGGAAATGGATATGTGGGGCAATCCGATTACGCCAGAAGGATTGCAGGTGAGTGGAGACTTATTCGGAATTAGTATGGGGAATCCCCTTGCCGATAAAGACCCGCAAACTGGAAAGTTGAGCTGGAAAAAGATGACAGGCGAAATGAAGGTGTTTCGAAAGGAGGTCATCTTTAGAAATTTCTCAGAAGAATGGGATATCGAGCAAGGGCCTCCGGTCAATGGTCTCTATTATACGACGGATCCGTCTAAGGCATGGTTTTGGAACTCGGTGACACCTGTAGAAGGACCAGCAACCCATTCGGTTTTGGCAGAGTTTGATTGCTGTTGCGCGCCGAAAGACAGGCCGAATTCCATCCTAACAATTGAGCCGTAAGATTCCCGAGGTAAAGGATGAAACCTCACCAATGTTGTTATGAACTTTCTCCGAAACATATCGGTTAGTGCGATTTTGATTATCCTGGTTCCAATTGAGGGATTTGCGGACACTGAAAGTGAGTCTTCCTATCTAGGAACGCCCCTGAGCACATGGCTAGATCGTTTGATTCACGCGACAAACGAGCAGTCATTCGCGTACTCGAGCAACGCGATCCGTGAACTCGGCACCAATGCCGTGAGCGTGCTCCTACAGATCGCGGAGACGAATGTGCCAACATTCGACGTCATGAACTACTACCCAGCGCCGTTTCTTAACGCACTTGCTGGGGGAAATGAATTTAGCCTACAGGTCGCACTTGGGGCCAGAGTGCTTGGGCCTCTCGCCAAGCCACTATTCTCGAAATTGACGAATCAAGCTGGTGGTAATGATAGAGACGTTCATTGGGTCGCCACGAGCACCCTGATGAACGCGGGCGCTGCGGGAATATGGGAGCTAATGCGTGCCAGAAGTGACTCGCATATCGGATTGGGTCCTCCGTTTAGCGGGTACTTTCATCAGCTGATCGAGATGAACCCAAGACATTACATTCCCATATTTATCGACATCTACCAACGGGGCGAACCGAATATGCGCAAGGAGAGTCGGAAGCTGTTGAGCGATGTGTTCTGTTATGATTTGAACCCGGGCTCCGATGAGTTGATACCCTTTTTGCAAAAGCAATTCCAGGACTCCGATGGATTCCTGCGCTCACAGATATTATTCCACTTGGGGCGCTGCACTAATCGTCCAACGCTCGTGCTGCCGGTCATCACCAAGAGCCTCGAAGACTCGGACGCGACGGTTCGCACAGCCGCCACCAACGCTTTGAATGCCATCAAGGCCGCCAAATGACCGGTCTCCAACAGGTGCAGGCTATGATTTGGTCCTCGACGTTGAGTCTGCTTACGACCATCTGCCAATGCTCGGCAGGAGCACCCGCTTCGAGACCGGTTGAGCAAAGGTCTGGAAGCCATGAAGACAAAATACTGCGATAAACGCTTAATTGGTGCGGTGCTACTCACATGGTTGGCATTCGCACAACTGGCGCAGGCGTTCTACAATCCAAGCTCAGGGAAGTGGCTGAGCAGGGATCCGATGGGAGAAAGAGGAGGAATTAACTTATATGGGTTCGTGAACAATGAGCCGAGTAGTCAGTTTGACCGCGATGGGCGCCAAAGCTCAATGGATAATGTGAGACGTCAGGCTTTTGTTAACAGCCGCATAGAGTGTCGCCCGTTATTCTCACAAGATCCTGCGGCTCCGAGTCTTGGCAATCAACTTCAAGGATATCGGTCAGGGTCAGATCTATCGCGCTGGTTTACTGCCAATCAGGGGACCACCGTGGATTATTGGACCAAGATCGGCGTGGACCGACTTACTCGTTCCATCAAGTCAGCATGTGCGGCGGGGACCAATCCTGAGTCGCTAAGTGGCAATGCTTTCGTCAACGAACTCATCACGCCGGCAAATCTTCCTGAGGGTGCTTCTGATTATGATTATTGGATACCTGGGTGGCCAGGAGTTAACTCGGCCGCCAATGAAATGGACCCGGATGAAATGAGCCGAGGAGAAGCGACCAAGTTTTTGGGGAGGTATGTGATTCACTTCCGCAATATTCGAATTCAACGCCTTCATTGCGCCTGTGAACCATGCTTCTTCTGGCACGGAAACGTTGAGATTACCGATACGCCAGGCATTACCTCAGATGACGATGGATTCAGAGGTAAAATCGGCAGCGCAATCGGAATTCTGACGGACTCGCCACCAGTTGTGATTGCGCGATGGCGCCAATCTGGTGTCGTGTGCTGCAATCCCAAGAAGCGCGCTCAAGAATGATGAAGCGTCTTCTGATTGCCACTGCACTGGTTACCTTTTGCGGAGTAGCTATCGTTTGCTTACAATTCGGCTTGAAACGCCCAGACCCCCTCGATGTCGTTTTTCGCCGGCTGCTTGGTTTTGTTCCAATCAGTTCGATCACGTATGCGAAGCAGACGGGATTCGGCCGTGAACCGACCTTCATCGGTTTGGTGTTGGCTGATGGTGTGACAAATTGGCCGACGATGTTCCGCGATTTGGGTTGTTCGCCTGCAACAGATGCCTCAAAACAGGCACATGTTGAGGAACTTGTCTTCCGCAAGTTCAAAAGCTGTCCTGTTTCACCCGAGAGCATACCACCAGATGGATTTGCCGTGTGGACTGGTTCGCTGAATGGGAGTCCGTATTACTTGTCAGCGCTTGTCTCTCGCACCAATGCCTTCATCGTACTCGACCGCTATTGAGCATTGATAGAGATGAAGACTGTCAACCGAGGTTGCAGGGCGGTTACCGTAATCGCAATTCTGAGCACGGTGGCTCTCCTCGTCGGCGTCTCCACCCTGCGCAGTGGGCGGGAGGCCATTCAAGCGACAGTGCGGCATCAGGCAACTTCTCTGCAATCACTGCTCGCATTGTCCGACGTGGAGCGCGCAAGGATGGACGTCGGCTTGATGAATCTACTCTGCGCGGAAGGTCTGCCGAATTCGGGGAATTGGGATTGGAACACGCTACTAAAGCAACTGGACGTTTGGGCGGCTCGCATTCGGACCGAGACCGAGAAGCATCTCTACCGGTTCCATTCCAATCCTGCGGAATTCGAGAACTCGGAGGCGTTCTTTCGCCTGCTCAAGATGACGGTCGCGGTGCAGGAGAATTTCCTTACCGCGGCCGGACATTCTTTCCTAGTGAGATCCTACTTTCATTGTTCCTAACGCGGGATATGTCCATGCGTTTAATGGCTTCAGCGTGTTGGCAAGGTCGATGCTTTGCATGAGCGCGTAGGCGTTGGTCGGAGTTGTTGTTCCATGGTTTGTCGTTTCGCCGGATGGCGCGTTCGAGCGCGGCCTGGTGGTGGGAGGGCTTTCGCTCGGAACGCCGGTCACGCAAGAGATGGTTTGAATGATAATGATTTAATCAACGAAAGGAGGTGAATGGAGAATGACAGAGAGTCCTTTGAAGATGGAGGAGTTCCTCACGGATGTGGTTTCGGCCTGGGAAGAGTTGGCGCCGGAGGCTTCGTTTGCCGGGTTCACGCTCGCGGAGTTCAAGGCGAAGGTGAAGCCTTCGTTCGATACACGCACGGAAGTGTCCACGCTGGCGACGCAGCTCAAGGCGGCACGGCAGTCGCGTAATAACGCGGATGCGGTGAGCAATGACGCGGCGCTCAATGTGGTGAACGGGGTGCGCAGCGCCCCGGGCTTCGGCGAGAACAGCGCGCTCTACAGGGCGTTGGGTTACGTTCCGAAGAACGAACGGAAGAGCGGCCTGGTTCGCCCATCCACGAACACGGTCACGACGCTCAAGGCCGCCTGACGGCGGAGTGTTTGAGCATCACACGGCCGGACTGGCTCGCAGCAGTCCGGCCTTTTCCTTTTCCAGCATGGAGCGCCGATCTCCGAATCGGCGCATTCCTTTCTCCGTAGCCAACGAGGTAACGAGGTGGAGAGTGTCGAACGGTCGGAAGTTGTCCGCCTCCTCACGTCGGCGGCTACGGCGTGATGGATTCGAAACGCGCCGAATCGGAGTTCGGCGATCCGTCCGGTTTGTAGCATCCGGCGTGAGCCGGATCACTCTCCTCCCAGTAGTGGCGCTGAGATCAGATCGGACTCACGTCCGATGCTACAGGCGGGGGGGTGACGCTGGAGCGACTTACGTCGTCTTCCTCAACACCGTGTCGCGTTGCGCCCAATCGGGGTTGGCGTTGGGGTAGTCGAGATTGTAGTTCAGGCCGCGACTTTCCGGGCGGGAGAGGGCGGAGGCCACGATGAGCTCGGCCACGGTGGCGATGTTGCGGAGCTCGAGAAGGTCGCTGGTGACGATGAAGTCCCAGTAGTATTCGTGGATTTCCTCGTTGAGGTTCGCGATGCGTTTCTGGGCGCGCTGGAGGCGTTTATTTGTGCGGACGATGCCAACGTAGTCCCACATCAGGCGGCGGATCTCATCCCAGTTGTGCGAAACGACAACGAGTTCGTCCGCGTTGTGCGCCTTGCCGGATTGCCACGGCGGGAGTTCCCCCATGTGCCGGCTGGGTCGCGTCTCGCCCAATAACGTCGCCGCCCGATGGGCGCAGACGAGGGCTTCGAGCAGGGAATTGCTCGCGAGACGGTTCGCGCCGTGGAGTCCGGTGCAGGCCACTTCGCCGACGGCATACAAGCCTTGAATCTCGGTGGCACCGTCGACATTGGTCACGACGCCGCCGCATTGGTAATGCGCGGCGGGTACGACAGGAATCGGTTCCTTCGTCATGTCGATGCCGAACTGGAGGCAGGTGTTGTAGATGTTCGGAAAGCGATCAATCAGGAAGCGGGCGGGCTTGTGGGTGATGTCGAGCCAGACGTGTTCCGCGCCGCTCTTTTTCATCTCGCTGTCGATGGCGCGCGCGACGACATCGCGGGGCGCGAGCGACTTGAGCGGATGATACGCGTCCATGAATTCCTTCCCCTCGACGGTGCGCAGCACGCCGCCTTCGCCGCGGACGGCTTCGGTAATTAGGAACGACTTCGCCTTCGGATGGTAGAGGCAGGTGGGATGGAACTGGATGAACTCCATGTTCGCCACGGGCGCGCCGGCGCGATAGGCCATGGCCACACCATCGCCCGTCGCGATGTCTGGGTTCGTGGTGTAGAGATACACCTTTCCGCAACCGCCGGTGGCGAGCAGCGTGACGGGCGCGGCGAAGGTCTCGACTCGCTCAGCGCGTTTGTCGAGCGCGTAGACGCCGACGCAGCGATTGGGCGCGACCATGCCGAGCTTCTGCGTGGTGATGAGATCGATGGCGAAATGGTTTTCGAAAATCTCGATGTTCGGCTGACGCGCGATCGCGGAGAGCAGGGCGCGTTCGATCTCGCGGCCGGTGACGTCTTTCGCGTGGAGGATGCGGCGTTTGGAATGTCCGCCTTCCTTGCCGAGGTCGAGCTGGCGACCGCCGTCCTCGCCGGGCGCGTCGCGTTCCGAGAATTTCATTCCAAGATCGATGAGCTCCGCGATGCAGTCCGGGCCTTCCTCCACAATGGTGCGAACGACGGTTTCCTTGCAGAGCCCGGCACCGGCATCAAGCGTGTCGCGCACGTGCATCTCGAAGGAATCTTCCTTGCTCGTCACGGCTGCGATGCCGCCTTGCGCGTAGTTGGTGTTCGATTCCGCGCGGTTCTTCTTCGTGATGATGGCGACGCGACCGTGAGCGGCGACTTTGAGGGCGAAGGAAAGTCCAGCGATGCCGCTGCCGAGAACGAGATAATCAAAATGCTTCATGAACGGTCGTGACTGCAATCTCCACGGGGCAGGGCAGTCGTGTGGACAGGATGAGAGCGTTTAGAGACGCGCATTGTCAATCAACCGTGTCGTGCCCACGAAAACTGCGAGCGCGAGGTGAGCGCCCCGGGAGACTTTCGTCACCGCTCGCAGGGTTGATGGCTCGAAGAATTCGATGTAGTCAACGCGCGCGTCTGGACGTTGCTCGATGAGACGCTGAAGTTGTTTGCGCAAGGTGGCGGCGGAGAGAGGTTGCTTCGCGGTGCTGACGCGCTGTTGTGCGGTCTGAATGGCGTCCCACAGGGCGATGGCCTGTGGACGTAGGTTGCCGACGAGATTTTTGTTCCGGGAACTCATTGCCAACCCGTCGCTCTCGCGGTGAGTGGGCGCGACGTCGATGGTCAGCGGGAAGTTCAAGTCGTGGACCATGCGCTGAATGATGGCGGCCTGTTGCCAGTCTTTGGCGCCGAACACCGCGACATCCGGGAGGACGATGTTGAAGAGCTTGGCGACGACTGTGGTGACGCCGCGAAAGTGAGTGGGGCGGGAACGACCTTCCATCTCGCGGGACAGTTGCTCTTCGATGACCCAGGTGCTGTAGGCTGCGGTCTCGGTGTGCGGATACATTCCGGCGTCCGTGGGAGCGAAGACGGTGTCGACGCCAGCGGCGCGGCAGAGTTGCAGGTCGCGGCGGAGGTCGCGCGGATATTTGCTGAGATCTTCCTTCGGTCCGAATTGCGTTGGGTTGACGTAGATGCTGACTGCGACTCGACCGCGCTTCCCGACCAGCTTCCGGGCGCGGTGAACGAGGCTGATGTGGCCCTCGTGCAGGTAACCCATGGTGGGCACGAAACCAATGCGGCGGCCCTCGCGTTTCCACTGGAGCGCGAGATTTTGCATGGTGGCGATGGAACTGATATTTCGCATCCGCAAACGGTGGGCGATGGCCTCCGGGCGCTCAAGTTTATTTGATGTCGCGCGCGCCGGCGGACGAACGGCGGCGTGATATCCGGCTTGGCGGAGAGCCAAAATTACGGTTACTTCGGCGCGACGGTTGAATCCGAATCAAATGACACCGCAAGAACTCTTCCAGCATTGTCCGCGCTGCGGCGCGCGTCGGGCCGCCGGTGCCGCGCAGCAACCGTTTGTGTGTACCGCGTGCGATTTCCATTACTACTTCAATCCATGTCTTGCGGTCGCCGCTATTCTCCTCGGGCCGGATGATCGAGCGTTGTTCATTCGTCGGGCTCACGAGCCGGCGAA
>Ga0154020_10005991_pt1 | contig 14252 bp, 9 predicted proteins | sample Klosneuvirus_201_FD_109709 | JGI IMG/M metagenome (GOLD analysis project Ga0154020, IMG submission 109709) | Active sludge microbial communities from wastewater, Klosterneuburg, Austria - Klosneuvirus_20160825_MG | ecosystem: Engineered > WWTP > Aerobic digester > Activated sludge | place...
GATTACTTAAAGAAGGATTTTATACTAACATAGGAATATTTCCGGGTGTTCCTGTTAGGTGTACCGGACTAAGATTAGCTATAACAAATGGCCAAACCAATGATGATATTAAAAATGTTATTGATGCATTTACTTATCATTTACCTAAAGTACTAGAAGAGGAGAAACAAAGCATTGAAGAAATAGCAAACAATTTTAATCTTGACTTTTCGGAATCGATACAAGCTTTCCCGTTTGTGGGCGTTAAAAACTCAGATCAATTTTCAATCACACACGAAACTACCATTACTAATATTAATAAAGAGCTGTGGGATAATTTGCTAGGTGCTAATGGGACATTTGACTGGAAAGGTTGTCAGTTTTTGGAAGAAACATTTACAGGAAATCCGGACCCGGAAAATAACTGGAAATTTCATTACTTAATTATCTACGACAATAATAAACCGTTATTAGCGACATTCTTTACCGAATTACTATGTAAAGATGATATGGTGGCAAGTGCATCAGCCTCACAACAAATTGAAGAAATCCGTAAAACGAACAAGTATTATTTAACTTCTAAAGTTATTATGATGGGTTCTTTACTAAGCGTAGGAGAGCATTTGTATTTGGACAGGACAAATAATAACTGGCCGATGGCTGTGCGTGAGATGTTAACGCTAATGAATCAAGTAAAACGTACCAGTGGCTCAAACATGATTCAATTAAGAGATTTTGACTCCAATGACACAGAAATGAGCGAACTATTGATAAAAGAAGGGTTTGTAAAAGTTGAAATGCCTGCTGCACATACGTTAACTAAATTAGATTGGAAAACGGAAGAAGAATATCTGAAACAGCTTTCAACGCACAACAGATGGCATTTGCGAAGAAAAATATTAGATAAAAAACATTATTTTAACGTACAAACACTTAATGGTGATAATAAACATTCTGCTATTAAATTAGAAGAATGGAAACAGTTGTATTCAAATGTTAAAGAAAAGAGCTATAATATCAATACATTTCCTTTGCCGGACAAATATTTTATAAACATGGTTAATCATCCGAATTGGGAAATTATTGAATTGCGCTTAAATGAAAGTGAACCTGTGGAAAACCCCAAATTGGCTTCTGTAGGATTTTGCTATAAAAATTCAAAGAACAACTATACCATGATGACAGTAGGCGTTGATTATAAATACGTGCCGGAGCATGGCGCTTACAGACAAGCCTTGTACCAATCCATAGTAAGAGCTGCTGTGTTAAACTGTAATTTATTATATTTGGGCATGGATGCTTCGATAGAAAAACAACGATTTGAAGTGCAAATTGAACCGAAATGCGTGTTTATTCAAGCAAATGATAACTTTAATATGGAGCTAATAACAACAATACATAGTTAAGATGAAGAAAAGAGAAGTTTATGAGGATCGCTATACCTCGTATTGGCGCGAATCAAACGACGATACTGTTTTTATTAAATATACCCCTGAATTAGAAATTACATTGCCAATTGCCAAAAATTTAGTGCGAAGCAGACTAGAATACACAAAAAACCAACCACATTACACTATTATTGATTTTACAAATGTTTTAAAGGTTGAAAAAGCCGCCCGGGACTACATGAATCATCCGGAGTTTGGTTTAAAGAACATTATTGCCGGGGCCTTTGTTTCCAATAGCATTATTGGTGTGTTATTCATTAATCTCTATTTAAAAATCAATAAACCATACGTGCCTGCGAAATTCTTTCAAACAAGAGAAGAAGCAGTAAGTTATATACAAGAATTGAGGCAATCTAATGCTACAAAGACCAATGAAAGTTGAAAAAGAGCTAGAGCAAATTAGGGAATTTACACAAAGTTTAGTTAATGGTAATTATAACCAAAGGTTAAACGTTGATGTTGATGAAACACCTATTTCGGCAATTGCGAAAAATTTAAATGGTATCGCTGATTCCCTTTTAATAAGTAGTACAAGCAACAATAACAACAAAGTAGCTGACTTTATTGACGTAATAAGTTCTTATGCCAATTTAAGGTTTGAAAAAACTCTGCCTATTTCAACTAATAATACCATTTTAGATGCAGTTGCTACCGGTATAAATATTTTAGGTGAAGAGCTGGAACAAACAGCCGTATCAAGAGACTATTTTACCAATATGTACAATTCAGTTTCTGACGCACTCATTATAACTGACCTATTTGGTAAAATAAAAGATGTTAATTTCGCAGCATATAAAATTTTCAACCGTCAGGAAAATATTTCGGAATTTGCCAATTTACACGCATTGTTGAATGTTAATAGCCAATATATACCCGATAAACTAGAATCACTATTTAAAGATAACACAAGCTATTCTTTTGAAATGGAATATGCTTCAGGTAAAAAAAACTTAATACTTGCATGTACCTTATATAAAATAAGTACCTTAAATCACTCACCGCAAGGTTACCTATTAAAGGCAGAAAACATAACAGAAAAAAAGATTCAAGCTCAAAAAGAACTAGAAATATCCATTAATGCACAGGAAAAGGAAAGATTACGACTAGCCTACGACCTACACGATGCCTTAGGCCAGGAAATTAATGCGCTTAAAATGTTTATGAGTTCATTGGCCTACATGGAGAAAAGCAGTCCTGAATTTACAGAAACACTTGCTTCATGCAAAGAACTTATCGACAACTCAGTTGATGTTATCAGAAACATAACATTTAATTTAATGCCTAAGGCATTGGAAAAAGGAGGGGTACTTATAGCCATAAATGAGTTAGCAAAAAAGATTAGCCCTGTTTGCCCGATATATTATAACATGCCTGAGTACAAACTAAATCTATCCAATGAAAATCAAATCATGCTATATAGAATTGTTCAGGAATTTATTAATAATAGCCTTAAGCATTCCAACTGCAATCGGATTAACATTTCTATTTCAAAAACGCAGGGCAAGGTATATATTGGACTTTATGATAATGGAATTGGTTTTGATTTTGATAACATTGTAATGGGCAATGGCTTATTAAACATTACTTATCGCTTAAACGCCCTAAAATCAACTTACAAAATGACAAGTAAAATTAACGAAGGCACCTCACTCGAAATAGCACTTTTAGATGAAACAAATTAAAATACTTTTAGTAGATGATCATGTTGTAGTACGTAATGGGATTAAACTTATGCTTAGTCAGCAAAAGTTTTTTATGCCTATTATTACTGAAGCCAATGACGCCGAAGAAGCCATTGAAGTTGTAAAAAATAAGGACTTCGATGTGATACTAATGGATATTAGTTTACCAATTATGGATGGAATTGCAGCCACTAAAAAACTCTTATTGGAAAACCCTGCGTTTAAGATTTTGGCCTTAACCATGCATAATGAAGAATTCACAATAAATCAAATGATAGAAGCCGGTGCCCTTGGTTATATTCTAAAAAACACCGGTGTTGAAGAATTAACCAATGCTATTAATACCGTTGCCAACAGTAACCCATATTACTCAAATGAAGTAGCACAAACCTTATTAAATAGAGCAGCAGCCAAAACAACAAAAGTGAAGGTACCACCTGCGCTTGATACATTGACTAAACGCGAAAAGGAAATACTGAAATTAGTAGGTGCTGAAATGACCAGTAATGCTATAAGCGAAAAGCTTTGCATAAGCAAACGAACTGTTGAAGTACATCGAAAAAACATTCTTAAAAAACTTGGATTCAAAAAGAGTGCTTCGTTATATAAGTTTGTAGCGGAAAACGAAACATATATTAAATGCGTTTATGAATATAGAATGCTAATTTTAATAAATTTCAAAAAATTGAAGGCTTTAATTAAGTTAATCAATTATAACAACAACTATTTTTGCATAGCATTCTTTGATATCATCCTTAAATAATATAGCACTTCAGTCAACCATTTAACGTTGAATGCACAATTAGGGTTAGTAAGTTATCTGGTCTTTTATAAATAGCACTTTATATACCTTTAAAAAGTGTCCTTCTTTTTGGTAAATATTTCAAAATTAATCCAATTAAAACATGGTTTAATAATTACGAAATATTATCAAATACCATTCATTAAATAAATTATATCAAATCTTATTGTGGAATACCACAATAAAACTTTTGTGGTATTCCACAATTGACTGCAAAGGTCAATTTGCATACTTTAGCCATAATCATCAATAACAGATGCGCACTGTTATTAAATAGCGAAAGCCGAAAAGCTAATAAAAGAGTAGGCACTTTAAAAAAAGAGAAAATGAAAAAGCTAAATGTAAAGGGTAAACTTTCTTTGGGAAAAGAAACAATTGCCAAATTGAACGGTGAACAAATGAATAACATCGTTGGGGGTACCACAGGTCGTACTTGTAGTGTATCAGGAACGTGCTGGGATGGTATTACTAATATCTGCGAATCAACTTGTTTCGCTTTCCAAGGAACACTAAGTTGCTGTACATAATCATCTAAATAAGGGCTATTTAATTGATAGCCCTTTTTTTCTCTTATGAAATGGGTTAAAATATGTAACGATGTCGAAATTGAAATTTTAGCATCTAATAAGATTGAGGACATTGCGAACAGTCTCGAAAAAAACTATTCAAAACATCATTCCTTAGGTCTAGCAGACGGTAAGGCAGGCATAGTTTTATTTTTCTGCTATTATAATTTATATAAAAATACCAATCGCTTTTCGAAACAAATAGAAGATTTTATTGAAGAAGTCAACAATCTTGTATTTGAATCTAAACACATGGGGCTTACTTTCGCCTCAGGATATGCTGGAATATTTTGGTTAATTGAATTTTTGAAGGAGGAGTTTATAGAGTTTGAAGAGTTTACTCCAGAATTATTAATGCCGTTTAAAGAATTTGCAGAAAAAATATTACACACTGAAAAAAATACTGATTTTTTAAATGGTCCTTTAGGATTGATATTCCTGCTTACCGAATTGAATCAAGACAAGGAGACCGTAATCGGATTGGTCAATAGCTTAAGAAAAGTATGCCTCGAGAAAAATTCCACTATATCTCCACCTATAGTTTTGGTTAAGTCTATAAACACAAGGGTTATAAATTTAAGTTTATCTCATGGGATTTCCAGCCTTATAATTATTCTTTGCTTAATCTATAAAAAACACAATTCTGGTGAATTAAAAAATATCGTTTATAAAGCAATTAAGTTTTTGATTGATTCAAAATATAAGGATTCCGCCAGATACATATCTATTTTCCCAAGTTGGATTGAAGTTGATTCAACAGAAGAAGATATTTACGGAAGTAGATTATCATGGTGTTATGGTGATTTAGGTAACGGACTAGCAATCTATACTGTTGCTAAGACATTCAATGATGAAAACTTAATGCAACAAGCCATTGAGATTTTCAAATTTAACGCAAAAAGACGCGACTTTAATAATACAAACATTAAGGATGCGGAATTTTGTCATGGAACCTCAGGTGTTGCTCACATTTATAATAGACTATACCAAGAAACGAAAATAGATGAGTTTAGAGAAACTGCTTACTATTGGTACTTAAAAACATTGGAATTTGCAGTTCATGATAATCAATGCGCTGGATATAAAACTCAAATACAAGGAACACTAGTTGAAGATTATTATTTATTTGAGGGTATTGCCGGCATTGGATTATCCTTAATTTCAGCTGTATCTCACATAGAACCCAAATGGGATAGGTGTATGTTAATAAGTTAAACATGGAATTAGTTGATGAGTTCATACATCGATCACCCCTTTTACCATTGGAGATTGATAAATTGACAGAAGATCATTTATCTTCTCTGTTTGAAAAAGATTATATACGTGAGGCGCTATATTTGGCATCTCCAGAAGTCTATTCAGAATTAATAAAACTTTATAATTCCGAAATAAAAGACATAAAGACGCGAAATAAATTAATAGTATCCTTCACCAAATATGTACTTAGGATGCAAAGCAGATGCACGCCTTACGGATTATTTGCAGGTTGCACTTTGGGTTATCATAGTCAAAAAACTAGCATAAATTACAAGGGGGTTCATTTTCCAAACGAAACCATAATTCGCCACACAAGACTTGACATGGTCTTTATTACCTCATTAGTAACGTGGCTAAATACCATTCCAATTGTAAGGAAACATGCAAAATATTTTCCAAATAATTCACTTTATAAAGTTGGTAATAATTTGCGGTACGTAGAGTATAAAATTTCAAAAACAACGAAACTATATCAATTAACTAACATACAACGTTCAGATTATATAGAAAAGATTCTAATAAGCTCTAGATCCGGAATGACAATTACAGAATTAGGTAAAACAATCGTTGATAAAGACATTACGCTACACGAGGCAGTAGAGTTTATTGAAGAGCTTATAGAAAATCAAATATTAGTAAGCGAAATAGAACCGGCTTTGACAGGACTTGAGGTAATCGACCAATTATTAAACACTCTTACTAATATCAATAGCACATACAATGAAATTGATTTAAAAAATATAATTCAAATACTAAGTGCATTAAAAAAAGAATTAAGGGCTCTAGACAATAATATAATTAATAACGTTAAAGAATACAAAAGAATCCTTGAGAAGTTTGCTGCTTTTAAGTCCATAATTAAAGAAAACGAATTTTTCCAAGTGGATTCTTATAAAGCCTTTGATGGCTTAACGCTAAATAATAATATCGCTGATAGCTTAAAAAGCGTAATAACTGTATTGAATAAATTAAGTCCACAAGGAGAGCATGCTGGATTAAAAAAATTCAAGGAAAGGTTCGTAGATCGCTACGGTGATGCTGAAATTCCACTACTGGAAGCTTTAGACTCAGAAACAGGAATCGGCTATCCAGAGAAGGATCTTAACGGAACAAGTCCCCTAATAGACAACCTAGTAATTGATGAAAAAATAAAGGGAATTCCAACAACAAGTAGGAATAATTCACAAGAGATTTTGTATAAAAAACTTATTGATAGTTACAAGGAAAATAGTCCCAAAATTATCATAAGAGATGAAGATCTTGCTAGCCTTGAAGGAGATCACGATGGACTTCCCCTTTCTATGGCAATACTTTACGAAATATTAGAAGACGGGAAGAAACTCCATATTAAGGGTTTCGCTGGGCCTAGTGCACCAATACTACTTGGAAGATTTGCTCATAGCAATGACTCTATAAATACTTTAATTAAAAAAATAGCTTCGTTTGAGAGTGAACAACATCAAGATAAAATATTTGCTGAGGTAGTTCATTTGCCAGAAACACGAATGGGCAATGTTATTGTGAGGCCAATATTACGGCAATATGAAATACCATACTTATCAAACTCTGGTACAAAACCAGAGTTTCAGATTGAAGTAAGCGATCTTTTCTTGTCTGTTAAAAACAATAAGTTAGTTTTACGTTCCAAGAAATTAGACAAGGAAATCATTCCTAGGTTAAGTTCTGCTCATAATTACGTTTCGAATACTCTACCCGTTTATCATTTTCTTGGAGACATGCAGTCGAATAATTTTAAAAAGCTAGATTTAGGATTCAACTGGGGGTCAGTATCCTCCTCTTTGAAATTTCTTCCAAGAGTTGAATACAAAAATTGCATATTATCGCCAGCTACATGGGATCTAGTAAAAGGCGACTACTTAGAATTAACTGAAAGTAAAGAAAAAACCAAAACAATTATAAATAAGTGGAGATTAAAGCTTCAAATTCCTGATCGTATTTTAGTCTGTGAGGGCGATAACGAATTATTAATTGATTTTAATAATGATTTATGCCAAGAAGTTTTCCTTTCACAAACACGTAAAAAGAATGGTTTACTATTGAAAGAATTTTTATTTGATCCAAATAATTGCTACATAAAGGATAATAACGGACTTCCGTACGCAAATGAATTTATAAGTATTGTAAAGAATCCTATTTTAAATCCTACCAGAAAAGCTGCTCTAAACTTTACTAAAGGCATTGAAAAGAAATCGTATTCTTTAGGAAGTGAATGGTGTTATTACAAGTTATATTGCGGCTTGAAATCGGCCGACCTAATATTAGAAGAAGCCATTGCTCCAGCAATTAAATGTTTGAATGATAAAAATATAATAAGCAAATGGTTCTTTATAAGGTACTTTGATATAGATTGGCATCTAAGAGTTAGATTCAGATTAAAGGACCCTACAAAGTTAGGTGTTTTAATAAACCAACTTTATTTTCATCTTGAACCATTTGTTAAAAGTGGAATAATCTCTAAAATACAGACAGATGATTACATTCAGGAAATTAATCGATATGGAGAAAATACGATTGAAATTGCAGAGAGCTTTTTTTATGAAGACAGCAATGCTTTTCTCGATTTTCTTTCAATTACTAATAGAGAGTTAAGAGAAAATTACAGATGGAAATTTGCATTGAGATCTGTTAATAATCTATTAGATGCTTTTGGTTTTGATTTAGAAAGTAAGCTCAATTTTAGTGAAATGCTAAAAGAAGCTTTCATTTGTGAATTTGGGAATAACAAAACTTTAAAGATACAATTAGATGAAAAGTATAGGCAGTTAAGGCCAGAGATTTCACAGTTTTTAAACCAACCGTTTACGGATGACTGTGAGTCCCTTGAAAATATTCTTGCCGAAAAGGATAAGAAAATAACAAATCTTATTAAACAGATTAACGAAACAGAAATTAATGGCAATCATATACCTAATATAACCGGATTTGCAGAAAGCTACATTCATATGATGCTCAATAGGATTTTTGCAAACAGACAAAGGGTTCATGAAATGACTATATACTATTTACTATATAAGCACTACAAGTCAGAAAGCGCACTTTTAAAAACTAAAAATAAAATTCAGATATTTTGATGTTTGCATTTCCATCATATGTACAACCTGATGCTAGAGCATGCGGTCCCACATGCTTGTGGCTTATCTCTTTATTCTATGGCAAGAAATATAATCTTGAAGATATACTTGAACAGACAAATACAAATAAAGATGGCACTACTCTACTTAACATAAGTAACATGGCAGAAAAATTAGGGTTTTCCACTTATGGTGCTAAGTTAGAGTTTAATCAAATTCAATCGATCACCTTGCCTTGCATTGCATTTTGGAATCCTAAGCATTACATTGTAATATATAAATTAAAAAAAGATTTTGTTTACGTATCTGATCCTGCTCATGGATTGTTAAAATACTCAAAAGAAGAATTTATTCATAATTGGGCTGATCAATCTGGTGCGGGAGTCGTATTAATTACAGAGCCGACGCATAGTTTTTACATTGATAAACCACAAACCGGAATTAGAACTCACAAAAATGCGATGTGGGACTTTTTGTGGAAGTATCTAGCTCCGCATAAAAAGTCATATGCCTATATATTTTTAGCTCTATTAGCCGCAAGCCTTATACAATTGACTTTCCCATTTCTTACGCAAAGAATTGTTGATGTAGGTATAAAAAATAAAAGCATAGCTGATATTTATCTTATTCTTTTGGCACAATTAACTTTACTTTTCTCTAAGATTTTTGTTGATGTATTTAGGGAATACATAATGAATAAACTTAGTAGTAAAATTAATATTGCAATGATAAATGATTTTTTTTCCAAGCTAATGAGGCTCCCCATCTCATATTTTGATAGAAAAATGACAGGAGATATAATGCAAAGAATCTATGATAATCAAAGAGTAGAACAATTTCTGAACAGCAACTCGCTTAGAACCTTGTTTTCTGGAATCAGCTTTATAGTATTTAGTGGTGTCTTAGCTTGGTATAACACTAGTGTTTTTTTTATTTTCATCATAGGATCTATCGCATATGTTTATTGGATAGTACATTTTTTAAAACGCAAAGAAGAACTTGACTATAAAATATTTAAACTATCCGGTCAAAACCAAGGTAAAATACTAGAAATGATAAATGGTATGCAAGAACTAAAGCTATCTAACGCGGAGAGAAAAAAAAGGTGGGAGTGGCTAGATGTACAAGACAGATTACTAAAGGTAAATTTAAAGTCCTTAAATGTAAGTCAAGTTCAAAATTCTGGTTCTAACATAATAAATGAATTAAAAAACATAATAATAACTTTCTTTTCTGCCAAACTAGTAATTGATGGGAATATCACCCTAGGAGTCATGCTTTCAATAAGCTATATTTTAGGGCAACTTAACGCTCCAGTCTTAGACTTAGTTAACTTTCTTCAGCAATGGCAATCAGCGAGACTAAGTCTAGCTAGATTATCCCAAATTCATGATAGAACTGATGAAGAATCGGAAACATACAGTACATTTAATCCCGGCGATATACATATCAGTAAGTTATCATTTAAATATGATAACAAAAAAGAAATTTTCAGATCAGTTGATCTTGAAATACCTTTAAATAAAACAACCGCAATAATTGGAGCTAGTGGTTGTGGAAAAACTACTCTCTTGAAATTACTACTTAAATTCTATCCACCCACAACGGGTCAAATAACTATAGGAACAACAAATATTAATAAAATATCTCCTCGTGAATGGAGAAAGCATTGTGGAGCTGTGATGCAGGATGGGTATATTTTTTCTGACACTCTTGCTAATAATATCGCAATCGGGGATGAGGACATTAATATCGATTCTCTTAAATATGCAGTCCGAATGGCACGAGTTGATGAGTTTTCAGAGAAATTGCCTTTTGGGCTTGATACTAAGATAGGTCCGGAGGGAATTAATCTTAGTTCTGGACAAAAGCAACGAGTATTGATTGCAAGGGTAATTTACAAAAACCCGAAATATCTATTTTTTGATGAAGCAACCAACGCTTTAGATACAGAAAATGAAAGAATAATATATCAAAATCTAAAAGATTTTTGTATAGAAAAAACAGTTGTTATAATTGCGCATCGGCTAAGCACTGTAAAAGAAGCGGATCAAATAATTGTATTAAATAATGGTGAAATAATTGAACGAGGGAACCATGAAACCCTCTTTTCGCTAAGAGGTTCGTATTATAAATTAGTTAAGAATCAACTAGAAATAGAAGTGTAGACTATGTCAAATAACCAAATGTATATTGTAAATAATTGTATAGAAATATTAAACGCTTTTTTTAATGAATTTGCCAATAGGAGAGCAGAAAATATAAAAAAATTGTGCACTAATGATTTTTTACTTATAGAAAATGGCGAAATATGGGATTTTGAAATATTAAAATCAAAAATTAGTGAATTAGACCATACTTATAATCGCAAAAATATACTAGAAATTACTAAAAGTGATAACGAAAATGAATACTGTTCGATTATTTATTATAATAAAGCCGAGATTATATATCAAGAGCATTTTACAAAATACAAATGGATCGAAAATGCCCTATTTATTAAAACAGAAAATGCATGGAAAATTAAAATAATTAATTCTTGTATGATAGAATCAAATCATGAAAAACTCAGTTAAGATAAAATATAACCTAAAGTTCAATTCGAAAAAGAGATTTGCGCTTTCTAACTCTATCTGTATTTCGACTAACGAATCAAACAAATTGGTAGGGTATATCTCCTTATCCCGACCTCTTAAAGAATTATCTATGCGTGATTTGGCAATATTATATTCGTTTACTAAACCAAACACCATTGAAGGTGCATATAATCTTTTAAAAGATAATTTTCCAATTGTTCCTCATCAATTTCTTACTTTGGTTAAAAGTCTCCTGGCATTGGCTTTTCTCATTGATGCAAAATATAAAAAATCCACCCCAGCAGCACAAGGCACTTTTTCTTCTCTTACAATGCATTTAATAATGCTAAAAGATATACCAAGAGTAATGTCTTATAAAACTGCAATTCAAGAAATTGTAAAAGATAAAACAGTCATAGATTTGGGATGTGGTACGGGATTATTATCCATGCTTTCGGCAAAAGCTGGTGCAAAATTAGTTTATGCAATTGAAGAAAGTAGTATAGCTGAAATTGCGAATTTAACTTTTCGGGAAAATAAAATTAGCAATAAAATAAGATTATACAATTGCAATAGCAAAGATGTAAGCTTAAGACGCAAGGCAGATGTATTAATACACGAAATATTAGGGAACGATCCTTTTGAAGAAAATTTATTGCTTTATATTCAGGACGCCAAAAAAAGGCTTTTAAAACCTAATGCAAAAATGATACCCTTTAAAATACAAAGCTTTTGCTTAGGCTACCAAGATGAATGGAATGCAAATTTAAAAAAGGAGATGAAAGAATTAGCAAACTTATACGGACTAAAATTCAATGAGTACAGTGAACAACTTCAAAATGAAATAAACATGAACTATCAGCAGAAAGTCGGAACACGGCCTTTACTAGCAAATAAACATTTTATTTCTGAAGAATGCATTATACACGATTTAAACTTATACTCGAAACTTGCGGTTTTAAGGGATCTTAATAAAGTCATTAAACTAAAAATAACAAAAACAGGTTTAATGCATGGATTAATAATTTATTTTAAAGCATTTTTAACACCAGAAATTATTTTAACAAACTCTCCATTCGCTCCATCAACACATTGGATACAAAAATTTGTTCCTTTTGAGAAAGGAATCACTGTAAAGACAGGAATGGAAATTTTAATAAAGGTTTATATTGTGAGTAAAAATGGCATTCATAACCTCCAAGCGGAACTAGTCTAATCTACTTTTTCATGACGAAAATTATAATTTATATCGTACTGATTACTGTAGCTATGCAATATTATATTGTTATGCAAAATATTTGTTGTATCTGTAGAAACTCCTTCAATAATCATTGTTTTCAATTACTAAATAACCTAAATTTGTTTAACCTAAAATCCTATAAATATGAAAAATAAAATTTACTACCTAATGAGTTTTTTACTAGTTTGTTTTATAACCCATGCAGGACAAAAACCCATATTTGGTTTCATTGAAAATAAAGGCCAGATACATGACCAGGATTTTAAACCCAATACAGCGGTAAAATATTTACTGAGTATGCCGGGCATGAACATACAATTAAAACAAAACAGTTTCAGTTACGACACCTATACTGTAGAACAAAAAAATACAGAAGGAACACGCGAGAGTTTACGTACGAAATTAAAACATTCAGCAGTAGAGAATGCATATCATTTCCATCGTGTGGATGTGGAATTTATCGGAGCCAATATACAACCAGAACTTATTGCAGAGGCCCCATCTGAAACCTATTACAATTATTACACAACCGGCACCAGCGAACAAGGCGCTATCAATGTGCATGGTTATGAAAAAGTAACTTACAAAAATATTTACCCCAACGTTGATTTAGAGTTTATCACAAATGAAAATAAATTGAAATATAATTTTATTTTGCATTATGGTGCCAATATAAATGTTATTAAATGGAGATACAATGGCGCGAATACCACAGAAATAAAAAATAACAATATCTCTATTTCCGTAAAGCAGGGCGAATTTAATGAAGCAATTCCTAATAGTTACGTAAGTAATAACTCACAGAAAGTAAAGAATGTAAAAATTAATTTTATAAAATATGAAAATGGAGTATACGGGTTCAATTGCATGCAGAAATTAAACCTTACAAGTAATCAAGATTTGGTTATTGATCCAATATTAAATCAATTGTGGTGCACATATTATGGTGGTAATAATGATGATTGGTTTTGGGGTGGTGATGTTGATAAAAGCGGGAACACCTATTACACCGGTGGTGCTAGAAGTGCTTCAAATATTGCGACAGCCGGAGCTTATCAAACAGTATTCGGAGGCGGATACTATGATGCAATTGTACTAAAATTTACGCCTGGAGGCTCACCTGTTTGGTGCACTTATCTTGGAAGAGCCACTGATGATGAAGGATATACAATAGCAATTGATAAATCTAATAATTTAATTGTAAGCGGATTTACAAACAGTACAGCATCAATTACAACTATAGGATCTCATCAACCAAATTTAGGTGGAGGTTATGATGCCTTTCTTGCTAAATTTTCAAATTCAGGCACACTTACTTGGTGTACTTATTATGGCGGCACCGGTAACGATTATTCTTATTCAGCGGCGCTCGACACTCTAAACAATGTTTATTTATCTGGTGTTACTACTAGTACTAATGCTATAAGCACTAGTTCTTCGTATCAACCTAATTATGGTGGAGGAATTGGGGATGGCTTTCTTGTAAAATTTAACACTAACGGCGTTCGACAATGGGCAACGTATTATGGCGGCACAGATGACGATGCTCCCCAATCTGTTGCAATTGACAAAAGCGGTAACGCGTACCTAACAGGTTATACTAAAAGCAA
>Ga0154020_10005992_pt1 | contig 14249 bp, 12 predicted proteins | sample Klosneuvirus_201_FD_109709 | JGI IMG/M metagenome (GOLD analysis project Ga0154020, IMG submission 109709) | Active sludge microbial communities from wastewater, Klosterneuburg, Austria - Klosneuvirus_20160825_MG | ecosystem: Engineered > WWTP > Aerobic digester > Activated sludge | place...
GGTAAGTTGGGAAGAAGTAAATGCTGCAGAAACTGGTTCGCATAAATTACCGCCTTATGGAGAACAACAGTATTATGAATTGATTGGAAAGTATCATCAATATTCTTCTGGCTGGAATGATTTCTCTGGTGGAGGTAATAAAGATGAAATATCACCAAATTTTACATTTTATGCTGGTATGCGTGGCGAAGCTAACGATTTTTATTCTGTTGCTTCAACTGCGGTAATAGGGATATATGTCAATCACTTTTTAAGTGCATTAGATGCAGTTTGGTCTGCAACACAGTTTAACAAAGACCTTGCTGTTAAAGTAAGATTAGAAAATATTCAATTTGCGGATCATGCTGTGTTTTATCCGTCTGTGAATTTTACTTACAGTTTTTAACCATTTGCTGCCATCTTCTCAAATGATGTCGGTTTTTTACTAAATCTCTCAATATCTATAACGTTTGATCAATTCTAGCCTTTTCATTCCCACACCATATTTCCGTATTTTTGAGCTATGAAAATACCATTAATAGCAATTGTAGGCAGACCAAACGTTGGCAAATCAACGCTTTTTAACAGACTTATCGGTAAGCGCGAAGCCATTGTAGATGACCAGAGTGGCGTTACACGCGATAGAAACTATGGAGAGGGTGATTGGAGCGGGAAAAGATTCCGTTTGATCGATACAGGAGGCTATGTTCCAGAATCATCAGATTTATTTGAAACTGCAATTCGTGAACAGGTTGAAGTTGCAATAGCTGAAGCAGATTCTATTATTTTCTTAGTAGATGTAAAAAATGGTGTTAATCCAATAGATAAAGTGATTATCGGATTGCTTCGCCAATCGGGAAAAAAATACTTTTTAGTTGTTAATAAAGTTGATGCACAAGTTCATGCAGCTGGTGCAGCTGAGTTTTACTCACTTGGTGTTGATATGGTTTATGATATTTCGGCATTAAGCGGAAGACAAACGGGCGATTTACTTGATGATATTACTAAAGATTTTCCTACTGAAGATGTAATTGAAGAAGACAAAAGATTAAAGATTGCTGTTGTAGGAAGACCTAATGTTGGTAAATCATCAATCACTAATGCATTGCTCGGAGAGGAAAGAAGCATTGTTACTGATATTCCGGGTACAACCCGGGATAGCCTTGATTCAGTTTTGAAATATTACGGTGAAGAAATTGTTCTGGTTGATACCGCCGGATTACGAAAGAAGAAAAAAGTAGAAGAGAGCATTGAGTTTTTTTCTAACATTAGAACTTTTAAGGCAATCAGCGAAAGTGACGTGACCGTGTTAATGCTTGATGTACAAACGGGATTCGAAAAACAGGATCAGAAAATTATTGATGAAGTTGTACGTTGGAGAAAAGGACTGATCATCGCTATCAATAAATGGGATTTGATGGAGAAAGAAACCAACACTGCCCGTGATTATGAAAATGCTATCAAAGAAAAATTAGGTACCGTAGATTTTGCTCCTGTAATTTTCACATCAGCGTTAACGAAACAGAGAATTTATAAACTTATCGATCTTTGTAAAAAAGTACAGGCTGAAAGGATCAAGAAAATTCCAACGTCGGATTTAAATGATGCAATACTTCCTGAGATTGAAAAAAATCCGCCGCCATCATCACCAACGGGAAAAGAAGTCAGAATTAAATTTGTTAATCAGGTTGGAGACTATTATCCTATATTTCTTTTCTTTAGCAACTCTCCGAATCATATTCCGGATCATTACAGAAGATTTTTAGAAAGAACGATCCGAAGAATATATGGATTTGAGGGCGTTCCTATAACTGTAAGTTTCAGACAAAAATAACTCCATAGAAAATTATGAATAAAAATTTTTTTCTTATAGAACATCCAATCGTTAAACGGGATGTAACAATATTAAGAGATAAGAATACTGATTCCGAAAATTTTCGCGCCGCTTTACAAAGAGTATCAAATATTTTAGCTGTGGAATTATCTAAAGAATTCAAATTAACTAAAACTGAAGTTGAAACTCCTCTTGAAACAACTCAAGGGGCAAAACTAACACACGATGTAATACTTGTTCCGGTTTTAAGAGCAGGACTGGGAATGGTAAATGGTTTTCTTCAAATTATTCCTGAAGCAAAAGTTGGACACATTGGTTTGCAAAGAGATGAAGAAACACTTAAACCAGTTGAGTATTATTATAAAGTTCCAAAGCATTTAGAATCAGCAGAAGTTGTAATGCTTGACCCGATGCTTGCCACAGGAGGTAGTGCTTCTGAAGCATTAAAGTATTTAAAGAACAGAGGAGCTTCTAAGTTGGCATTTGCATGTCTTGTTGCTGCACCTGAGGGAATTGAAAAAATAAAAACTGAACATCCTGATGTAAAAATATTTGCTGCAGCTATGGATCGTGAACTAAACACAAAAGGTTATATTCTTCCCGGGTTAGGTGATGCTGGTGACAGAACGTTCGGCACTCTTTAATAAAAATTTCCTTCTATTATTTCTAATCATAATTTTCTTTCAAAAGAATTTTGGACAAGTCTATCCTGACAAATCCATTCATAAGATTTTAAAATCCGGAATCAATCTAATAATTGATCAAAAGTACGATGAAGCCGAAAAACTTTTTAAGCAATTAGATCAAACTAGAAAAGATATACCTCTGGGTAAAATATATCTTGCTGCCGTCTATATCGCAAAAGCTTATGATTATGAAGAGCCATATGATGATGAACTGATAAAAAAACATCTTGAAGGTGCAAAAAAGATTTCTGAAAGATTGCTCAAGAGTGATGAAAAGAATATCTGGAGTAATTATTTCCTTGCATTAACAGAAGGTTACATTGCTTATTACGATGCACTTCGTGAAAGCTGGCTTCAGGCTTTTTCAACAGGATTAAGTTCAGTTTCAGGATTTGAAGATTGCCTCGAGATCGATAAAAACTTTCATGAATCTCTAATTGCAATAGGCAGTTATAAGTTTTGGAAAAGTAAAAAAACTGAATTTATTAATTGGCTTCCGTTTGTTGAAGATGAAAAAGAACTTGGAATTAAGTACTTGCAAAATGCTATTAAGTATTCAGGATATAATTCTCATCTGGCAATTCATTCACTAATCTGGATATATATTGAGCAGAAAGATTTTAATGACGCAATTAAAGTTGCTGAGTTAGCTTTAAAAGAGCATCCACAATCAAGAATATTTAAGTGGGGCTTAGCAAGGTCTTATGAGAATATTGATCCAGCCAAATCTGTTGAATTGTACAGAGAAATCCTTCATTCATATCCCAAAAAACTTAAATCAAACAAGATTAATGAAGTTACACTTAAGCATATTATTGCACAGCAACTTATCAAAATCAATAAAATTACTGAAGCGTTAATAATATGTGATGAAATTCTATCTATTAAGGGTTACTCCAAATATGAGTTGGATAAAATAAGTAGCCGGCTCGAACGTGTAAAAAGTTTAAAACAAGAGTTGAATTAAGTTTAAAATCTTAATATTTCCCTTCAACGGTCTCTTTAACTAATCATTAAAAAAAACTAAATTGTTTTGACATTAAAAATTGTATCAGTATAAACTAAACGATGGCTATAGAGAATCCTAAATATCAAAAAATGTTAGACAACCTTTTGAAGATTTGTAAAAATAATCTTCCGGCTGTTGATGAAGCATTAGTGTCCAAGGCTTTTGAGTTAAGTCTTGAGGCACATAAAAATGATTTACGGGCATCAGGTGAGCCATATTTTACACATCCTTATGAAGTGGCAATGATCGTTGCAGAGGAATTTCCACTTGATGATGTTACAATAGTTAGTGCATTGCTCCACGATGTTGTTGAGGATACAGAGTATACTGTTGATTTTATGAATCGTGAGTTTGGTAAAGAAGTTTCTGAAATAATTGATGGTGTTACAAAGATAAGCGGAATTTTTCGTGGACATGAAATCACCAAAGCAGAAAATTATCGTAAGCTTTTGCTTTCAATGGTTAAAGATGTACGAGTTATTCTTGTAAAATTTGCTGATCGATTACACAATATGAGAACGCTGGAGTTCGTTAATCCTGATAAGCAGAGAAGAATTGCTCAGGAAACTTTAGAGATTTATGCTCCATTTGCTCATCGTTTTGGATTGGGGAAAGTAAAATGGGAACTTGAAGATCTAGCGTTCAAATATCTTAATAGGGAAGCGTACGAGGAACTTGCAAGAAAACTTAAAGCTAAAAGAAAAGACCGGGAATCCTATATAAAAAAATTCGCAGAGCCAATTGTTAGCAAACTTGAAGAAGCTAATTTGAAAATTGAATTGAGCGGAAGAGCTAAACATCTTTATAGTATTTACCGTAAGATGGTTAGGCGTAATAAACCTTTTGAAGAAATATATGATCTCTTTGCAATAAGAATTATTCTGGACACAAAAAACAGAAATGAGTGTTATACAACTCTTGGAATTGTTAACCAGATTTATTTACCGGTTCCTGACAGATTTAAGGATTACATATCGATTCCTAAAACAAATAACTATCAATCAATTCATACTACTGTTGTCGGTCCATTAGGTAGATTAGTTGAGGTTCAGATAAGAACCAGACAAATGCATGAAATTGCAGAAAAAGGAGTTGCAGCACACTGGCGTTATAAGGAAAATAAAACTGCAACTGATGGTGAACTTGAAGCATGGGTAAACTGGATTCGGGATATTTTTGAAAATGCTTCGCGTGATGACCAGAAAAAAGAATTGATGGAAAGTTTTAAACTTAATCTTTACCAGGATGAGATTTATGTTTTTACTCCTAAAGGAGATTTACGAAGATTGCCTGTAGGTTCAACACCGGTAGATTTTGCTTTTGATATTCACAGTAAAGTTGGTTTCCATTGTATTGGGGCCAAGATAGATGGTAAAATTGTTCCATTAGATACAAAGTTGCATAGTGGAGATCAGGTTGAAATTATTAGTTCAAAAAATCAGCATCCTAACAAAAACTGGATAAAGTTTGTTCAGACACATAAAGCTAAAAATGAAATTAGAAAATGGCTTAACAAAGAAGAGCAAACAGTTGTAGATAGCGGAATGGAGATTTGGGAAAAGAAAATAAAAAAGATGAAACTTTCTTTTACTCCAGATGATGTTTTAAAAATTGCGCATTCAAATAAGTTTGATAATTCGAGACAGTTTTTTAAGGCAATTGCACAAAGTACTGTCAATATTGATGAAGTGTTAACAGCAACAACACAAAAAGATGATAAAGAATTTGAGAAGGAAGTAGAATTCCAAAAGTTTGCTAAAATTTCCCGAAACGAGATTGGCGGAATTTTAGTTGATGGTAAGAAATCAGGTATAATGTATACTTATGCCAAATGTTGTAATCCTATTCCGGGTGATCCTGTAATAGGTTATATAACTATCGGTGAGGGAATCAAAATTCATCGCAAAACATGTGTAAATCTTATTTCACTTTCATCAACGGATTCCAGTAAACTTGTAAGTGTGCAGTGGCCTGAAGCGGAGGGTTCTTTATTTGTTGCAGGAATATCAGTGCGTGGAAAAGACAGACCGGGAATTTTGAATGATATTTCACATTCCATCGTTACATATCAGAATACTAATATTAAGTCTATAAATATAAATTCAAGTGATTCTATGTTTGAAGGCAGTGTTACATTATATGTTAATAATCTTGATCATCTAAATAGAATGATGGAAAGATTAAAAAGAGTTGCTGGTGTTTTTTCAGTTGAAAGATTTGAAAGTAATTGATGTTTGAAAACAATGAAACCAGAATTATGGGAATTGATTTTGGGATGAAAAGAATCGGCATAGCTTTATCGGATTCACTCAAAATGTTTGCTTACTCACACAAAACAATTCTAAATAATTCTACTACAATTAGTGAACTTGAAAAGATTATTAAAGAAAAAAATGTAACAAAAGTTATTCTTGGCATTCCAAATGAAGAAAGACAAAATAAAGAATCAAAGACATCTGTTATAAAAGATGTTAAAAAGTTCAAAGAAAATCTGGAAAAGAAATTTGGTCTGGAAGTTGAACTTTGGGATGAAACCTATACATCTGTAATTGCACAGCAGCAGATTTTAGAATCCGTTAATAAAAAAATAAAGAGACAGAACAAAGATCTATTAGATATGTACTCAGCAGCAATAATTCTGCAGGAATATCTCGATTCAATAAAACGAAATAACTGATTGCATTCAATTGACTTTGCCATCCATACAAACTATTTTTTCCTATCAAAATCTACATCGGGAGCAAACTAATGGTTTTTGAGTCTTTAGGTACATTTGAAACAAGCAGTGTGTCGGCATCCATGACTGCTTTAGAATTTATTCAAAAAGAGAAATCAATTAATATTGTTGGGAAACAAGTATTAGGCGAAGGAATTGTAACGCTTTTTATCAGTGGAGATCTGGGAGCAATTAAACGTGCAATTGCATTCGGAGCAGAGGCAATTAGTTCAACAAATGAATTTAGAAGTTCACATGTAATTCCGCTTCCGCATAGAGAATTACTTTCTACAATTGGATTAAAGAGAAAATAAAAATGTCAAACTCGATTGGATTAATTGAATCAAAAGGACTAGTTGCTTTAATAGAAGCAGCAGATGTAATTCTTAAAAATTCACCTGTTGTTGTTTTGGGAATTCATAAATTGGAAAACGGTTTAGTAACATTGGCTGTCACCGGTAATTCCGATTATGTTAAAGCTGCTATTGAAAGCGGTACTGAAGCTGGGCGAAGAGTTGGAGAAATTTATGCTTCATCTGTTGTCGATAATCCGGGAAAAGAGTTATTACATATTTTTTCAGAATTATTTCCGAATGGTGAAGTATTAAATTCTGTTTCAAATAAAATCGAATCCGAAAAAGTATTACCTTCAGATAAAATCACTGAGGAATCCACCAAGCTTTTTGCTTCTGTTGTAAAGCAATCTAAAATGGAATCAAAGAGAGAAAAATCTAAACCATTACAGGTTACAAAAATCACTCCTATTCATAAGATTAAAAAAAATAAAGATCAGTTGAATAATCAAGTTGAAAGTAAACCTGATGAAGCCTTGGAGAAAAAGATTGAATCTGCCCAAAGTGAAGTTAAGAAGGAAGATGAAATTCTTGATTTGACAAAACCATTAAGTACAATTGAAAGATTAAGGATCGAAGCACTTGGTTTAGAAAGCAAGAAAAACAAATCAAAAGAAATTATAATACCTATAATTAAAAAAGAAACTGGATTAAAAAGCATTAATGAATCAACTGATAATAGAGCTATAGATTTTGAAGCTATCAGCCAGATGAACGTTCACAAACTTCGTCACTATGCAAGAGAGTTTCTGAATTTCCCAATTAAAGGTAGGGAAATTTCACGAGCCAATCGCAGTGAATTAGTTGAACTATTTAGAACTATTAAAAATAATTAGCTGTAAAAAGTGAAAAATAGAATAAGCATAATAATTTTTTCTTTATTGTTTTCAATACTTATCTGGGGTTCTGTTACTTTATCTGAACAGTTTTTTTCATCAATGGACTTTAAGTTAAAGGTTGTAAATCAACCTGCGGGATATACTACCGGTGTTCTTAATCCGGAAAAAATTTCTATAAAATTAAAAGCTAAAGGTTGGCAGCTTTTAACACTTAATCTTACTTCCCCAAAAGAGTATTATGTTTCAGCCGATAATGATAGCGGATTAATTTTAACTAACCCGTTGGATGACATTAATGAAAATAGTTGGATAAGTGCAGGAATAAATGTTACTGACTTAAATCCAAAGCAAGTTTCTTTTAATGTTGAAAAGATAAAATTTAAACGGCTAAAAATTGAAGCCGAAACTGAATTAACATTTAGCGATGGTTTTGGATTGGCCACTCCCATTGGAGTTTTCCCTGATTCAGTTCTTGTAGCTGGACCTTCAGGTATTCTTGATAAAATTTCAAGCATTAAAACTAAAGTTGTACAACTATCATCACTAGATAACAAGACTAAAATAGTTGCGGAAATTGAAGAACCAACCGGCTTTCAGCTTGAGAGGAATATAGTTGAGTTAACTTTTGATATTCAAAGAATTGTTGAAAAATCTTTTGATGAAGTTAAAGTTATAATCCATGATGTTCCTGATGATCGAAATGTAGTTCTTATTCCTAATACAATTATTTGCAGTCTTAGAGGCGGAATTAATATTCTTGGCAAAATTAATGCAAATGAAATTAGTGCTTCTATAAATTATAGAGATATTGTTTATGATACTTTAGGAAGTGTACAACCAGAAATTATTATACCAAATAACACTCAATTAGTTTTCATCAAACCTGTGCGGCTAAATTATATTATTAAAAAATTTGAATAAATATTTAGCTGCTTGAATCAAATTTAATAAAGGCAAACCAGTTTTATGTTCATATCATTCGAGGGAATAGATTTTTGCGGAAAATCCACTCAAGTGGAGTTATTAAGAGATTATCTTTTAGAGCAAAAAAAAATAGTTCATTTAATTCGTGAGCCAGGCGGAACGGAAATATCAGAAAAGATTAGAGAAATTCTTCTCGATAAAAAAAACAACGCTATGGTTATGGAAACGGAGTTGTTTTTGTTTTCGGCAAGCAGGGCACAATTAGTCAGAGAAGTTATTCGTCCTTATCTTCAAAAAGGATACTATGTTATCTCCGATCGGTTTCACGATTCTTCAACAGCATACCAGGGTTTTGGCAGGGGTTTATCTGTTGATGCTATAATAAAAATTCATAATCTTGCGATTGGTGAGACTTTACCGGATATAACTTTCTTTATTGATATTCCGAACGAAGTTGCTATTGAACGAAAGCTTAAAAAATCTCATTCAGATTTAGATAGGATTGAAGTTTCTGATAATACATTTTATGAGCGTGTTAGAGAAGGATATCTTTACTTATCAAAACAAGAAAAACGGTTTAGAGTTATTGATGGCAGACAAAGTATTGAAAATATAAATAAACAGATAATTGATGAAATAAAATCTCTTGAAAGTAATAAATAAATGAAGTCACGAAAAATAATTTTTATCACATCGTTAACAGTACTTGTAATATTTACTTTTGGATTTGTTGTTAGCAAAAGTGATATCTACTTTGATATTAGCAAGAATCTAGAACTTTTTGGGAAAGTTTATAAAGAAATATCGTTTAATTATGTAGATGATATTGATCCGCAGGCTTTTATGCGTGCCGGCATAGTTGGTATGTTAAGTAAACTAGATCCATACACAGTTTTTATTGATGAAAAAAATCAGGATGATATCGATTTACTTACAAATGGCAAGTATGGCGGAGTTGGAATTTCTATAGGTATTCGTAATGAAAAAGTAACTATACTTGAAGTTATGGACGGATACTCTGCGCAAAAACAGGGAATAAGAATAGGTGATGTAGTTACAGGTATTGGGGATACAGAAGTAACACCCGAAAAAATTGATGACATATCCTCTCTTGTAAAAGGAGAACCGGGAACAGCAGTTCAAATAAAAATACTAAGATTTAGCGAAAAAGATACATTACTGTTTAATCTTATACGTGAAGAAGTAATAGTAAAGAATCTGGTCTTTGCAGATTTCTTTCCTGAAAATTCTAACAACGTGTATTTAAAACTTTCAAATTTCAGTCGCTCAGCAGGAGACGAGTTAAGAAGTTCACTAAGGCAGTTAAAAAATAAGAAGGAAATAAAATCAATAGTTTTGGATTTAAGAGGAAATCCAGGCGGGCTATTAGATGTGGCTGTAGATATTTGTGATAAGTTCTTAAAAAAGGATTTATTAATAGTTTCTACCCGCGGAAAAGAAGAGGTCAGTGAAAAGAAATATTTCGCCTTAGAAGAACCATTGGTGGGTAATGAAAAACTCATCGTTTTGATTAATGGAAACAGCGCATCAGCATCTGAAATAGTTGCCGGTGCAATTCAGGACCACGATAGAGGAGTTATTCTCGGTACACAATCATTTGGCAAGGGATTAGTCCAGACAATCATTCCATTAAGTTTTAATACATCATTAAAAATTACCACAGCTAAATATTACACCCCTAGCGGGAGATGTATTCAGAAGATAGATTATTCTAAGAACAATCAGGTAATCCCTGATCCTGATTCTTTAACCAAGAACATGTTTTCAACAGATAATAAAAGAGTTGTTTTCAGTGCTGGTGGAATTACTCCCGATACTACTGTAGAAAATGGAATAGAAAGCGATTTGTTAAAGGATCTATTGGCTAAAGGTGCAGTATTTAATTATGCAGATAAATTTTATTATCAAAATGTTGATTTAGATTTTAATAAAATAAATAATGAAAAAATTCTTAAAGAATTTAAAAAATTTCTGACAGAGACTGATTACAAATACGAATCTGATATTGAGAAAAAAATAAATGAAGTTGTAAAACATTTAAATGAAAATCACAATTCTAAAGATGTAACCAAGACTTTAGAAAAGTTATCTTCTGAAGTGAAACAAATGTTTGAGAAAGATTTCCTTGAAAGTTCGGATGAAATATTGGAAGAATTAAAAATAGAACTTGCACAAAGGTTTCTGGGAAAAGACAGTGGCACATTAGAACGATTAAAATATGATAAACAGTTTAATACAGCTTTAAATCTTTTAAATGATGATAAAAATTATTCCAGGCTTCTAATTAATGAATGATTTAATATATAAAGAATTGCATTAAATTATGAAATCTTTATTAGCCGGATCTAAAGTCTATTATAAAATCAATTCGACATTTGAAAGCTTTCCATCTTGTTAAGATTCCGGAACTATTTTACGATCTCACATCCGGAATTATAAGGAGCGGTTGATTAACAATAAATATTAAAGTTGAAAAAAAGTTGCTGGAGAAGACTTTTATCAACTATAAAATCACTTTAGCTTCACTATTGATTTCTTTTCTTTGTCTTTTAAGGATTATGGGTATAGGTTTTGTAATTATTAAATTCTAACAGACTTCTCTAGACCTATTTTCAAAATATAATTTACATTTTTCTTCTCGGTAAATATTATAACCACACCAAAAAATTGCTCTTGTAAAGTATTACGGACTAACAAAGCACTAAAAGATTACTTATACTTGAACAGTCAAAAACTTATTTTTGATATTTAGAAGATTCGTTTGTTTTAAAAACATAAATTCATAATTTTGAATGTTCAAAAGAGAAATAATTGGTAATTGTCAAGCAGGGAAGAGCATTAAGTTCCCTGATTTAATCCGCGCATCTTAATCTTAATAATAATTTTTATAATCTTGCAGGTAAAACCTGTTTAAGATGTTTTTTTAATTTTTTTAGCCCTAAATCAATAAAGGGATTCGGATGAAAAAATCTTTTCTGGATTTTATTTTTAGAAACAGATTGCCTGTTACACTTTTTGTTGTTGTTGCATCTTTTACACTAACATATTATGGCTCTAGAGCTGAAAGAGATGGAATTGGTTATACTCCAGATCAGCCAATTGCCTATTCTCATAAGCTTCATGCCGGCGATATGCAGATTGACTGCAAATACTGTCACGTTGGTGTTGAAAAATCGAGACACGCAATGGTTCCTGCAGTTGCAACATGTATGAATTGCCACGCTGTTTCTAGAAAAGACAGACCTGAAATAATCAAACTTGCAGAATATTATCGTGATGGAAAACCACTTCAGTGGAAACGCATCCACAAAGTTCCTGATTATGCTTATTTCAATCACTCAGTTCACGTTAATAAAGGTATTGATTGTACTGCTTGTCATGGTGAAATAACTCATATGGAAAAAGTCGGACAAATGAATTCGCTTACGATGGGAAGTTGTTTGAATTGTCATCGTGATGCTCATGCTAAATTCCCTGAACTTAAAGATAAAATTAAACCAGGTCCGGAATATTGTTCAGCTTGTCATAGATAATGAAAAATTAGAAATCATTAAACAAGATCGATATGAATAGAAAAAAGTTTTTTACATCAGTTTCATTGGGTGCAGTTGGCTTTGCCATCTATAATTCTTTTCCGATGAAATACTTTTCAAAAAAATCTAATAACCCAAATAGCGCTGTAAAAGTTAAAATCAATCCTCTTGCAGTAAGCAGAAATCAAAAGGGTAGTAAGAATGTCTGATATAAAATCCGATAACACTGAGAATATGAATAGCAATCATCTTGAACCAAATTATTGGAGAAGTTTTGAAGCTTTTTATAATGATCCTGCAGTAATTGAAGCTAAAGGGCAAGAGTTTAAAGAAGGCGTTATAGATGATTTTTCTTCTACGGGAATGTCTAATCTTTCCAGAAGAAAATTTTTAGCATTACTAGGTGCTTCTGCTGCGATAGCGGGAACAGCTTGTACGGATTATCGTGATAAAGGTGAAATAGTTCCTTACAATATCAAACCTGAAGAAATTACAGTTGGTAAACCAAATTTTTATGCTTCAACGTGTACTGCTTGTGCAAATGCTTGCGGTGTTCTGATTAAAACTCGTGAAGGAAGACCGATTAAAGTTGATGGAAATCCAGATCATCCTGTAAACAAAGGAAAGATTTGTGCAAAAGGACAAGCTAACATTCTCAATCTTTATGATCCTGAAAGATTAAAAAACCCATTGATAGGTAGAAATTCTACATTCAATCATGTGAGTTGGAAAGATGCTGATGCAGAGATTATAAATGCACTTGCATCTGCAAATGGAAAAGAAATTGTAATTCTTACAAATCCAATCAGCTCTCCAACTACACTCAAAGTTATTGAAGATTTTAAATCTAAATATCCAACAACAAAAGTATATTCTTACAGTTTATTTAATGATGATATTAAAAACGCAGCCTGGCAAAAAACATTTGGTTCAGGTAACTATCCATTAGTAAAGTGGAATGAAGCAAAAGTAATTGTTGCTTTGGAATCTGATTTTCTTGGAGTTGATGGAAATAAAATTGAAAGCTCAAGATTATTTGCTGAAGGCAGAGATGTTGAAACAAAATCTTTTAACAGACTTTATTGTATTGACAGTACTTTGACTATAACAGGCAACAATGCTGATTATAGATTACGATTAAGACCTGAAGCCCAGCTTGAATTTGTAATGAGTTTGATGAGTGAATTAAGCGGCAAAGGTGCGTTAAACCTTTCTGTAAATACTGCTGGTTATTCATTAAGCGGATTTGCAACAAAGTATAACTTAAAGAAAAAAGTTTTGGATCAATTAGTAAAAGATCTTGCATCCAACAAAGGTAAAGCTATTGTTGATGCTGGAAGTTCGTTATCTGAGAACGTTCATATTGCAGTTAATTTATTGAATGAAGCACTTGGTAACTCTGCTATGTTTAGAAGTGATTCTGCTGTAACTACTCTTGTTGAAAATTCATCAGTACAGGAAATTGAATCGCTCATCCAAAAAATGAATGATGGAAATGTTGCTGCTGCAATTCATTTTGATAGCAATCCGGTGTATCATCTTGCTCAGGATTTTGGTTACAAAAAGGCATTAAGTAAAGTTGGATTAGTTGTAACACTTTCTGAAAGAGAAAACGAAACAACATCTTTAAGCAAATATGTCCTTCCAATCAACCATAACTTTGAAAGTTGGGGAGATGCAAAAACCAGAACTGGAGTTATCTCATTACAACAGCCAGTTATTGCTCCTTTAAACTCAACAAGACAAAAAGAATCAATACTACTTACGTGGATAAATGGTAAATCTGATTCTTTCAATGAAACTTTATATCACGAATATTTAATGAAGTATTGGGAAACATCAATCTACCCAACGTTAAATTCTAAACTGGATTTTAAGAGATTCTGGTTTGGATCACTTCACGATGGAATCGTGCTTACAAATGAAACTATTGCTGCTTCAAGAACATTTAATTCTGGAGTTACAAGTTTATTATCGCAAAGCTCTACCGCTAAAGGCTTCACTTTATTGATTAAAGAAAATTATAATCTTGCTGATGGTAGTTTTTCTAATAATGGCTGGATGCATGAATTACCTCATCCGGTTTCTAAAATGATGTGGGATAATTATGCTGCACTCTCAGAAAAATCTTGTAAAGATTTAGGTGTTAAGAATAACGATGTAATTGAAGTAAAAACTGGAAGTCGTAAAATTTCACTTCCGGTTTTTATGCAAGCCGGAACTGCAGATGAAGTTATCATAATAGAATCAGGTTTTGGTCGTACTAATTCTGGGACTGTTGCAAATGATGTTGGTTTTAACTCGAATGTTTTATTATCCAAGTCAACAGATTATTCTCCTTGGATTTATTCCGGA
>Ga0154020_10005993_pt1 | contig 14248 bp, 10 predicted proteins | sample Klosneuvirus_201_FD_109709 | JGI IMG/M metagenome (GOLD analysis project Ga0154020, IMG submission 109709) | Active sludge microbial communities from wastewater, Klosterneuburg, Austria - Klosneuvirus_20160825_MG | ecosystem: Engineered > WWTP > Aerobic digester > Activated sludge | place...
GAAAATGGCGTGACGTTGCGTGGTTTACTTCGCGTCGCGTTCGGCCGCTGGGTGATTGAAGCGGAGTTTCGATTTAGCAAAGAAGAACTGGGCCTGGATCATCTGGAAGTCCGCAGCTGGCGTTGCATTCATCGCCACCTCCATGTGACCGCATTAAGCTTTCTCTTATGCAGCCGCATTCGTCAGACCCTCGACAAAGGAGGCACGAGGAAACTCACTGTGGAACAAGTTCGCCGTGACTTCAACTGCTGGTTACAATTCCACCGAAGTCCCAAACATCCAGACGAGGCCTTCCAGAAAGAACTGAACAAACAACGCTACTACCAACACCGAAACGCTCAAGCCAAAGAGTCCCACACCAAGACGCGTAGAATGCTGTACCTGAAACTTGGGATCGATGTCGATAAAATCAAATCCTGCATCCAAACCCTCTAATCCCCAAACCCAGCGTTTTACAGGCGCAAATCAATAAACTGGCGCTGTCCAACTAATTGACAAACTCTTTCTTGTGGGCCGGACGAATGGCGACATCGTACAGCCCGCCGCCGAGCACAGCTCCGACGATTGGGGCGATGATATACACCGTCAGCCAGCCCAGGTCACTGAAACCCGGCAAGGCAATCGAACCCCAGCCAGCGAGACTGGCGAATACTCGCGGCCCGAAGTCGCGGGCGGGGTTGAAGCATGCCTGAGTGAGCGGCGCGATCACAGAAATGAGCGCACTCACGGTCAGTCCAATGAAGACCGCCGCAGTGCCTGGCGCTGGCACGCCACCGTTGCGAGTGTCGGTCACGGCGAAGATCACGAAGACCAGAATCATCGTGCCGATTACCTCCGCGACGAATGCGCGACCCTGCGACATCCGCACGCGAAGTTTGGCGTGTTCTTCAGAAGAGTACGGGCCGTCGCCGTCTCCCAGCGATCCCGGGGCGGGGTAGTATTCTCCGTAACACATGGCCGTCATCTCACTGCCCGGCTGTCCGCGCACCACGCCTTTTGCGGCTTCCTTCGCCGCAATATGTGGCTCGAATAACACAAACAACACCGCCGCCGCGACAAACGCGCCAGCCAGCTGAGCACCGATGTACGGCGCAACACGCGACGTAGGAAATCCTCGCCACACGGCACTGGCAATTGTCACCGCCGGATTGATGTGCGCCCCACTGACTGCCCCTACGGCGTAGATCGCCAGCATGATGGCGACACCCCAAACAATGGCAACTTGCCAAAGTCCACTTTGAGCCCCCGTCAGCACGGCGGCATGCACTGCACCGCAGCCAAAGAAGATCAGCAGGAAAGTTCCCAAAAACTCTGCGACAACAGTGCGCCCCAGTGGTGGTGCCGACATGACGGATTTCCCCGGTGATTTGATTGGATTCTGACCGCGTTAGCATCGTGCGGTTTTTATACTGCACGCGGCCAGAAATGAAGCTGCGGATTTTCTTGCGATTGTCCCCTCTCCCCCGCAATTGATTTTCCAACTTGACACGTTTTCCACGGGGGGAGAGGGCTAGGGTGAGGGGGAACGCCGTTAAGGATTTTGCCAACGAAAAAAGCAGTGCAAAAGCGACTTCGATGTTGCGATTCAGGCCCGAATGGGCCGACAAATCCTCTGCCGGGGTCGTCAGGCCCCGGTCTTGATCACAAGGAATCGCAAGGCCCGAAGGGCCGACACAGCAATGACTGCAGCCCGAATCTGTATCGGCCCTCCGGGCCTTTTGCATCGATTTTGGATCGTTCCGGTGGCTCACGCCACCGGCTGAGGCTGTGTCGGCCTTCCAGGCCTTAGTCGCATTCTGATCTCTCATTATCAGTCGACTTTTCACAGGCATAAATCCTTAACGGCATTGGGTGAGGGGGAAGAATCCACTGTTTTCTGGTTCATCACATTAACTCCAAGTCGGCCCCCTCATCCGGCCTGTCGGCCACCTTCTCCCCCTTGCCAGGGGGAGAAGGGACATGGAAGAAAGTACCTCAGTCCGGACCACGTGAAGTATAGGGTGGCCTTTCGCTCCGCGAAAGCAGCGTATTCGCAACTTTCGCGGAGCGAAAGGCGACACTTATTGTCCGCTCGATGCTTACAGGAGTCACAGAATACGCTCTATCCCTGCGTTCCACAACGCACCAAAATTCTGTGTCAAATGCAGTTTATCACTGTGTGTAGTACATTGGAGCTTCCACTTCTCAGAGGGTTTCGATGAATTTGCCTGACACCCGTCCCAGTTTACTGCTCCGCGTTCGCGATCCGGGCGATCGTGCGGCATGGGATGAGTTTCTGGAAATCTATCGACCGGTCATCATGCGACTCGCGCGGGTCTCCGGATAGGGATCGCTCGATAGAGAACTGGCGATTTTGGGGTCGCAGGACAGGCTTCCAACCTGTCTGTTTGCAATTGAATTTAGACAGCGTCGCGTTCCTCGATCAATCTGACCGCTGAAGCGACGTGCTGACTGGCCATGCCGATTGCCGACACCTATGCTGTCAGCAAACTATCCGGCATCTCTTTGTCAATCACATCACGCTCCTATGAAATTCCTTCTTCTTTCCATTCTTTTTGTGATCGCCGGATTTGTGTTCCAGACATTCAGACGCCCCACGGTTGAAGAACTGGAGTACCAGGCGTCGGTTGCATGGAATGCGAAAAACCTGGCCGAAGCCGAGCAACTGGCGAGACAGGCTCTCGGGCGAAGTGGGAATTCCATGCGTGCCCAGGAAATCCTGACTAAACTTGCGGGGCCGCTCCAGCGCCCTGAGATAGAACTGGCACTCGTGATTGGCAGCAAGGATCTTTCAAAACTCATTGAGCCCCAGTTCGCAGAAGCCGGTCGGGTTGCATTGTACGGGAACCTTTTTCGTGTGGCCGATCAACTGTTTGCGCAGGGAATAGAAAAGTATCCAGGAAGCTATTCGTTGCAGAGGCAATATGCATCATTACCTGGCCTTCAGCTCAACGCCGAAGAAATGCAGAAACGGCTCATGCAGTGGTCGCAACGGGGAACACTGCCAAAGGATCTGGTCGTGACGTTCCTCGGACTTGCCTCGATCGACAGTCGCGGCGCTTCAACGGCCGAAGACTGGCTCAGGGCCAGCCTGTCGGCAGACTCGAATGATGTGGAATCTCGACTGGGCCTGGCCCGATGTTTTCTGGCGATGGGGCGTTATCGAGAATGTATCCAACTCCTTGATGAGCACTGTAATAATCCTCGCGTGGCCATTCTGCAGGCTGTCGCTTATGCCACAGAAAGGAATGTCGCCGCCGCTTCACGCCTGCTGCCTGACACTGAACTGACAAGCATGAGATCGGAGTTCTGGCATGCGAAGGGCCTGATTTGTGTCGAACAGGAAAACTGGAATGACGCAGAACGAGCGTTTCTAAATGCCGTTCATGACCGTCCCCTCAATAAATCACTACGGTCGAGATACTGCGAAATTCTTCGGCGACTGAAGAAGACCGAGGAGGAGACGATTCAGGTCGAGAAACTGGAAAAGGTGATTCGAATTGTGCAGGCGTCCATGAATACTCAGCAGATTTCTGACCGATCATCACTGATCTCCTTAGCCGAAATGTGCAGTGAGGTGGACGCTGATGATGTTGCACAACTGGTCACTGCAGTTGCAGGTCAATAGGCACGTCTCTATGCGGAACCGACATCGCTTATTCATGACGATCTGTCTTTTCGGGATGACAGCGTTTGGTTTCCTGCTAGGACAATTCGAAGAACGGCGACTTGCGTGGGACGCTGACCGTCGGCTGCTGGCAGAGTTTGATATTCAGCCCAAATCGCTTCCAGCGTATGAAGGAGCGGAAGCAGAAGCGTCGGCGGCGTTGGGTATTCACTTCGACGCGGCCACCGGATCTGGCGTTACATTTGCTTATGACAACGGTCCGGAAGATCAGTTTCATCTGGCAGAGACTCTTGGAGGAGGCGTCGGTGCCATTGATTTTGATGGTGACGCCGACATCGATCTTGTGTTTGTTGATGGTGGCAATCCTGTGGAGTGGCCATCCAATCGTGCTCAGCGCATTTTGTTATTTCGATGCGAGAACACTCTGCAATATAGACCCGTGACGCCGGTGTCCGCCATTGCATGGACGGGTTACGGTCATGGGTGTTCCGTTGCCGATGTGAACAACGATGGATTTGATGATCTGCTTGTCACGGGGTATCAGTCTTCAGCGTTGTACCTAAACCTAGGGGACGGAACCTTCGAGGAGTCAGACATACTGAAGAAGATGACTGGTGACAAATGGTGCGTGACAGGCTGCTGGAGTGATCTGGATGTCGATGGCGATCTAGATCTGTACATCGCATGTTATGCCGATACTCCTCGAACTCTGCCAACCCCGATCTGCGAGTCTGGAGGGATCAGAATCCACTGCAATCCACATTCGTATCAGGCCGTCACGGATTTGTTGTTCGAGAACCTGGGGAATGGTGAATTCGCAGATCGCTCGAACTCGTCAGGTATTGCAGCCTATCGAGAATATGGATTGGGGGTCGTCGCCGCAGATCTTGATCGAAACGGCACCGTGGAAATCTTCGTTGCCAATGACGGAGATCGCAACTTGCTGTTCCGGCAGACAGCTCCGTGGAATTATGAAGAAATTGCACTGACCAGTGGCGTCGCGTTTAACGGTCAAGGCGAAACGATGGGGTCGATGGGAGTGGCCTGTGCCGACTTTGATCGCAATAGTCAACTCGACCTGCTGACAACAAACTTCTCGCACGAATCCAATGCGTTGTTTCTTCAGGTCGGCGGCCTGACGTTTGCGGATACAACTCAGGGGACGGCGATTGATCGCAGCAGTCGGTCTCGAGTTGGCTGGTCGGCAATTCCCATTGATGCCGATTGCGATCAATATCTGGATCTGTTCGTCGCGAATGGACATGTGACTCAAATGCCATCAGAAGACTGGGCGCAACGGTCCAGTTTGCTCAGAGGCGGCCCTGACGGCTTTGAGGAATCTCGCGACGCAGGAACATGGTTCGAAAAGGCGTGGCACGCGCGAGGAGCCTGTCGCGCTGATCTGAACAACGACGGAATGGACGATCTGGCGGTCAGTTTGATTGATGCTCCTGCGGCTTTGCTGGTCAACAAATCGCTATCAAGCGGCAAAAGGATTCAGCTGCGTTTTTTCGGAACCCAAAGCTGTCGGTCTGCTGAGGGAGCGATTGTGGAACTGGAAACCTCTTCCGGAAAAACGGTTCACGTGCTGATGCGGAATGCGGGTTACCTTTCATCCAACTCAAGCGTGATGACTCTTGGTCGGGGGGCGGACCCCATAGCCGACACGGTGCGAATTCACTGGCCCAGCGGAGTCATTCAGGAGTTGCACAACATCGCCGCCGGACAATCCGTCAATGTCATTGAAGGACGGACTGAATACTACCAATGAGAGTCGCATCAGCAAATAGCTGGATCTCGGACGATTTCCGGAAAGGACCGATCGAAACTGGCCTGGGCTTCCTCGTGGAACAAGCCACCTTCTCCCTCGAAACGAGGGAGAAGGGACGCGAGATAACGATGGGACTCATTTCATGCAGGGCCAAACAGGACTCCCTCCTGTCGCTCAACATTCTGTGTTACTCTTGCTCCCCACCGCCGAACTGCTTGGCATAGTCTGGATTGTCTCCCAGTTTATCCTCGGCTGGAGCCAACTGTTCCGGCTTCAGGCCGGCAGCGGGATCTGAGCCACCACCGCAGCCAGCGACAATCGTCGCGACAGAACCCAACAAAAGAAAGTGAAATGCACTGTTCAACAAACGCATGAGAATGTCCTTAACAGGAGACAAGGAATCGATGGAAACAACGAGAACTATTCAAGTGGGGCAGAGAGTCCCACCGCGAACACACGCGGGCTTGCTGCACTTATACTTCACGCGGTCCAGACCGACGTACTTTCAAAGTCAACGCTTTCCATGTCCCTTCTCCCCCTGGCAAGGGGGAGAAGGTGGCCGACAGGCCGGATGAGGGGGCTGACCTGGCGTTAATGTGATGAACCAGAAAACAGTGGATTCTTCCCCTCACCCTAGCCCTCTCACCCCGTGGAAAACGTGTCAAGTGGGAAAATCAATTGCGGGGGAGAGGGGACAATCACAAGAAAAGCCACCGCTTCATTTCTGACCGCGTGAAGTATAAACAAGAAGATGGTTTCAACACAGATTCACCGAATGTGCCTCCGATACAATTCTCCGGACAGAATTCGAGCGATATTTTCATCAATCGGAAGACAGATTTCAACCACGACTCCAGTCCGCCGAAGCTGAAAAAACGACCGGGCCATCATCCGCAGTTTTCGCTAAAAATGAAGTTTTGATTATGGCGCCGCGCATCAGGCCATTCGCCAACTCGGGTGCGGTCTTCCGCAGGGAGGCGGAGTGTACAAAAGCGATCTTCAATGCACTGAATTTTGGATGCAAGTGAATAAAATATCACCATTTTCGAAAAATCCCGAATCTTTTTGAAGCAAGGTATATCGTCAAGATGTTCGATCGTCGATCCTACATGAATATGCTGTCTGTTCTGTTCTCAAATGTTTTTTTATGGGAGTCGTCTATGAATTTCGCCACAGTGTCGAGAAAACTCCAACAGCGGAGAAATCGCTGGCTTGGTTTTACCTTGATTGAGTTGCTGGTTGTAATTGCAATTATTGCGATTCTGATTGCTTTGCTCTTACCAGCAGTCCAGCAGGCACGTGAGGCAGCTCGCCGAACACAGTGCAAGAACAATCTCAAGCAACTCGGCATCGCGTTGCACAACTATCATGACACGCACAGCGTCCTCCCGCCGTTCAAGATCTATGCCAATGGAACCGACTGCCCGGCGGGCCTGATGGCTGGACCAACACAGGAGGCTGGAGTTGGCGGGTGATGATATTGCCGTTTATTGAACAATCCACCATGTACAACAAAATCGACTTTGTCAATCACCACTCACAGGGAGGGTGTCCTGGTTCAACAAACTCCTGGGGTATCTTTAACAATACCCCGATCCCCGGGTATCTCTGCCCATCGGATCCAACTTCAGTCAGCAACGGTTCATCAACCGGAGCGAACTACGCTGCCGTCGTTTCGGCCAGTGCATTATGTAAACTCAATGGATCCGGGTCAGGAACAATTCCATCAAATCGTCTGGAGGCAGTCTTTCAGATGACCAGCGGAGCCCCAGTTCGTGTTACTTTAACGGACATCAAAGACGGCACAAGCAACACTATTGCGGTTGCAGAAGTGTTTCGTGGGCGTCGAACAGCGATTAAGGGCGGTGGCACTTATGGTCTCGATGCCAAAGGTCGTTGTCACCGTTGGATGGTTGAAGGAGCGTGTGGTGTGACGGGAACTCTGGGACGAGGCGGCACAATGGGGAGCATGGCGGGCTATGAAGCCAGCGGTGGAAATCCGGGTGGCAACCTCCAGGTTGGAGCAACAACGGCTGCGACAGGCGATGGCGGGCCTAACGACAATCGTGCCGATCAGGCGTCGTGGAATGGTGAAAACGACGAAGCTATTCACGACGGTTTTCGCCCAGCATCAAGTAAACACACGGGTGGCGTTCAGTTGCTGCTGGCTGACGGTTCGGTGAAGTTTTCTTCTGATAACGTTGACTCGAATGTGTGGAACGCAGCACATTCACGAAACGGTGGCGAAATTCTGGGTGAGTGGTAACACTTGTTTCACCAGTTGAGTGTGAGACATCATTTGTTCGGCACGCCCTGTTTCCATGCAGGGCGTGCCGTTTTTTTTTGAAGGAAGCGTCAGTGAGGAAATTCGTCGTTGTCACGATTCTCATGGGGGCTTTCGGCTTAGGGTTATGGTGGCTCTTCGCAACGGACATCAGTGTGCAGCAAGAGTCTCGTAGTCACTCAGCCGCAAAAGCTAACGCGCATGGCAATGAGAAATTTGTTGGAGCAGCCGCCTGTCGCAGCTGTCACGTAGAGATTTTCGATCTCTATACGACCAGCGGTCATGCTCACACGTTTCATTCGACGACGGAATCTGATCTTGCAAAACGGCTAGATGGTGTGGAGTTCCGAGATCCGCTGCGCGAAGGGACATTCCAATATCACATGGATCCTGACGGCTTTTCCGTTTCGTTGCCATCAAAGTTTGGCGACGAAAAGTTTCCTCTGTTTTACGCTCTGGGATCTGGTGCACATGGAGTCACGTTTCTGACTCTCTTGCCGCACTTGGACGGAGGAACCATTGGCCTTGAGCATCGTGGCACCTACTACGAACAGAAAGCTGGACTCGACCTGACAGTTGGCCACGCCTATGTCGGCGCGCCAGTCGAAGATGCCGAATATTTTGGTCGGGTGCTGTCGAGTCAGAAGCTCACTCAGTGTATTGAATGCCACACTACCAGCGGTCGAGTGGTCAATGGCGATATCGAGGGGCTGATTCCTCATGTTGGATGTGAAAACTGCCATGGAGCAGGCAGCCACCATATCGAGATGATGTATGCGGTGCTGAGTGATTCGGAATTCACAACCGCCACGCGATGGCCGGACGCAATGTCTGAACTGCGAACCTGTGGCCGTTGTCATCGACTGCCGGATTCGATTAAAAAGTCTGAGTTAGTGCCGGAGTCCAAAATGCTGCCTCGATTCCAGCCAGCCGGATTAATGCAAAGTCCCTGTTTTCAAAAATCCGACGGAGCCATGCGATGCACGACCTGTCACGATCCCCATGCAACGGTCTCCAAAGACCAGGCCCGATATGAACGGCTTTGTATAGACTGCCATCAAGGCAAGTCGGTCGAAGACTGTCCGAAGAGCTCAGACAACTGCATTCAGTGTCATATGCCGCCGGTCAGTCTGGAAGGTGTTGCATCGTTTCACGACCACTGGATCCGCGTGCGCAACGAGGACGACACGAAGCCTGTGTCGCCGGAGATTAATCCGGGGCACTGAGGGATTGGACAGCTCCAGTTTTTGAAGAGACTCTTGTAAAAGACAGCCTCGGAGAGGCGACAGCCTGTAGCCGTGGGCGTCAGCCCAATCGCAGTCACTTTCACATTGTAGACCTCACTCTCTGAGTAAGCCAGGCGACTCTAATCCTGGCGCGGGCTTCTACCGCAACCCAATCCGAGATGTGAATGTAGATTCGTTCTGACAGATTGTTGAATGCGGCAAACGATCTGCGTTGAGCATTTAGTCAGCTGAATGGGGTCAGACTACATTTTACGGACAGGAGTCCTTCACGGCGTTGCCCTACCGGGGCAGAATTTCGCTTCGTTTTCCGCCAAAGTCGCACTGTCCAATTACGGATGGGTGTCGTTGTTGACAGCAGGTTGTTGTTGCAAAAGTTCGGCAACCCTCTGATGCAGTTTCCGGGCTTCTTCGCGTTTTCCGGCGGATACAGCGGCACGAGCTAGCGCTCCGAGATATCGAACGGTGTTGTGTTGCAAGTCGTATAGTTCTCGAAGACGCTCATACGCCGCCTGCGGCTTTCGCTGATATAACAGCAGGTCCGCCTCAAGAATGCGGCAATCCAGATTGTCCGGTTCAATCCCCAATGCCGCCGCCAAATGTTTTTCTGCATCTTCGAAGTGCCCCTGGTCCCGCGCAGCCGACGCCAGAATTCTCAAAGCGGCCACGTCCCGATTGTTGACCGTCAAACACCAGACAGCCTGTTCTTCGGCCTTGGCAACGTCGCCTGTCTTGTGGAACGCATAGGCAAGATTTAGGCGCGCCTCATAAAAATTGGGTTGAAGACTAATCGCCTCCTGCAGAGGTTCTATCATCATCTCCGGATGCTGCATTTCGTCATGGATCTCGGAGAGCAACAGGAAGGTTTGCGCCCTGTCCGGGGCGATCCGGGCCGCCTGCAACGCATACGGCAGAGCAGCTTCCGGTTTCTGATTCTTGAAATAGAGTTCCGCCAGAGATAATCGCGGTCCAAGACTTTCGGGACGAGTGGTTGCCAGCTCAAGAAGAGCATGTTCTGCTTCCGAGAGCTTGTTGTGCAGGATGCTGAGTATCGCGATCTGCTGCACCGCATATTCTCGTTTCGGGTCCGAGGGCGGAATCTGTCCAAGGTACTCAATCGCGTCGTCCGGACTGGAATCCTTCAGGAGTGTGGCAAGTCTCAGCTTTGCCACCGTGGAATCGGGATCAACCTGAATGTGTGATCGCAGAGCAGAAATTGCAGCATCCTGATCGCCTCGTTTCAAGGCGGAAGATGCCTGCTGCATAAAGTCGGGCGCGGCATACCAATGTTGGCAGATCAACGCAATTGTCGCCGCAGATGTCACCAGAATGGCAAACGCCAGCAAGCAGAGTTTTGATCTCAATAAAGGCATCACTGTGTTCCCAGTGTTTTGTGTCTCATTCCGCAAGACCGCGTCCCTCGATGAGTTTCTGGACACCATTGATTCCCGGAAATCGCCACGATTCACGCCGTCCGCCGGGCCATCGTATGGTGACATTGTCCAGATGAGTACGTTCCCCGATGCCAATAACTATTCGCCGTTCATCGCTGGCCAGGTAGCTTGTACTGCCGTTACACAGGCGAACGATTGCTCGGTCGCCCAGCTTTGCTTCGACGCGAGCACCAATGGCATCGCGGTCACTTTGAGTGCCAATCAGTTCGATACTCACGGAGTTGTGAGCGGACTCACTGTCATTTCGCAGAATGGCAGGTGCGTCGTTTAAGTGCTGTACTGCGATGTCCGCCACTCCATCGCGATTGAAGTCGGCAACGGCAGACGAGCGACCGACGATGCGTTTCTGAAAATACGGACCGGCCTCCAGAGAAATCTCTTCGAACCGGTGACCATTCCAGTTCAAAAAAAGCTGCGGCAACTGCGCAAAAGGCGTGTGCCGTTCAAGCTCCGGTGGATAGGACTGAACATGCCCGTTCGCGACAAAGATATCGAGCCATCCATCGTTGTTTATGTCCAGAAACGACGTGCCGAATCCAAGTCTCTGCTTGCTGGCAGCACCAAGGCCAAATTCGGAGGTAACGTCCGTGAAGGCAATTCCGTCGTTTCGATACAGCGTGTTTGTTTCATTGAAATAGTTTGTTACAAACAAGTCAATCCGCCCGTCTCCATCCACGTCACCGCCATTGACGCCCATGCCCGCTTCAGCGACGCCAAAGCCATTGACGGCGACTCCTGTCAGTAGCGCATCGTCAGTGAATGTCCCCTTGCTCGAGTTGATCCAGAGCTGGTTATGAACGGTGTCGTTTGCAACGTAGAAATCCAGATCTCCATCGTCATCTGAATCAAAGACGAAAACGCCAAGCCCGGCTCTAGCGGTTTCTGACATCAGCCCCGCTTCTTGCGAGACATCCACAAATTCTCCGGCCCCGTTGTTGCGATAGAGAATGTCATATTCGTGCTTCTGATAACGAGGATGGCAACCGCCCGCGTATCGCTTGCCGCCCTCCTCATGGCTGCACAATGGATAGTTCCCGGAAGGCAGCTGCAGGTAATTTGCGACGTAAAGATCAAGATTACCGTCACCGTCCACATCGGCCCAGGTACAGCTTGTTCCGTATCGCGGATCGTTCAATGCTGGCTGATTGTTCACTTCTGACCATGTGCCATCACCATTGTTTCTGTACAAGTGATTTGGCCCATAGCAGGAAACGTAAAGATCCTGAAAGCCATCGTTGTCGTAGTCACCGATAGCAGTCCCCATGGAATAATCATCATTCTGCAGACCAGCCAGAACGGTGATATTTTGAAACGTCCCCCGGCGATTTCGCAGGAACTGATCGCTGTGTTGAGAATCGCTGCTCTTCCCTGCCGAAAATGCCGCACCTTGACACAAATAGAGATCGGGCCAGTCGTCGCGGTCTTGGTCAATCCACGCGAGCCCCGACCCCATGAACAGATGCAGATGTCGCTCTGGAGTCAGCGGCGAGTAGTGGCGAAAATCGATATTCACGTCTTTGGTCACATCCGTAAGACGGATACCATTTTGAGCCGAGGCGGGACAGCAAAGCAATAGGCAACCACTCAGCGCGGTCCGCATTGACAGAGCCGACATACAACTGCGGAGCCAATAAAAAAACAGCCTCAGGGGCAGCATACGGTCTGCTTTAGCAAATAGAGTGCGGCAGTGAATCTGGCAACCTTTCCTGCTGCCAGGCGAGCGGCAGATCTTGAACTACCAAGCCGAACAACCGGACGCTAGCGCGTGGCTGCCGATTTTATTAGCCGCAGGGCGCTAGCCCCGGTTTTTGAGGGTAACCAGAAATCTGCCGCGCGCCCCGAGACAGGATGCAGCAGCTACCGGAATGGTAGCTGTTTATAGATCGATTCCGTAGTCTGCGGGCTTCTCGATTTGGTACTCCTCACGTCATTTGAGACGCACATCGCCTGTTGACGGCTGGCTGTTGCATCGGAATCCTGACTTGCGTAGACTGGATTCTTTCAACTCTGATATCTCAGACATCATTGAACAGCAGTCGAAACTGTGTTGCTGCAGTGCTTCACGCGAACTTAGGCAGAATGAAAGAATGAAGCCAACTCACTCAATGCAGGTTGGCAAAGCAAGATTCCCGACACGATTCGTTTTGTGCATCCTGTTGACTGCGGTTCTGACATCACTGCATCCGATTTCCTGCAGTGAATTCTGGTGGGAACTCAGTAAAGGCCGGGCTGCGGCTGCGGGCAACTGGAGTCCATCAAACGATCTACTTGCTGGTGAGGTACAACGTGATGCGGACTGGGCCAGTGGGCTGCCCTTCTATTCGATGTTCAATCAAACGGGTGTTGCGGGTCTGTGGTGCCTTAAAATCGTTGCAGCAATTTATACAGCATGCGTATTGATTCGGCAAACTGTCGTCAAGGATTCAGTTGCCGCCGTTCTGATTGCTGCGTCTCTGGTTTCTGCAAGGCAGGCATGGGAACCATCGCCATTGTGCTTTGATACCCTAGGAGTTCTGGCGGTATTGACGCTGACAAAATCAATGTCCCAACGCCCAAGCGCCGGCCAGTTTATCGGCCTGCTGCTCCTGATGTTCTGCTGGTCAAATTTCGCCGCTCGCAGCATAATAGGAATCGTGATTGCGCTACCGTTCATGCTGTCTGCTGCTGAACGACCAGTTGCGAAGATCGTCCGCATCGCAATGCTCGTCGTTGCCGCAAGCATGACGCCTGCCGGTTCGATGACATTGCTGGACTCCTGGAAGATTACTTTTCCGCTCACGGTGGAATCTCCTGAAGTGTTGAGGCTGGCTGGCTGGAGTCCGTGGTGGGAAAATCTTCGTGAAATCGAATGCGCCGCATGGCTGTTTCTGTGCATTGTGTTTTGCTGGCAAGCTTTTCGATGTCAATCCATCCGCTGGCTGCCGGCCCTGCTCGGCACGCAGGTTCTTGCCGCGATGTCATCGGACAATTTGCCACTCGCGGCGATGGTTATGGTCTTCGCAGGGACTCAGTTGAGCGATGCGAATGAGAACTCCCAGACAAAGCAGGTCATGCCGTTTGAACGTCTGCAGAAAGTGGTGGCAATCGGCTTGATGGTGGCATTGGCAATGTGGACTCTGCTGCCTTGGGGCGGATGTGGGAGCGGTGTGGGCTGGGGTCTGGATCCTCGCCTGTCACCTGATGCGTTTGCCGCCTCGCTCAATGGAGTCAATCTAGTGGGATCAGCTCACTGCGGCGGCGTACGAGAAGCAGGACTACTCTCGTGGCACATCAGAAGTGGCGTCAGGCCGTTTGATACGCCTCGCACGGCCTTGTTGAACGGCCGATTGAAAAGTCAGGTGCTGCTGACATCAGACCTTTCAAAAACCTGGCAGGTCCCTCATCGCAGACCGGACGCGAGCTGGGGGGGCTGGTGGCTGCCGTTGCAGGAACGAGAAACAACAACACTTGTGGTGGCTTCAGAGGATCTGAGCCTCATCAATGCGCTGGAGCCTACAATCTGGAAGCCGCTGTCACTGAATTCCGTCAGTATCGTTTACGGAAAAGCTGGGGATCCTGGCTGCAGTCAACAGATCATCAACACGCTCTCTTTGCGAGAGTTTGTGAATCGCGGCAGTTGGGTTTATCAGACGTCCAGCGAAGAAGGCACAGGGCATACAGATTTGTTTGAGCTGCTTGTCGGAGACAATACTGAATATGAGAGCTTACGTCTGGCACACGTGTTTCGAGCTATGAACATTTCTGTGGCCGCCTTGAAAGTTCTTTCCATGTTGCCCATGGAGTCCCACTGCGGAGTCCGGGAAGAGTATGCGAAAAATCAACTGGCGCTGGGGTATGCTGAACGCATTCAATGCGGGCGATGCAGTC
>Ga0154020_10005994_pt1 | contig 14247 bp, 14 predicted proteins | sample Klosneuvirus_201_FD_109709 | JGI IMG/M metagenome (GOLD analysis project Ga0154020, IMG submission 109709) | Active sludge microbial communities from wastewater, Klosterneuburg, Austria - Klosneuvirus_20160825_MG | ecosystem: Engineered > WWTP > Aerobic digester > Activated sludge | place...
GCCTTACAAGCCCCAGCGCATCCTGGATGTGCTCGAGCGCTACCAGAAGCTCAGCGGGCAAACCATCGTCAGGCTACCGCGTTGAGGCGCCGCTGCGCCGAGCGCGGCGGCGCCTCAGTCGGCCACCTTCAGTACCAGTTTGCCGAAGTTCTCGCCCGTGAACAGCTTGTTCAGCGTCTGCGGAAACACGGCAACGCCACCTTCGACCACATCCTCGCGGCTGGTCATGCGGCCATCTATCAGGTACGACGCCAACTCGGCCACCGCCTGCGGATAGCGATCGAGATAGTCGAACACCACCAGGCCCTCCATGCGCGCGCGGTTGACCAGCAGCGACAGGTAGTTCTTCGGGCCTTGCACCCCTTCGGTGCTGTTGTACTGGCTGATGGCACCGCAGATCACGATGCGCGCGCGCCGGTTGATGCGGGTGAGCAGCAGGTCGAGGATCTCACCGCCGACGTTGTCGAAGTAGATGTCGACACCGTCGGGGCAAGCGGCCTTGAGTTCGTCCTTGAACGATGACGACTTGTAGTCGACGCAGGCATCGAAGCCCAGCTCGCGCTGCACGAAATCGCACTTGGCACGGCCGCCGGCGATGCCCACCGCCCGACAGCCCTTGATGCGGGCGAGCTGGCCCACGGTCTGCCCCACCGCACCGGCCGCACCAGAAACGACCACCGTCTGCCCGGGCTGCGGTTGGCCCACGTCCATCAGGCCGAAGTACGCCGTCATTCCGGGCATGCCCAGGACGTTCAGCCACTGCGACACGCTGCCCAGGCGCAGGTCGATGCGCGCAATCGTGCCGCGACGCATGGCATCGGCCTCGATGCGCCAATACTCCTGCACGCCCGGCCCGCCACTGACGATGTCACCGATCGCGAAGTCCGGGTGGCCGGAGGCGATCACCCGGCCGATCCCGCCGGCGCGCATCACCTCGCCCAGGCCCACCGGCGGGATGTAGCTGCGGCCTTCGTTCATCCAGCCGCGCATGGCGGGGTCGAGCGACAGCGCCAGCGTCTGCACCAGCACGCCACCGGCGCCCGGCTCGACCACCGGCTCATCGGTGAACGCCCAGTTGGCAGCCGTGGGAAGACCCACCGGGCGCGAGGCAAGCCGCACCTGGTGATTGACACGCGTGGCGACGGGCGAATTCATGGCTCTTGCTCCTGGCACGAAGGGGGGCCGATGCTACCGGTCGACCGCTTGCGCAGACAGTCACGCAGGCGACGGCCGGCCCGGGACACCCCGCAGACATGCAGTGCACCGCAGCAACGACAATCGGGCCCATGGGACTCGACCTGAGCGTGGCCGCACTGGCGCTCTCCGTACTGTGGAGCGCCGACCTGTGGTCGCACATGCCGATCGTTCAGCCGATGTCCGGTGCGCCATTCCTCGTACCGCAGGCCGGCATGCTGACCGCCGTCGTGGACGCGCCATGATGGCGCAACTGCACCCGACCCACCTGCTGTGGCTGGTGGCCTTTCAGATGACGCTGCATGCGCTGGTGTGGCTGGGAGCGGGGCTGCTGCTGCGCGAGTCGCGTCGCGCCGTGGCCCACTGGGCGGTGTTCCTGCTGCTGATGGGTGCGGGCCTGATGCTCGCAGCACAGCGTGGCGAGCCTCGGCTGTGGCTGCATTTCAACGGCGCGAACCTGGTCACGATCGTGGCCTTCGCCCTGATGCGCCGCGGCACCGAGAGCTTCATGGGGCTGCCCCGTCACGATGCCGAGCAACTCGCCGTGTTGACACCTGTGATTGCGCTCATCGCTCTGGCCGGACCTGGCGAGGCCACCGCACCGTTGCGAGTCGTGGCCGCCTATCTCGCTCAGGCCTTCATCATGATGCGCACCATGGGCACTGTCCATCGCGCGCTGCGCCAGGAATTCGGACGCGCCGAGATGCTGGCGGTGGTGGTGCCCGGCAGCGCGATCGCCGTGTCCCTGGTGCTGCTCGCGGCGCACCAAGTGATGCTGTGGCCGCGGCCGGCCGAGATGCAGACCGGTGGCCCGGTGAACTTCTGGCTGATGGTCGTGTACCTGGCCGGCAGTTCGCTGTTCAGCTTCGTGTTCATGGTGATGCTGACCCAGCGCCTGGTAGCCCACCTGCGCCATGCATCGGTACGCGACCCGCTCACCGGTTTGTACAACCGCCGCGCGATTGCCGAGGCGCTGGAACGGCATTGGCTGCGCCACCGGCGCGGCCAACAACCGCTGGCCGTACTCCTGATCGACATCGATCACTTCAAGCGCATCAACGACACCCTGGGCCATGCCGCAGGAGACAGCGTGCTCATGCACCTGTCATCGCTGCTGCAGCGGCATGTGCGGGCCGAGGACATCGTGGGCCGCATGGGCGGCGAAGAGTTCCTGCTCGTGCTACCCGACACGCTGAGCGCCCAGGCCCTTTCGCTGGCCGAACGCCTGCGTGCGTTGGTGCGCGCCGAGGCGCTCGGCACTACCATCAGCATCGGCATCGCGCTGGCCAGGGCCGACGACGAACAGGCCGAAACCGTGATCGCCCGTGCCGATGCCGCGCTCTACCGCGCCAAGGAAGGCGGGCGCAATCGCATCGAGCTCGATGCCTGAGCGGGACCGCCGGCGCGGTCAGCCCAACGCACGCGCGATAAGGATTTTCTGTACCTCCGAAGTGCCCTCGTAAATCTGAGTCACGCGCACGTCGCGGTAGATGCGCTCAACCGGGAAATCGCTGACATAGCCGTAGCCGCCGAAGACCTGGATCGCGGCAGAGCACACCTGCTCGGCCATCTCGCTGGCATTGAGCTTGGCCATCGCGGCCTCTTTCAGGCACGGCCTGCCGGCATCCTTCAGGCAGGCCGCATGCCAGATCAACTGGCGGGCGGCTTCGATCTTCATCGCCATTTCGGCCAGCTTGAACTGCACCGCCTGGTGGTTGAAGATCGGCGTGCCGAAGGCCGTGCGCTCCTTGCTATAGGCCAGCGCCGCCTCGAAGGCCGCGCGCGCCATGCCCACGCTCTGGCTGGCAATGCCGATGCGCCCGCCCTCCAGGCCCGACAAGGCGATCTTCAGCCCCATGCCCTCTTCGCCGAGCAGGAACTCCGCCGGCACGCGGCAGTTGTCGAAGTTGATCTGCGCGGTGTCGCTGGCGTGTTGGCCCATCTTGTCCTCCAGCCGGGCGACCTGGTAGCCGGGCGTATCGGTAGGCACGATGAATGCGCTGATGCCGCGCTTGCCGGCGGCTTTGTCGGTGACGGCCATGACGATGGCCAAGTCGCCATACTTTCCGCTGGTGATGAACTGCTTGACACCGTTGATCACGTAGTGGTCGCCGTCGCGCACGGCCGTAGTGCGCAGGCCGTCGGCCTGTGAGCCCACGTGCGGCTCGGTCAGGCAAAAGGCGCCGAGCATCTCGCCGCGCGCCAGCGGCTTCAGGAAGCGCTGCTTCTGGGCCTCGTTGGCGTAGCCCATCATGATGGAACACACCGGGCAGTTGGTGACGCTGACCACCGTGCTGGTGGCACCGTCGCCAGCGGCGATTTCCTCGATGATCAATGCCAGCGACAGGTAGTCGAGGCCAGCGCCGTCGTATTCGGTGGGCACGGCGATGCCGTAGCAGCCCAGCGCGGCGAGGCCCTGGAGCTGCGCCGCCGGGAAGTTGTGGGTCTTGTCCCATGCGGCGGCATGAGGCGCGACTTCGGCCTGCACGTAGGTGCGCACCGCTTCCTGCACCGCACGGTGGTCGTCACTGAGCAGCATCGTCAGGTCTTTCGTCAGATCACCAGGCCAACGGCTGGCCGTCGTGGTTGAGAAACGCACCGTGCTGCACCGGCGTGAGCGCGGTCACGGTCGCGCGCATGTTGCGCACGCTGGTCGTGACGTCGATCTCGGCGCCAGTGCCGCCCATGTCGGTCCGCACCCAGCCGGGGTGCAGACTCACGCACAGGGCCTTGCCGGCCAGTTCGATGGCCACGTCCTTGAGCACCGAGTTGAGCGCCGCCTTGGAGGCGCGGTACAACCAGCCACTGGTGGCAGTGCGCAGGCCGATGGAGCCCATGCGCGAGCTCACCACCGCCAGCTTCGCCATCGGCGCCAGGGCATCGGCCGCCACCGGCAGGAGCCGCATGGCAGCCAGCACGTTGGTATGCATCACGTGATCGAAGTCGGGCTGGGTGGGTGTCTGCAGCCCCGCCGTGCGTGGCCCGTAGACGCCGGCCACGAGCCAGACCTGCTCGAAGGCGTCGCCATCGATGGCCCAGGCCAGCCCGGCGCAACTGGCGGCGTTGGCCACGTCCAGCGTCAACGGCTGGGCGCCCAACTCGGCCAGGCGTGCCGCACCGGCGTCGTCGCGTGCCGTGGCCACGACTCTGTCGCCTGCCTCGCGGCACTGCCGCACCAGTTCCAGGCCGATGCCGCGGGAGGCACCGAGAATCAGGACGTTCATCGTATTGTCCTCCCGGTAGCGGGCGGGCTGCCGGCGCGCAGCCCGGCCCAGGCGCGATCAATACAGCTCGATGGCCATCGCGGTGGCTTCGCCGCCACCGATGCACAGCGCCGCCACACCGCGCTTCAGCCCGCGCTGGCGCAGGGCCCCCAGCAGCGTGACGACGATGCGCGCACCCGAGGCGCCGATCGGGTGACCCAGCGCACAAGCACCGCCATGCACATTGACGATCTCGTGCGGCAGCTTGAACTCGGCCATGGCTGCCATCGTCACTGCCGCAAAGGCCTCGTTGACCTCCCACAGGTTGACGCTCTTGGCATCCCAGCCGGCCTTCTTCAGCACCTTGTCGATCGCGCCCACCGGCGCGGTGGTGAACCAGTCGGGCGCCTGCGCATGCACCGCATGCGAAACGATGCGTGCAAGCGGCGTGGCGCCCATCTGGCGAGCGGTTGATTCGCGCATCAGCACCAGCGCCGCGGCACCGTCGGAAATGCTGGAAGCGTTGGCCGCCGTGATGGTGCCGTCCTTCTTGAACGCGGGCTTCAGACCCGGGATCTTGTCGAGCTTGGCCTTGAAGGGTTGCTCGTCGAACTTGATCACCGTGTCACCGGCCTTGCCCGGCAATGTGACCGGGGCGATCTCCCAGGTGAAGCTGCCGTCTTCGTTCGCGGCCTTGCTGCGCTGGGTGGAAGCGATGGCGAACTGGTCCTGCGCCTCGCGCGTGAAGCCGTACTTGGCCACACACTGCTCGGCAAACACGCCCATGGCGCGACCACGGTCGTAGGCGTCTTCCAGGCCGTCGATGGCCATGTGGTCAAACATCTGCGCAGCACCATAGCGCACACCCTTGCGCGCGAACATCAGGTGCGGCGCGTTGGTCATGCTTTCCATTCCACCGGCCAGCATCACGTTTGCGCTGCCGGCGGCCAGCATGTCGTGCGAGAACATCATCGCACGCATGCCGGAGCCGCACATCTTGCTCATGGTGACGGCGCCGGTGCTGTCAGGCAGTCCGGCGCGGCGCATGGCCTGGCGCGCAGGCGCCTGGCCCTGGCCGGCCATCAGGCAGTTGCCCATCAGCACCTCGTCGATGGCATCGCCTGTCACGCCGGCGCGCTCGACGGCAGCCTTGATGGCGACTGCACCCAGCTCCCACGCGGCCAGCGAGGAGAAATCGCCCAGCATGCCGCCGATGGGCGTGCGGGCAGCGGAAACGATAACGACGGGGTCGGCCATGATGTGCTCCTTCGGGCGGGTGGGTGGTCAGGCAGCCAAGTGGACATTCGGCTGCCGCTGGATGGCGAAGCGACGGTGCGCCTCGTAGGGAAAGACGTCGTGGACGTGACCGGCCTTGATGCGGTCCTTGTGGCCCTGCCAGAACGCGGGGTCGAGCAGGTCGGCGTGGTGCGCCATGAACACCTCGCGCACCGAGCTGTTGCCCAGCAGGAAGGGTCCGAAAGTCTCGGGAAAGACGTCCTTCGGGCCCACGTGGTACCAGACCTCGCCGGACATCTCCTCTTCCTCGGTGCGCGGCTCGGGCACTTTGCGGAAGTTGCAGTCGGTCAGGTACTCGATTTCGTCGTAATCGTAGAACACCACCTTGCCGTGGCGCGTGACGCCGAAGTTCTTCCAAAGCATGTCGCCGGGAAAGATGTTCGCGGCGACCAGGTCCTTGATGGCGTTGCCGTACTCCACCACGGCGTGCTCGATCTGTTCGCGCGTGGCGTCCTGCAGGTAGATGTTCAGTGGAATCATCCGACGCTCGATGTAGAGGTGGCGGATGATCAGCATGTCGCCGTCTTCCTGGACCTGGCTCGGGCAGTACTGCCGCAACTCGGCCACCAAATCGTCGCTGACCCGCGAACGGGGAAACGCCACGCTGGTGTATTCGAGCGTATCGGCCATGCGACCGACTCGGTCGTGGGTCTTGACCAGCAGGTACTTGCTCTTGATCAGCTCGCGGCTGGTGTCTTTCTGCGGCGGGTAGTAGTCCTTGATCACCTTGAACACGTAGGGAAACGACGGCAGATCGAACACCAGCATCACCATGCCCTTGATGCCGGGCGAGATGCCGAACTGGTCGCTCGAGTGGCGCAGGTGGTAGAGAAAGTCCCGGTAGAAGGCGTTCTTCCCCTGTTTCTGCAGGCCGAGGGCAGAGTAGATTTCACTGCGTGGCTTGCGCGGCATCAGCGTGCGAAGGAACTGCACATAGGCACTGGGGATCTCCATGTCGACCATGAAGTAGGCCCGCGCGAAGCTGAACAGCATCAGCAGGTCGTCCTCGCTGAACAGCGCGGTGTCGATCACCAACTGCCCCGCATCGTTGTGCAGGATGGGTAGGGCCATCGGCGTCTCGGAAAAGCCGTTGACGATCTTGCCGATGAGGTAGGCGCCCTTGTTGCGGAAGAACAGCGACGACAGCACCTGGATCTGAAAGTTTGCGCGCAGCCGCACATTGCCGCCAACACGGCGGTGCAGGGCAGCGAGCACGTCGTCGATGTCGCGCTCCAGGTTCTCGAATGGCCGCTGCAGTTGGAAGTTGTCGACGATGCGCAGCAGCGTCGCACGCAGCGAGTCTCGCGACGGGTAGTAGGCGCGGTAGGTGGGCAGCGACGCCGGTTCGTCGTTCTCGATGTACTCGGTGCTCACGGCGGGCCGCACGAACAAGAAATCGTTGCGGAAGTAGCGGTGGTGCAGGATCCGGGTGGTGACAGAGTTGAAGAAGGTCTCGGCCAGTTCGGGCTGCCGGTGGTTGGTCAGCAGGCCGATGTAGTGCAGCTTCACCTGCTGCCAGGTGTCGCCGCTGAGCTGCCCGATGTCGAACTCGCGCTGCAGGCGTTCGACGCACTCGTCCACGCGCGTGTCGTAGAACTCAATGCGCTCGCGCTGCGCTCGCTGCTGGCCGTGCCAGTCCGCGTTCTCGAACCGCCGCTTGGCTGCGCGGTTGGTCTCGCTGAACAGCCGGTAATGCCGATTGAACCCGTCGAGCATGGCCTGCGCGACGTCATAGGCGCGGCTGTCGGTTAGGCGATGGGGGAACATAGCCGGCGCCCGTCCTAGTCTTCCAGTTCAAAGGCACTGCCCAGGCGGGGGTAGCGCTTAAATGCTGCCGCGAACACATCGACTACGTTGTCGGCCCGGTCCATCGTCGTGTGCAGATCCTTGAGGCGCCCGTCGCTCAGACCGTAGACCCAGCCGTGCACCGCGACCTTCTGGCCGCGCGCCCAGGCGTCCTGCACCACCGTCGATAGTGCAACATTGCCCACCTGCTCGATGACGTTCATCTCGCACAGGATGTCTGCCTGCTGCGGCTGCGCCAGGCCCTCCAGCCGCTTGCGGTGGCGCAAGCGCACATCCTGCACGTGGCGCAGCCAGTTGTCGGCCAGGCCGACCCGCTGTCCCTCCAGGGCCGCGCGGACCCCGGCACAGCCGTAGTGGCCCACCACGACGATGTGCTCCACCTTCAGGTGCTCGACCGCGAACTGGATCGTCGACAGTGCATTGAGATCGGAGTGCACCACCACGTTGGCGACGTTGCGATGCACGAAGACCTCCCCTGGGTCCAAGCCGATGATCTCGTTGGCCGGCACGCGGCTGTCGGCACAGCCGATCCACATGTACTTCGGCCTTTGCTGCTGAGCCAGCCGCGCGAAGAAGCCGGGGTCGCGGCGCTCGACGGACTCGGCCCAAGCCCTGTTGCGATCAAACAGCTCGGTCAGTTCAGGGGTCATGGCATGCGCGGATCGGTGGGGTCCATGTTGCACCGCACAGTTTAGTGCGTGGGCCAGGCGCCGGTGCCGCCCGCGGGCGCCCTCAGGCCGTCTCGGCGAACAGCTCGCGCCCGATCAGCATGCGGCGAATCTCGCTGGTGCCCGCGCCGATCTCGTAGAGCTTGGCATCGCGCCACAACCGGCCCAGTGGGTACTCGTTGATGTAGCCATTGCCGCCATAGACCTGGATGCCTTCGCCGGCCATCCAGGTGGCCTTCTCGGCGCACCACAGGATGACGCTGGCGCAGTCCTTGCGCACCTGGCGCACATGCTCGGCCCCGAGCTTGTCCAGGTTCTTGCCGATCGTGTAGCAGAACGCGCGGGCAGCCTGCAGCACGGTGTACATGTCGGCCACCTTGCCTTGGATGAGCTGGAACTCGCCGATGCTCTGACCGAACTGCTTGCGGTCGTGGATGTAGGGCACCACGTTGTCCAGCACCGCCTGCATGATGCCGATGGGACCGGCTGCGAGCACCGCCCGCTCGTAGTCCAGTCCACTCATCAGCACCTTCGCACCGCCACCGACCGCACCCAGCACGTTCTCGGCCGGCACCTCGACGTTGCTGAACACCAGCTCGCCGGTGTGCGAGCCTCGCATGCCCAGCTTGTCGAGCTTCTGGGCGATCGAGAAGCCGCGCATGCCTTTCTCGATCAGGAAGGCAGTAACGCCACGGGCACCCATCTGCGGATCGGTCTTGGCGTACACCACCAGCGTGTCGGCGTCGGGGCCGTTGGTGATCCACATCTTGTTGCCGTTGAGCAGGTAGTAGCCGCCCCTGTCCTCGGCCTTGAGTTTCATGCTGATGACGTCGGAGCCCGCTCCGGGCTCGCTCATTGCCAGCGCGCCCACGTGCTCGCCGCTGATCAGCTTGGGCAGGTACTTCCTTTTCTGCGCGTCGTTGCCGTTGCGCTTGATCTGGTTGACGCACAGGTTGGAGTGCGCGCCGTAGGAAAGGCCCACCGAGGCACTGGCACGGCTGATCTCCTCCATCGCGATCATGTGCGCGAGGTAACCCATGCTCGCGCCGCCGTATTCCTCAGGCACCGTGATACCCAGCACACCGAGCTCGCCCATCTTGCGCCACAGGTCCATCGGGAACTGGTCGCTGCGATCGATCTCGGCAGCGCGCGGGGCAATTTCGGCCTGGGCAAAGCTGCGCACCGCGTCGCGCAGCGCATCGATGTCCTCGCCGAGCTGGAAGTCGAGTCCGGGCAGGTGGCTCATTCGGTGTCTCCTGGGGGATGGTGAATCTCAGTGCTTGAGGCCTTCGCGGCCGCGCACAGTCATGACGGTGGCGGTCATCGTGGCAATGCAGGTGCGATCGCCACCCGCGGCGATCTGCCAGGCCTGTCCGTCAACCACGCTGATGGTACGGCCGGCCTTGGTGACCCGCGCCTCGAAGTGGAAGTCCGGGCCGCGCGCAGGTGCCAGCAGGTTGACCTTGAACTCGATGGTCAATACCGCGGCATCGGGCGGCATCAGCGAGAACGCGGCATAGCCGCAGGCCGAGTCCAGCGCCGTGGACACGATGCCGGCATGCAGGAACCCGTGCTGCTGGCACATCTCGGGCCGGTGCGCCATTGCGATCGTCACATGCCCGGGGCCAACCGTTTCGAGCTGGGCACCGAGCAAATCCATCACGGCCTGGCGGGCGAACGAGTCGCGAACGCGCTGGGCGAACTGGGGATCGTGGGGCGCCGGTGGGGCAGCTGGCTTGAACATGCGGCAGACCTCCTGGCGGCAGTGCGTAGATGGCAGGCGATCCTCCACGACACGGCGGCCGGCGTCAATTTACGTTTACGTAAACGTCAATCATAAGTCACCCGGCTGCGCCCTGCCAGGGCCGCCGCGATCAGCGCACGCCGGCCAGTGCGCGCCGCCGTCGGGCCGCGGCTGGCGCAGCGCGCACCGCAGGCGCACCGACGGTTCGCTCTGCGAGCAACAGCGCGCACCGGTGCTCATGCTGGGTGATCTCGGCGAGCGTGACCTGCAAGTCTTCGAGTTGCTGTTCGAGCTGCCGGCGATGCTGCGCCAGCGCCGACCGGAAAGCCTCGAGCTGCGCGCCGGTATCGGCGGGCGACTCGTACATCGTCACGAGGTCCCGAATTTCCGTCAACGTGAAGCCCAGGCGCTTGCCGCGCAGGGTCAGCTTCAGGCGCGTGCGATCACGCTGGCTGTAGACCCGGTTGCGGCCTTTGCGCGTGGGTTCGAGCAGCCCCACGTCTTCGTAAAAGCGAATGGCGCGCGGCGTGATGTCGAACTCCTGGGCGAGCTCGGTGATGGTGTAGCTGCGCTCGTCCTTGGATCGCGGTGTGGCGGGCATGGCACGGCTGAGACGTTCGGGCATGGACGGCGAATGTACCCCCGGGCAGACAGCCGCTGCGCCACAACGGCGCGGGGGCACCCGTCGTGAATGCCGCAGCCGCCGAGGTAGGCCCGCCAAGCGGCGCCGGAAGGCAACAGGGCGGCGGAGCCTCCCAGCCCCGCCGCCCATGCACAGTTTGTTGCCGCTCCTGGTCAGCACGGCGGCGATGCACCGCGCTGGATCCCCCTGGTAGCCCGCGAGGCCAAGCAAAGCCTGGTCTCGCCCCGTTGACAGGGCCGGGAGGCCACAAGACCGGCATCCCTGGGGCGTTGCCGTGTTGACAGCACCAGCGTGGAGTGTGAACAAGCATGAGCCTGCGCGCATCCCCCCGAAGGGGGACAAGCCCGCTCACTCCCCCCGGCCTGCGGGGGTCTGCTGTCGAGAGCACCCGATATGACCGTGATGCGCATGCGGCCTATGGCGCCGTTTCGCATGCCCGCATGGCTGCGGTTGCGCCAGTCATGGAGGCTCAATCCAGCGCCGGCAGGATCTCGCTGCGCAAGTGCCCCCGGTGTTGCTCGTAGTCGGGCAGCACGGAGCGAACCACGTCCCAGAACGCGGCGCTGTGGTTCATCTCGCGCAGGTGGGCAAGTTCGTGCGCCACCACGTAGTCGATCACCGGAAATCCGAAGTGCACCAGCCGCCAGTTCAGCCGCACAGAGCCGTCGGCGCTGGCACTGCCCCAGCGTGTGGATGCCGAGCTCAGCGCGAGCCGACGCACGGTCACGCCCATACGTTGCGCAAACATGGCGCAGCGCTCCTCGAACACACGCTTGGCCTGGCGCTGCAGCCAGGCCTGCACGACTTCGCGGATCTGCGCTTCGGTGGCGCCTTGGGCAAGACCCAGATGCAGCGTCAGCCGAGGTACGCCCGGCAGGGCCTGTGCGTCACTGTGCAAAACGGCGCCCGTCATGCGCGGGTCGATCACCAGAATCACCGTTTCACCGAGGAACGGCAGGCTGCCACCCTCGCGCCACTCCACGCGGCGCGACTGCACGCGGTGCGCGCGCTCGCGCTGCTCCTGCAGCTTGCGCACGATCCAGGCGGCCTTGGCCTGAAGGGCCTGCTCGATATCAGCCTGTCCCACCCAGCGCGGCGCACTGACGCTCAAGCCATCGGCACTGACGACGAAGCCGATGCTGCGCCTGCGTGAGCGCCGCAGTTCATAGGCCACCCGGTGGTCGGCCAGCATCACCTGTCGATGGGCGCGCGGATGGGCAAAGGTGGCGGCGGCCGGCGCTTCGTGGCGACCGGGGCCCGGAACTGCGACGGCCGGAACGCCGGCCCCAGCGACGTGCCCTGCGGCTGGACTACGTGGCGCCGTGGCATCGTTCGAACCAGTGCCGGGGGCTGAGCCCTTCGGCGGCAGTGCCGGCGCCGATCCGTCATCGAACAGCGAGAGCTGTTGCTCGTCAGTGTCGTCACGGGACCGCGCCATGAGCCCAGGATTGTAGGCAGTAGCGGTGATGATCCGTTGGCCTCAATGGTAGGCATCGGCATCGAGCCGATGCATCTCGGCCTCGATCCACGTCTGCACCTCTCGCGTCAGCGTCTCGGGGTCACGTCCGTGCGGCTTGATCGGCGGACCGATCGAGACATCGATGACGCCAGGGTGCAACAGGAAGCTGCGTCGCGGCCAGCACCTCCCCGACGTCACTGCGATGGGCACGATGGGTGTGTCAGTCACCACCGCCAGGCGAGCTGCGCCCGCCTTGTACGCCGCATCGGCGCCACGTCTCGTACGCGTGCCCTCGGGAAACATGATCACCCAGTTGCCCTGGGCCATCAGTCGTCGGCCCTGCTGGGCCACCTTGGCCCACGCCTCGGCACGCTTGCTGCGGTCGATGTGGATCATGTCGAGCCGCCCTATCGCCCAGCCGAAGAACGGAATGAACAGCAACTCGCGCTTGAACACATAGCACAAGGGGTGCGACATCAGCGTCGGGAGTGCAAACGTCTCCCAGGTGGATTGGTGCTTGGGTGCCAGCAGCACGGACGCCCGCGCGTCGGCCGCGGTCGGCAAGTGCTCGAGTCCCTGGACCTGGTAGCGCACACCGCAGATCACGCGCGCACCCCAGACCGCGACGCGCAACCACCCCACGCACACCCAGTACAACGGCGTGGGCTTCATGAAGATCGACAGCAGCACCACCGCTGTGGCCCAGGGCACGACCGTGGCCGTCAGCCACGTCAGGTACATCAACGAACGCAGCGCGTCCAGCAGGATCAACGCGGCCCTCCGGGCGCGGGCACGGTGCGGTCCTCGCGCCGCAACAGCCAGTGGGCAAACGCGCCCAGGTCGGCATGCACACGCGTGCCCGGCACTTGGGCCGCCACCTGCGCCCGCTGCTCGTCGTCGAGCTCGGCCGCACGGCCGCTGCACACCAGATGCGGCTGGCACCCCGCCGCCTGCGCTGCATGCAGGTCGCGCACGGTATCGGCCACCATGTGGATCTGATCGAGGTCGATGCCATAGCGCCGCCCGATCTCGTGCATCAGCCCCGGCAGCGGCTTGCGGCACTCGCAATGGTCTTCTGGCGTGTGCGGGCAAAAGAACACGGCGTCGACGCGCCCGCCCACCGCAGCCAGGTGCTGGTACATCGCGGTGTGGATCGCGTTCACCGAGGCCATGTCGATCATGCCGCGGCCGATTCCCGCCTGGTTGGTGGCCACCACCACGTGCCAACCGGCGTGGTTCAGCCGCGCCACGGCTTCCAGCGCACCGGGTATCGGTTCCCACTCGGCGGGCGACTTGACGTGATCGTCCCGGTAAACATTGAGGATGCCGTCGCGCCCGAGTATCACCAGCTTCACGACGGGCTGCATGCGAACCTCCTGCCAGGATGTACGGGAGCCTCGACGGTATCAGGCCGCCAGCCGCGATAGATCGGCCACTCGGTTCATGGCCGCATGCAAGCTTTGGAGCAAAGCCAGCCGATTGCGGCGCAGAGCGGAATCGTCTGTGTTGACCATCACCGTGTCGAAAAACGCATCCACCGGGGCCTTGAGCACTGCCAGTGCCTGCAACGACGCGGTGTAGTCACCCCGATCGAAGGCCCCGTCCGACAACGGCCTCGCCTGGTGAAGTGCCTGGTGGAGCGCCAGCTCGGCCGGTTCACGCATCAGCGAGGTATCGACATCGACCCCGAAGGAGGCATCCGACTTTCGCAAGATGTTGCCCACGCGCTTGTTGGCGGCGGCGAGTGACGCCGCTTCTGGCAGGGCGGCGAACGCACGCACCGCAGCCAGTCGGCGGGGGATTTCGGCCCAACGCTCGGGATGCGCCTCGACCACCGCATCGACTTCTTGCGCGCTGTTGCCCTGCTCGCGCAGGTAGCCGGTGAGCCGCTCGCGCAGGAAGTAGCCCACTTCGGCCTGAGCCTGGCCGTGCTCGGCAGCAAAAGCGCGGAACGCCTCGCCCACCAGTTGGTGCACGTCCAGCGGCAGCTCACGCTCGATCAACATGCGGATCACCCCCAGCGCATGGCGCCGCAACGCGAACGGGTCTTTGTCTCCGGTGGGCACCTGGCCGATGCCGAACAACCCGGCCAGCGTCTCGAGCTTGTCGGCCAACGCGACGGCCAGGCCGACGGCGTTGCGCGGCAGTTCATCGCCAGCAAACCGTGGGCGATAGTGATCCTCGATGGCGAGCGCGATATCCTCGGGCTCGCCATCGTGGCGGGCGTAGTAGCC
>Ga0154020_10005996_pt1 | contig 14246 bp, 11 predicted proteins | sample Klosneuvirus_201_FD_109709 | JGI IMG/M metagenome (GOLD analysis project Ga0154020, IMG submission 109709) | Active sludge microbial communities from wastewater, Klosterneuburg, Austria - Klosneuvirus_20160825_MG | ecosystem: Engineered > WWTP > Aerobic digester > Activated sludge | place...
CAGGGCAGTGACCTGGCCGTAGTCCAGCTCCGGCGGGAGGCGCAGCTGCTCGTAGGCGGCGGCACGCTGCACCTCGTCGTTCTGCTTGTCGATGTAGCCGGCGTATTTGGTGGCGATCTCCACTTGCTCGATCACCGCATCGGCGAGTTCAGTGCCGAGTTCTCCGCGCAGTGTTTCACGTGAAACATCCACCGACCGCTGGGCTGCGGCCAGCACCGCGGTGAGGGTGTCAAATCCGACCGCCGGTCGCCGCAGCAGGTCGGCCAGGTTGTATTCGCGCTCGATGGCCTTGCCGAGCAGGCGCTCGCCATCCTCGGCGGAGAGGATGCCGGGGTGCACCCAGCTGCTGCGCAGACGCTGTGTTTCACGTGAAACAGCATCTCGCTTGCGGTTGAAGGTGGCCCAACGTTCATCGTCCACCAGCCCGACGCTGCGGCCGATCTCGGTGAGGCGCAGGTCGGCATTGTCTTCCCGCAGTTGCAGGCGGAACTCGGCCCGGCTGGTGAACATGCGGTAGGGTTCGGTCACGCCTTTGGTGATCAGGTCGTCCACCAGCACGCCCAGGTAGGCCTGGTCACGGCGCAGGCTCAGCGGCTCCTTGCCCTGGGCCTGCAGCGCTGCGTTGGCGCCGGCGTACAGACCCTGGGCGGCAGCCTCCTCGTAACCGGTGGTGCCGTTGATCTGGCCGGCGAAGAACAGGCCGCCGATCAACTTGGTCTCGAAGCTGGCCTTCAGCTCGCGCGGGTCGAAGTAGTCGTACTCGATGGCGTAGCCGGGGCGCAGGATGTGCGCGTTCTCCAGCCCGGGCATCGAGCGCACGGCGGCCAGTTGCACGTCGAAGGGCAGGGAGGTGGAGATGCCGTTGGGATAAAACTCGTGGGTGGTCAGGCCCTCAGGCTCCAGGAAGATCTGGTGGCTGTCCTTGTCCGCAAAGCGGTTGATCTTGTCCTCGATGCTGGGGCAGTAGCGCGGGCCGACCCCTTCGATCACCCCGGTGAACATCGGGCTGCGGTCGAAGCCGGTGCGCAGGATGTCGTGGGTGCGGCTGTTGGTGTGGGTGATCCAGCAGGACAGTTGGCGCGGATGCTGGCTGGCGTGGCCGAGGAAGCTGAACACCGGCACCGGATCCATGTCGCCGGGCTGCTCGGTGCACCTGGAGAAGTCGATCGTGCGGCCGTCGAGGCGCGGCGGGGTGCCGGTCTTGAGGCGGCCCTGCGGCAGCTTCAGTTCCTTGAGCCGGGCCGACAGGCTGATGGCCGGCGGGTCACCGGCGCGGCCGGCCGGGTGGTTGGCCAGGCCGACGTGCACCTTGCCGTCCAGAAAAGTGCCGGCGGTCAGCACCACCGCCTTGGCGCGGAAGCGGATGCCCACCTGTGTCACCGCCCCGACCACCCGCTCACGCTGGCCGTCGCTTTCCACCAGCAGGTCGTCCACCGCCTGCTGGAACAGCCAGAGGTTGGGCTGGTTCTCCAGCCGACGGCGCATCGCGGCCTTGTAGAGGATGCGGTCGGCCTGCGCACGGGTGGCGCGCACCGCTGGCCCTTTGGAGGAATTGAGGATGCGGAACTGGATGCCGCCTTCGTCGGTGGCGGCCGCCATCGCGCCGCCCAGCGCGTCCACCTCCTTGACCAGGTGGCCCTTGCCGATGCCGCCGATCGAGGGGTTGCAGCTCATCTGCCCCAGCGTCTCGATGTTGTGGGTGAGCAGCAGCGTGGCGCAGCCCATCCGCGCGGCGGCCAGGGCAGCCTCGGCGCCGGCATGGCCGCCGCCGATGACGATGACGTCGAAGTCTTGGGGATACCACATGGGCGGGCTCGCGGAGTGCAGGGGAACGTCGGGACGGGGGGAGGTCAGCGCTGCTGCGGAGCCTCCAAACGACACTGCCTGCGCGACGGTGTGTCGGCAGGCAGCGCTGATGAGGGGTTCTGCAGCTGGGCGGTGCAGCGGCGGGCAGGATGCCGCTGCAAGTCGAGATTTTAGGCGGGGCCTGTGGACAAGTCATCCCCGTGGGCATCCGTGGGTCTGTGCGGGGGCCACCGCGATCATCGTGCAGGTCGGGCGGAAGTCTGCTTTTCCCGGGACGGCGACCGTCCATCCCATTGACGCAGGCGTCGGGTGCGCCAGAGCGCCAGGGTTTCGCCCAGCCCCCAGGCACACAGGGCCAGCAGCGCCACCGGTTGCAGTGCCGGCCGCCGGGGCGGGCGCTGCCGGAGCGAAAGAAGGGGCGGTCGGAGGGCTGGCATGGTGCTGGACGGGGGGGGGAGACGGCGGCAGCCTCAGTCGCTGCCACAGATGTTTCTTCGGGCGAGACTGTGTGTCGCGATGCTGCGGTCTGCACATGACCGTTCGATGGCAGGACCATGACAGTCTGTTGGCCTGGTCCGCCGATGGGGCCAGGGGTGTGCGGCCACTGCGGTCGCTGCGGCTATGCTCCGCCCCGGCCCGCCTTCCTGCGTCTGCGCAGGTTTGTGCTCGACCGTGCTCGTTTGTGCTCCTCCTCTGCTCCGCCCCGATGGAGCGGCCCCTGCCTCTGGTCCACCATGTTGCCCACCGCCGATGACCTGCCTGAATGGGAGGTGCTGCAGCGCCTGATCGAGCTGGGCGGGCGCTGGCTGCAGGTGCGCGAGCTGGGGCAGGTGCAACTGCGCCAGGTTGGAGGTGCGCTGCGTCGGCTGCCGCTGCTGTGTGTGACGTTGGGCAACCCCGATCCGGCCTGCCCGGGGATCGGGGTGTTTGGGGGTGTACACGGCCTGGAGCGCATCGGCTCCGAGGTGGTGCTGGGTTGCCTGCACCACTACGTGCATCGGCTGCCCTGGGATGGTCTGCTGCAGCAGCAGCTGGAGCATCTGCGGTTGGTGTTGATGCCGCTGGTGAACCCGGGTGGACTGGCCCGCGGCACCCGCGCCAATCCAAACGGGGTGGACCTGATGCGCAACGCGCCGCTGCAGGCCAGCGAGGCGGTGCCCTTTCTGGTGGGCGGGCACCGCCTCAGCGCGGGTCTGCCCTGGTATCGAGGGCCCGAGGATGCCGAGATGGAGGTGGAGGCCCAGGCCCTGTGCCGGGTGGTGGAGGAGGAGTTGCTGCCCCGGCCGTTTTCGCTGGCCATCGACTGCCATTCCGGCTTCGGGCTGGACGACCGGATCTGGTTTCCCTTTGCCCACCGCCGTGATCCGATCGAGCACCTGCCGGAGCTGCATGCGCTCAAGGAGCTGCTGGACAGCGGGCATCTGCACCACACCTATGTCTTCGAGCCGCAGAGCCGCCAGTACCTGGCCCATGGTGATCTCTGGGATCACCTCTACCTGCGTTCGCGCAGCCGGGCGCCGGACGGGGTGTTCCTGCCGCTCACGCTGGAGATGGGCTCCTGGCGCTGGGTGAAGAAGAACCCGCGCCAGCTGTTCAACCGGCTGGGGCTGTTCAACCCGATGCAACCCCACCGCCACCACCGGGTGCTGCGCCGCCACCTGGCCTGGCTGGATTTCATGGCCCGGGCCGCAAGCTCCCACAGCCGCTGGTGCCCACAGTCGGGGGTCCGGGAGGCTGCGCGGCAGGCGGCCCTGTCGCATTGGTACCCGGATGCGGCGGTGCGGGGATCGGCATGAGTTCAGTACAGAATCGGGCCACAGATCCTCCGGCAGGCCACTGGGGCCACTGGGTCTTGTTGCGCGGTCTGACGCGGGACCGGCGCCATTGGGGCGACTTCCCGCTGCAGCTCCAACAGGCGCTGCAGCAGGGAAGGGTTGGAAGCGCCTCGCCGCAGCGCAGCGACGATGCACCCGAAGTGCTGACGCCGGATCTGGCCGGCAACGGTGCCCGCTGGGCCGAGCGCAGTCCCAGCGCGGTGGCGGGGATGGTCGAGGACTTGCGGCAGGAGGTCGCCCGCCTGGGCGCCCAGCCTCCCTACCGGCTGCTGGCCCTGTCGCTTGGCGGCATGGTGGCAATCGAATGGGCCCGGCTCTACCCGCAGGAGCTGCTGTCGCTGCACCTGGTCAACACCAGCGTGCGCCCCTGGAGTCCACTGTGGCACCGGCTGCGTCCACAGGCCTGGCCGACGGTGCTGGGCGCCCTGTTGCGGCCGATGGATGCCCGGGGGCTGCAGCGCCGAGTGCTGACCCTGACCAGCCGGCGCTGGTCGGCAGGCTCGGTGGAGGGCCAGGCTCTGCTGGCGCAGTGGGTGCAGTGGCAGCGCGACTGCCCGGTGCAGGCCGGCAATGTGTTGCGGCAACTTTGGGCTGCAGCCCGGTTCCGTGCACCGGTGTCACCCCCGGCATGCGCTGTGTTCGTCCAGGCGGGGCAGGGTGATGCCCTGGTGAACCCTGCTTGCTCGCAGGCGCTCGCGCAAGCCTGGGGAGTGCCGTTGTGGCGTCATCCCTGGGCAGGACACGACCTGCCGCTGGACGATCCGCAGGGGCTGATTCAGCGATTGCTGTTGGACCTCTGACCGAGGGCCGGGCGGAGACCGGAGACCGGAGACCACCACCGCACTGTGCATGTTTCACGTGAAACATGAGGTGCGGCCAGGGGCTGCCTTCAACCCTCCGTCTGCTGCGTCCCCACTGTTGCGCGGTGCTCCCAGAGTGCGGTGATGAGGTCCGGTACCTGGCGGCTGAGTGCGTCCAGCTGCGCCAGATCCTCCGGCACCTCTTCCCCTCCCAGCTGGATCAGCGGCGCCAGCAGCTCGGCCCACTCCGGAGCGTCGAACAGCGGCTCCCAATACTGCGGAAGGAGTTCGGTGGCCACCAGGAAACCGGCGCTCCATTGACCGGCGTCGATCCAGAACGGGTCGTCAGGGTCCAGTCCCTCCGTGCCATCGGCATCGTCACGTTCGGCGATGCCGAAGAAGGGTTCGAGCGTCTCCACATCGGCACGCAGTCGCCGATCGATGCTGGCCAGGTGACGCAGCGCCAGCTGTGCCACCCGTTTGGCCTGCTTACCGCTGGAGAACGGGGGGTCCTCACCCGCCTGGCCACCCCAGATCCGCGGCACCCAGTCGTCCGCGCTGGGGAGTTCGGGTGCGAGCAGCAGGGCGGTGAGGTAGCCGTCCAGACCTTCGACATCCATGGCCGAATCCGACGGCACGGCGTTCAGCAGGTTCTCCAGCTGATCGAGTTCGGCCTCATTGAGGTCAGGGTTGTCGAGCTCTGGGTTGTACTGGGGGAATTTCATGGGGCGGTGCGGATACAGGCGGGGATGGGCGGGGAGCGGCGCTGCAGTCGGTGCAGACCGGGGCGCGGTTGGCCTGCAAGTGTGGCACGCGCCGCCGGAACCGTTGCGCTGGTGCACGCCGCCTATCATGGTGCCCCCCATGGACTGCCGCCCCCACTGCGCTGCCTGCTGCATCGCCCCGTCGATCTCCAGCCCCATCCCCGGCCTGCCGCCGGGCAAGCCGGCGGGTTTGCGCTGCCCGCAATTGGACGACGAGGACCGCTGCCGCCTCTTCGGCCGCCCGGAGCGCCCGGCGGTCTGCGCCAGCCTGAAGCCGCACCGCGAGATGTGCGGCGAGGATGCCGTTCAGGCGATGCACTGGCTCGGGGAGTTGGAGCGTCAGACACAGCCCTGCCGAGGACCGCTTGGTTGAGCAGGCGACGCCACGCCGCACCCTTGATGCGGCGCAACCCCGTGCAGATGAAGGGCAGGTGGGTGCTTGCCCAGCGGGGGGAGTGCCTCAATGATGGAAACAGGGTCTTGGGCCTTTGGGCCTTGGGACTTTGGGGCTTTGGGGCTTTGGGGCTTGTGCCGTCGCGCCACCCACAGGCCCCCAGCAGACTCTCGGGGAGCGTTGACCTGCCGTGAAGGAGTGACCATGTTGAACTGTGCTGCGCACGCTGCTGCCCCTGTCGCTGTTGCGCAGCGGCGCGGGTCACACGGGGGTGTGGTCCGGTTGCTGCTGTCGGTCCTGGGGGCCCTGTGGATCCTGAGTCTGTCCGGGTGTGGCGGCGGGGGAGGGGGCTCAAAGGAACAGGGCACCGTCGTGGCGACCACGGCGGCGGAGTACTGGGCATCCGGAACCGAGGCGCGCTGGACCTACCGCCGCAGCGACGGCCGGGGCCGCAGCACGCCAAGTGTGATCACCAAGACCGTGGTGGATGCCGGCGCGGCCGTGGTGGGGGGGCGCAGCGTGCGGCGCTTCGAGCACAGCTGGGGCACCACCGACGATGCGGCGGAAACCGAGTACCGCTGGCTGGACAGCGGCGCTGCGTCCGGATCCATACGCCGCGTCGAGCCGTTTTCGTTGGACGAAAACACCGCGAGCGACGAGGTGGCTTACGACGAACTGCAGGCGCCGCTGGCCACCGGCATCACCCGCAGCCAGACGCTGTACGACCAGGCCATCGATCTGGATGGCGATCTCCAGCCCGACCGGGTTCTCATCGAGCTGAAGTCCACCCAGTCGCTGCTGGACAGTCTCACGGTGCCGGCAGGCGACTTTCGGCGTGTGCTGCAGTCGCGGCTGGAGCTGGTGGTGACGGTGGCCGCCAGCAGCACCGGTCGATCGGCCTCGGTGAGCGAAAGCCTCACCACCTGGTACGCACCGCAGGTGGGGGTGATCCGGCGCGAGTACGTCGACTCCGCCTACGCGGCTCCCACAAACTCCGTGGTCGAGGAGCTGATCGGCTTCGATGTGGCCGGGCTGCGTGCGGGCCTGGTGACCGGCGCCAGTGTGCTGGGCGACATCGGCTATGGCACGGATTCGGGCACGGTGCCTTCGCTGGCCTCGGCCGTCGGTCGCGGCGGCATGCTGGTGGCTGCGGTATCCGCCACGGGCAGTGTGGAGGCCCAGTGGATTGGCCCCGATGGCCGGCCCGGCTGGCGCGCGCGGGTGCTGACACCGCCCGAGGGGTTCCTCTACAACAGCGTGGCGGTGGCCCATGACGGCAGCGGCTACCGGGTGGTGGCGGCGCGCAACGAGCCCGCCAACTCACCCTCCACCCACGCGGTGGACGGGGTGACGCTGGACGAGTCCACCGGTGCGGTGCGGGCTGCGCAGTCCGGGCTGGACCTGGCGGTGCCGTCGAATCAGCAGAGCCTGGGGTTCCTGCAGTTGCAGGCGCATCCCGGCGACGGTTCTGTGATGCTGCTCTGGGGGCGCTATGACAGCAGCTACGTCGAAATCTCGCCTGGGCTGGTGATGCCCGTGGGCTGGACCGGCGAGGCACGCCGTTTCGCTGCCGACTGGACCCCCGTGACGGCACGCCAGGTCCTGGGTGCCGGCGAGCCGATGGCGCTGGCCTGGAGCAGCAGCCTGGGACAGTACCTGGCGGTGAGCCAGTCCCAGGCGCGTCTGTATGGCCGGGCCCTGGCCGCCGATGGCAGCGTGCTGGGTGATGTGCCCCGGTTGCTGGCCTCCACCGCAGGGGACAAGGGAGATGTTCAACTGCAGGAGCAGGCCGGAGCGGTCTGGCTGAGCTGGATGGATGTGGCCGCCGGCGGGCTGGGTGGCAGCCAGCGGGTCGCCCGCCTGGGTGCGGGCGCCGTGCTGCGTGATGGAGATGCCGCTGCACCGGGCTGGGCGCTGGGCAGCCTGTCCGGCAGCGTCTCCAGCGTCCGGCTGGTGCTGGGCAGCAGCCTCGCGTTGCAGGCGGGGTCGGAAGGCTGGAACGATCTGTGGGCGGTGTCGGGGGACCTGGCGCAGTTGCCGGGCGGAGCGGCCTGGCCGACCGAATCCACCTCGATCGGCGTGGCGCAGCCCCCGGGCGGCAGTTCCGCCAACCCGTCGCGGCAGCTGCGCTGGAGCGGCACCCTGGGCGATGTGCTGCTGCTGGGTTGGGTGGACAACGAGCAGCAGGCCAGTACACCGTCGGACCGGTTGGGCTACGCGCTGATGTACCCGCGCTACATGGCGCCCTGACGTCAGGAGCCGGGGTCGGGGAGGGCGGCCGCTCCCGGCCGTGCCTCGCTGCGGGGTGCGGCCAGCGGAGCCAGCGCAGCCTGCAGGTCCAGCCCCTTGTCCACCTCCAGTCGCAGCAGCTCGCAGGTCAGGCTGATGTGGGCTTCCAGCGCCAGTGCGGCGCGGGCCTCCCGACCGGCCAGCGCCGCGCGGCAGATCTCCTCATGCTCGCGGTGCACGTCGCGCGACAGCATGGCGCTGTCCACCAGCCGCAGAGCCAGCAGGCGGTAACGCTCGGCGTGGCGGTAGAGGATGCCCAGCATGTACTTGTTCCACGGGGAACAATGTGCCGCGATCAGGGCCTCGTGGAAGGCACGGTTGCAGCGCTCCCACTCGCTGCGGTCGCGCCCGCCGGGGCGCTGCTCGGCGTGGGTGAGTTCGTCGAAGGCCGCCTCCAGCTGGCTGCGCCAGCGGCTGTCGCCGTGGCGGATGGACTGCCGCAGCGCCTCGGTCTCCAGGAAGACGCGGTTGGCCGTGACGTCCTCCAGGTCGGTCAGTGACATCGGGCTGACCCGGAAACCGCGTTGCCCCTCGGCCTGCACCAGTGCGTCGGACAGCAACAGGGCCAATGCCTCCCGCAGCGTGCCGGCGCCCACCTCGTAGCGGTCCTTCAGGTGCTCGACGCGCAGGCGCTCACCCGGCGCCAGTGCGCCATGGACGATGTCATGGCGCAGCCCCAGGTAGGCCCGCTCCACCAGGGTGCGGGGCTCTTCCTCCGGGGCGAAGAAGGCGGCCTGGAACTTGTCGGAGGGCAGCATGGTGTCGTTCCTGTGTTCCCGTTCAAGCCGGCGGGTTGGCGCCGTCCTCGGCCGCACGCTTGAGCCGGTAGGCCAGCTGCGGCCGGGTGATGCCCAGGCGCCGCGCGGCGGCAGAGAGGTTCCCGCCGGATGCAGCAACCGCCGATTCCAGCAAGCGCTGTTCCAGCTGGTCCAGCGACAGCCCGCTGCCCAGCACGCGCTCCAGCACCCGGTCCAGCAGTTCGCGCTGTTCGCGCGAGCCCAGGTCCGCCAGCTCCCCACGCGGCCCCAGGCCGGCTTCGCGGTGCAGGTCGGGCGCCTCCGGGAAAACGTGCTCCAGCTCGATCGCGTCGCCCTGCGCCGTCAGGATCACACCACGTTCGATCAGGTTCTCCAGCTCGCGCACGTTGCCGGGCCAGGGGTGGGTGTGCAGCGCCTGCATCGCCCGTTCGCTGATGCCGGTGATGCGCTTGCCGTGCAGCGCGGCAAAGCGCCCGAGCATGCTGCGCGCCAGGTCGGCGATGTCGCCGGTGCGCTCGCGCAGCGCCGGGATGCGGATGGGGTAGACGTTGAGCCGGTACAGCAGGTCGCGGCGGAAGCGCCCCTGCGCCACCGCCGCCTCCAGGTCCACGTTGGTGGCGGCCACCACGCGCACGCGCACCTTGCGCGGTGCCTCGCTGCCGATGCGCTCGATCTCGCCCTCCTGCAGCGCACGCAGCAGTTTGGCCTGCGCGGCCAGCGGCATCTCGCCGATCTCGTCCAGGAAGAGGGTGCCGCCGTCGGCGCGCTCGAAGCGGCCCGCGCGGGCGGCATGCACGCCGGTGTAGGCGCCCTTTTCGACGCCGAAGAGCTCCGCCTCGATCAGCTCGCCGGGCAGGGCGGCGCAGTTGACCGCCACGAAGGGGGCTTCGCGCCGGTCGGAGAGCTGGTGCAGCGCCCGGGCAAAACGCTCCTTGCCCACGCCGGTCTCACCGGTCAGCAGCACGGTCACCTGGGTGCCGGCCGCCTTGCGCAGCAGCTCCAGCGCACGGCGGAAGCTCGGCGAGCTGCCGACCAGCTGCCCGTCGCTGGCCGGCTCCAGGCTGGAGCGCAGCGCCTCCACCTGCTGGCTCAGTGCCTCGATCTTCTCCAGCAGCGAGTCGGACTCGAAGTAGGCGCGGTGCGCCTCCCCGTCCGGCCACTCCTCGATCGGCCGGCCGACGATGTGGCAATGATCCGCCCCGCAGGCGGCGCAGACGGTTTCCTTGAACAGGACCAGCCGGCCCATGAAGGCACTGGTGTAGCCGCTGGCGTAGCCCAGCAGCGTCCAGCAGGCCGGCTCCTCCGCCAGGCCGAGGCGCTCGCGGTGCGCATGCGCCTCCCAGGAGTGGTCCCAGCGGTACTCGCCGTAGAAGCGCCCGGCCTCCAGGTCCACCTCGTTGGCCAGCGGCGTGACCTTGGCTGCACCCTCCAGCATGTGCAGCTGCGGGCCGACCAGGAACATCTCCGCGGCCGGCCGGTCACCGCGCAGCCGTTTGGCGAACTCCGCATCGCGCATCCCGCAGGCGTAGCCCATGCGGGTCAGGATGCGCCGTGCATGCTCCGGGCCCATGGAGCTGATCAGGTCCTGCCGCAGCGAACCGAGGGCCACCGTGTGCAGCAGCACCATGCGCCGGTCGCCCAGCCAGATGCTGCCTTCGTCCGGCTGAAACCGCAGCAGCCCGCGCAGATCGGCGTCGCCTGGGTACTTCAGGTGCGTCGGGTGGGTTTCCAAAGGCGGGGTCTCCTGCTGCGCAGCGGATCGCCGCGGCCATCGTTCGTCTGCACGTCCGTTCAAGTGTCCGATCAATCTCGATATTTGATCCGGGATCGGCCCGGGAGGATTGTCGTTTGGGCACCGGATCCGTCAATGCGGACATGCCCGTCCGGGTAGTGGTCGATCGGCGGTGCGAACCGATGTTCCTGAAGAATGTCGAGAGCCCCACAATCCGGGCTCCAGGCCAGACCCTCGTCCACCATGTGCCGCAACATCAAGACCCTGTTCAATTTCGAGCCGCCGGCCACCGAGCTGGAGATCCGCGATGCCTCGCTGCAGTTCGTGCGCAAGCTCAGCGGGTTTGCGGTGCCGTCCCGGGGCAACGAGGCCGCGTTCGAGCAGGCCGTGCAGGAAATTGCCGCGTCGGCACGCAAGCTGATCGGCAGCCTGTCCACCCAGGCCGAGCCGCGCAACCGGGAGGTGGAAGCCGAAAAGGCCAAAGCCCGCTCGGCCCGGCGCTTCGGCACGGGCTCGCTGCCGCAGCCGTGAGTGACACGTCGATCGCCGGCCTGCCGGGGCTGGGTCCGAAGTCCCAGGCCATGCTCGCGCAAGCCGGCATCACGACGGTGGCGCAGCTGCGGCAACTGGGGTCCGTGCGGGCCTACGCCCAGGTCAAAGCCAGCGGGGCCGATGCCAGCCTCAACCTGCTGTGGGGGCTGGAGGGTGCACTGACGGGCCTGCCCTGGCAGGTGGTGGCCAGGGAGCACCGGCTGAGTCTGCTGCTGGCGCTGGAGGAATGCACGGGGCAGGCCTGATCCTTTCCGGCTCGGGAGTGATCGACATGGCACACCTTTCACTTCAGCGTGTTGCTGCCACGACCAAGCCGAACCCAAGAACCGCTCAGCTGCCAAGCAATCACCCCGAACATCCGCCGATCGACCGAAGCGCGAACCGTGCAGAGTGCGCTTCCATGTCTCTGCCTGAATCCCGATGAGCGCCGCCAACGCTTTTGCGCTGTGCCTCTCCATTGCCTTCTTCACGCTGGCGGTGGCGCAGCTGAGCATCTGGCGCGTGATGCGCCAGGGCTGCTGGGCCGGTTTTGCCGTCACGGCGCTGATGGCGTCGGCCTACTTCCTCTTCGAAGGGCGGATGCCGCCGGTCGCGAACCGCCCCCACTTTTCGGCCACGGCCCTGGCATTCGCGATGATGTCGATCGGCTGGTTGTCGGTGGGCGCCTACCTGGGGGTGCAGCCCAGGGCGCTGCGTGCTCTCGGGGCCTTCCAGCTGGCGCAGGGCATCCTGGTGTCCTCGCTGGTCGCCGCGGGAATGATCGGGCGCATCGCGGTGTTCTCCAACTACGCCTTGATGGCCTGGATGGTGCTGGCGGCGGCCTGGCTGGCAGGGGCCGGGCAGCGCAGCCAGTCACGCGTGGTGATCGCCAGTGCAGCCCTGCTGTACCCGCTGGCCGTCGGCCTGGCAGCGGCCGGGGTGCTGGAGCAGCAGTTCCTGCGATACGCGATGTCGCTGCCGATGCTGCTGGTGGGCATGGCCATGCTGGTGGAGGGCATGCTGATGGCACAGCGTCAGGCACAGCAGGCGGTGCTGCAGACCCAGGTGGCGCAGCTGCAGCTGCAGGCGGTGGTCCAGTCCCTGGCCGATGGCTCCGGGCGCGTGGCCGAAAGTGGCCGCACCATGTCCGACGGGGCGCAGATGCTGGCCATGCGCACGGACGAACAGACCAGCCACATCCGCGACACCGCGGAAGCGGTGCGCGGGGTGGTGGCGCAGGTTCATGAGACCAGCCAGCATGTCGGCCAGGTGGACGCCACCTGCCGGGCACTGGAACAGCAGGCGCGGCAAGGCGGGCAGGAAGTCGGCGAGACGGTGGCCGCCATCGAGCGCATCGACCAGCGCACCCGTGAGATGGACGAGGCGATCGTGCTGATCGAGTCCATCGCGATGCAGACCAACCTGCTCTCACTCAACGCAGCCATCGAAGCGGCACGCGCCGGCAGTGCGGGCCGCGGCTTCGCGGTGGTGGCCGGCGAGGTGCGCACGCTCTCGGCCCGCACCCGGGAAGCGGCTGCGCAGGTGCGCACGCTGATCGAACGCGCCCGCCAGCAGTCCGGTGAGGGCGTGCAGCAGGTGCTGCAGGTGCGCACCACTCTGGCCGGCATGATCGACGCCGTGCAGGACGTGGCCCTGCGCATGCGCGAGGTCTCCGCAGACGCGGTGCAGCAGCGCCAGGCACTGGATCAGGTGCTGGGTCACCTCAACTCACTGACCGAGCTGACGGATGCCAACGCGAGCATGGTGGCTCAGTCGGTGATGGCCTCCGATGACATGAACGAAAGCGCCCAGCAGCTGGCCGAAGTCGTGGCACAGGCCCAGGGTCAAGCCACGGGCGCCGCGCCGGCGGCGGGCAGGGCGGAGAAGGCGGTCGATTTCTTCTGAGCACCCCCAAGGTGCCGGTCGACGCCCGTCCCGGCCCCCCGTGGGGTCGCAAGAAGACTTGGGGCGGCCCTGCGTTTTCTTGAAAGGGTGAGCACCGCCACCAGCCTGGTGATCGGGCGAGCAGTGGGCCCCATCCAGCACGACCTCAAAGTCTGCAGGGCCCCGGCATCAGGTGGTCTCAGGGCGGGTCATGCCCAGGCGGCAGCCGAACTGACCTGAAGCCTGCTGCGGCGATGAGCTTGTCGGGTCAAGGAAAAAATTGCGGGACCCTTTTGCCACACATGGGCGTGTTGCTCAGGCAGTGGCTGTCGGTAGGCGGTCTGCCGGTACCTTGCTGATCTCCACAAAACCGCTGATGTCGCCCTGCAGATCACGTGAATCGTACCGAGCCTTGACCACGATGTGGTCGGGACCTCCATTCGTCGGGTTGTTGAGCTGGCTGCGTTCGCTGTCGGTCAGGTGTCGCACAGAGCCATCGCGTTCCACGTAGGCGAAACGATCGGCGTAGGTGCCGGCGCGCCGTTGCGCCTCGTCCTGTCGCTTGCGCCGGGTGCCGACCCACCACCACAGGCCGAACGTGATCAGCAGGACCGGCAAAGCCATCACGCCCAGGAACCGAAAGAGCGTGACCACTGCGACGACGCCGATCAGCAGCGGCAACAAATAGCGAAAGAAGGCACGCATCAGGACCATGTCTGTGTATCCCTGGTTCATCTGGAAAACGGCCCCCCGATTCTAGGTAGCCGACAACAACCAAGACGCGTGGATCTCTTCGCGGCTGAGGGGGCGGTCGTCCTCATCGACCCCGTCCCAGACGTAGGGCGGCGCAGACTGCACCTGCGCCACCGCCGTGCGGCTCTGGCCGGCTGCCTTGGCCGATGCCAGTTCAGCGCGGTTCATCGAAGTGATTTTCGAGCCACTCATGGTAGGCATCTCTTTTCGCGGCAGTGGCCGGACGGAAGCTGATGATGGATCACGGGGACGTGCTGTCCGATTCCGAGCGCCTCTTGCCGCTCTTCTCTTCAGGCAGAACGAACCCGATGGGCCGTTTGGGTGGGTCGGGTGGCGTCATGAGTTCGCGCAGCGCCTCGAAGACCTGCTTGAACTGACTGCGCGTGTTGCGGCTGAAAGTGTCGTGGTTCAGGGCCAAGGCTTCGGTCTTTTCTTCGAGTTCCGAAAGTCGCTTGGCCAGATCGACATGCGTGGCCGCCAGGGCCCGCACGCGCACGAAGATGCGCATGATCTCGATATTCACCGCGACGGCGCGTGGGCTGCTGAGGACCGAAGACAGCATCGCCACCCCCTGCTCGGTGAACGCATAGGGCGCAGTGCGCCGGCCGCCGTGCCCGGCACTTGAGATCACAGTTTGTGATCTCAAGTTGGCGAACTCCTCGGCCGAGAGCTGGAACATGAAGTCGTCGGGGAAGCGAGC
>Ga0154020_10005999_pt1 | contig 14244 bp, 9 predicted proteins | sample Klosneuvirus_201_FD_109709 | JGI IMG/M metagenome (GOLD analysis project Ga0154020, IMG submission 109709) | Active sludge microbial communities from wastewater, Klosterneuburg, Austria - Klosneuvirus_20160825_MG | ecosystem: Engineered > WWTP > Aerobic digester > Activated sludge | place...
CCCGGGCCAGGTCCGACCGCGGCGACCGTCACGCCGCCGCCGCCTCCGGCCGAGCCGCCGGCGGGCCCCTGGCCCGCCGCCCCCGCCGCGAGGGCGCCGGGCGCGCCCTGCCGGACGAGGTCCACCGGGGCCGCCTCGTCGGGCGCGCGCCACAGCGCCGGCTCGGCCGGCGCGGCGGGCGGCCCCTGGGCGGCCGACCACACCCGGCGCCAGCCGGCGGGGGCGGCGGGCCAGGGGCCCGCCGGCGGCTCGGCCGGAGGCGGCGGCGGCGTGACGGTCGCCGCGGTCGGACCTGGCCCGGGCGCCGGCCCCCGCCGGACGAGGACGACGCCGACGCCCGCGAGGGCCGCGCCGACGAGGCCCGCCAGGACGAGCGCGCGCGGGCCCGGGCGGCCGGTGACCGGCTGGCGGCGATCGCGGAGCGCGGCGGCGACCTGCGTGGCCGTGGGCCGGGCCGCGGGGTCCTTCACCAGGCAGGAGAGCGCGAGGGCCTCGAGGTCGGCGGGGACGTCCCGGGCCAGCTTGCGCGGGGCGACCGGCCCGCCCTCGCAGATCGCGGCGGCGAGCGACATGGCGCTGTCGCCGACGAAGGGCTCGCGGCCGGTGAGGGCCCGGTAGAGGATCGCCCCCAGGGCCCACACGTCGGCCGGCGCGGCGACGTCCGCCCTGCCGCTCACCTGCTCGGGGGCCATGTAGGCCAGCGTCCCGACCATGGAGCCGGTGCGGGTCAGCCGCTCCGCGTCCTGCCCCTTGGCGAGGCCGAAGTCCGTGACGATCGCCCGAGCCGTGCTCGCTTCGCTCGCCAGCGCGCGCCCGACCTCGGTCGACCCGGCGGCGCGCAGGAGGATGTTGCTCGGCTTCAGGTCGCGGTGGATCACGCCGCGCCGATGCGCGTGGGCCACGCCGAGCGCGACCTCGGCGAGCAGCCGCGCCGCCTCGTCGGGCGGGAGCGGCCCGCGGGCGAGCCGCTTGTCGAGGTCCTCGCCCTCGACGAAGGCCATGGCCAGCCACAGCGGCAGGAGCCCCTCCGGAGAGACGCCGAGGAGCTTCACGATGTTGGGATGGTCGAGGGCCGCCAGGGCCTGGACCTCGCGCTGGAAGCGAGCGGCCCCCGAGGCCGCGCCCGCCTCGAGGAGGAGCTTCACGGCCGCAGGCCGCCCGTCGTCGTGGCGCGCCTTGAGGACGACCCCCATGCCGCCCCGCCCGAGCTCGCCCTCGATCGTGAACGGGCCGAGGCGCCCGCCCGGAGCCACGCGGTCCGCGCCCGGGAGCCGGACCGTCGAGGACAGCCCCGAGGGGTGGGGCGTCGGGTTCGGCGTGGGGCGAGCGCCAGGCCAGGGGGTGGGGTCCGGCGTGGGCGGACCGCCCCCGAGCGCGGCCGCGACCTGCGGGGGGAGGCCGAGCCCGGCCAGCGCCTGGTGTCGGCCCCCAGGCGGGGCCACGCGCATGACCTCGAGGGTCCTGCGCGCAAGCGCCGCGTCGACGAGGCCGGCCCGGTGGGCCTGCTCGAGGATCCGGCGGGCTTGCTCCTCGTCCACCCCCAGACTGTAGCCGGCCAGGGCGTCAGCCCGGACCGTCGCGCATCAGGGCATCAGGCCGCCCCTGGCCAGGAAGTCGAGGAACCCGGCCTCGCTCGTCCCGCCGTTCTGGGCGGCCAGGACCTTGCCGTCTGGGCCCAGCAGGTAGAACGACGGCAGGACGGTGGTCCCGAAGCCCTTCTCCATGAACTCGAGGTTCTTCTCCTCGTCCGGGCCGCGGTCGGTGAAGAGCGCGACCCGCGGGGCCTTCGCCAGGGCGCCGGCCACGGCCGGGGCCTGCAGGACCGTCTCCTCCATGAGCTTGCAGTTGATGCAGGTGTGGCCGGTGAAGAGGAGGAACACCGGCGTCCCCTTGGACCTGGCCTCGGCCTTGGCGGCCTCCACGGCCGCGAGCTGCGTGCGGTAGGCCAGGCGCGTGTCGGGCCCGCTCTTCGGCTTCTCCCCGAAGATCACGTGCGGATCGGCGGGCCGCTCGGCCCCGCCGGCGACGGGCGCGCCGACGGGCGTGCCGTCGCCCTCCTCCTCGCTGATGAGCGCGAAGACCTCGACCGTGTGCGGGAGCTTCACGCCCGCCGCGCCGGCCCCGAAGGCGGCCGCCAGGGCCAGGAACAGGCCGGCGAACAGGCCGCGGCCGGTGCTCTGCTCCCTGAGGTCCGGGTCGTGGGGGAAGCGGACCGGGAAGCGACCGATGAGGTAGACGGCGGTCGCGAGCGCCAGCGCGGCCCACAGGCCGAAGATCACCGGCCGCCCGAGGACGTCGCTGCCCCACACCACGTCGGCCGTGCGGAAGAACTTGAGGCCGAAGCCCAGCTCGACGAAGCCCAGCCCGGCCTTGAAGGCCGAGAACCAGTCGCCGCTCTTCGGCAGGTTCCGCACCGCGCCCGGCACGAGGGACAGGACGAAGAACGGGAGCGCGATGGTGGTGGCGAAGACCGCCGTGGCGAAGACCACCGCGGCGGGGTGCGGGGCGCCGGCCGCGTTTGTGAAGAGCGCGAGCACGATCGGCGCGCCGCAGGTGTACGAGGTCAGGCAGAAGAAGAGCCCCATGAGGAACAGGGACCAGATGGGCACGACGCCGTCGGCGCCGCGCTTGGCCGACCCGAGCTGCATGAGCCTCACGAGCGGGGCCGGGAGGCCGAGCTCGTAGTAGCCGAAGAAGCTGAAGGCGAAGTAGACGAAGCTCGCGCCGATGGCCAGGTTCACCCACGGGTTCGTGGCCAGCCGGTTGAGCGACCCCTGGCCGGCGGCGCCCGAGATCACGGTGACGACGCCGCCCACGAGGACGAACGAGACGATGATCCCCACGGCGTACATCGCCGCCCGGAAGATCGCCTGCTGGCGCGGGAGCGCCTTCCCCTTGGAGAAGATCGAGACCGTGACCGGGATCATGGGGTAGGTGCACGGCTGCAGCAGCATGAGGAGGCCGAGCACGACCGAGGCCCAGGCCAGCCCGAGGAGGCTCTGCGGGCCCGTCGCAGGAGTGGGCGCGACCGGCGCGGGCGGGGTCGACCCCGGCCCCAGGGCGCCCGGGCCCGCGTCGGTGGCCGGCTTCGGCCCGGTGGCCGGCGTCGGCGGGACCGGCGCCGCGTCGGGGGTCTCCGGGGCGCCCGCGACCTCGAAGGGGAGGTCGATGAGCTGCTTCCCCGTCTGGCAGGTGTTCTTGTCGCAGGTCTCCCAGGTGAGCTTGCCCTTCACGGACCGCGCGCCCGGCGCCGCGTCGGCGGCGATCCGGATGCGCCGGGTGAAGCGCGCGCGCCCCTCGTGGACCTTCAGCTCGCCGAAGGGGTCCTGCGTGACCACGTGGAACGGCGGCTCGACCATGGGGTCGACCGTCGCGCCCGCGATCGGCTCCAGGTCGGCCGTCATGGGCCACCCCTGCTCCTCCTTCAGGCTGTAGAGGTGGTACGTGTCGGTCGTCGCCGTATCGATCTGCAGCTCGAGCCAGCCGCCGGGCGGGACGGTGGCGCGCGAGAGCTGGGCCCGGACGACCGTGTGTTCCTTGGCGTCGGTCGGCGGCGGCTCGAGCGGCGGGAGCTCGGTCCCGGGCCCCGGCGCGGGTCCGGGCGAGGCGGGGACGTTCGGCGGCGTCGGCGCAGGGCCAGGGCCGGACGTCGGCGCGGGCCCGGACGCGTCGTCGATCGCGATCGTCGTCGACTGCTCGCCCTGGAGGCAGCTCGTGTTGGCGTCGTCGCACGACTGCCAGCGCAGCGTGGCGGCGACCTGGCCCGTGGCGCCGGCCGCGAGCTCGAGCGGCTGCACGAAGCGCACCGTCCCGCGGTGGAGCTCGACCTCGCCGACGTACTCGATCGTCTCCTTGTGCGGCGGCGGCTCCTTCAGCGGGCCCACGGCCTTGACGCCGGCCGGGAGCTTCAGCTCGAGGGTCGTCGGCAGCCCCTCCTTGGTGGTCGTCGAGTAGATGTGCCACTTGGGCTCGACGGTGACGTCGACGACGAGCTCGGCCTTGCCGCCGGCGCCGCCCACGATCGTGAAGGCGGCCTTCGCCTTGGGCGCGTCGTCGGCCTGCGCGACTCCGACGAGCGCGAGCAGGACGAGCGGCAGGAGCGGGGCGACTCGGCGCACGGAGACCTCCGACCAGGAGAGGAACGTTCCCCCAGGGTACGCCATTCCCGCGGGTCGGTTACGCCCGGTCGCCCGGAGGGCGAGCCAGCGACCCCTTACCCGAGCCCCTGCTTGAGGAACAGCGCGTCGATGCTCTTCAGACGGTCGAGCTCGCCCAGGTCCTTCTCGCCGGTGCGTACGCGCACGATCTTCGGGTCGCGCAGGTTGAGCTGCCCCTTCTCGTCGCGCACGATCCCCTCGAAGCGCACGGTGGCCACCGCGCCGGCGCGGAGCTCGACGCCGGCCTTGCGGCCCGTCGAGGTGTCGCGCTCGATCGCCCGGCCCGTGAGGAGCCCGTCGTCGAGGATCGACTGGACCAGGCGCGCCGAGTCGAGCGCGCCGAGCCCCTGCACGCGGCCGACCTCGACCAGCGACGGCCCCTCGGCGAGCGCCGAGACGAGGTACGTCCCGAAGGTCGCCCCCGGCCCGTCCTGGCTGGTCGTGTAGAGGGCGCCCGTGATGGCCAGGTCGAGGGTGATCTCGGGCTTCTTCTTCGTCCACGAGTCGCTGCGCAGGCCGAGCTCGTAGACCCCGTGCGGGAACTTGGCGATCCCGCCCTCGTAGCCCTGGGCGCGCCACAGCTCGTAGAGCCGCAGGAGCTGCGTGCGCTCGGACACGAGCTCGCCGTCGCTGAGCTCGAGCGGCATGGGCAGGGGATGGAACGTCGCGGGCCGGATGACGCGCTCGAGGATGGCGCGCCGCTCGTGGAGCGGAAGCCCGGTCAGGTCGCGGCCGTCGATGAAGAGCACGTCGAAGGCGGCGAAGCGCAGCCGGACGGGCGCGCCCCCCTCGCCGCGGACGTGCTTGAGGATGTCGTAGACCGTGGCCGGCCGGGCCCCGACCTCGGTGAACATCGTCCCGTGGAGCTCGCCGTCGATGATGGCGTCCTTGACGGGGATGGCGTGCACGAGCGGCAGGAGGCCGGGGAGCTGCTCGGTCCACTCCAGGCGCCGCCGGGTGAAGGCCGCGCAGCGGACGCTGCCGCGCTCCGACGTCGCCTTGTGGACCATGAGGCGCACGCCGTCGTACTTCTTCTCGAACCACACCGGATAGACGAGGTCCTTCGGGACCTCGGCGCCGGCCAGCATCGGCGCAACGGGCGCGAGCGGTCGCAGGGCCAGCTTGGCGAGGCCGGCCGGCCCCTCCTCGTCGAGGAGCCGGGCGAGCTCGAAGATGTCGACGAGCGAGCGGGCCACGTCGAGCCGGGCCCGGTCGGCGCCGGTGACGTCGGCCAGCGCGTCGACGAGCGCGTCGTCGCCGAGCGTCTGGCTGACGCGGCTCCCGGTGCGCAGGAAGCCGACCAGGAAGAAGCGCTCGAGCTTCCCCATGCGCTCGACGAGCGAGCGCAGGACGAGCTTCTTCCGCGAGACCTTCCCCTTCCGCAGGAAGCGCAGCGACAGGAGGACCTCACGCGTGGTGAGCGGCGGGTCGCTGCGGTGGGTCGTGGCCAGCGAGGTGAAGAGCTCCTGGAGGTCGCCGAGGGCGCCCAGGGTCCGGCGCAGCCCGCCCGGCGAGACCATGTGCACGCTGGCGAGGACGTCGAAGAGCACGTTCAGGCTCGTGCCGCTCGGCTGGCCGAGGAAGGGGTCGCCGCGGATGAGGGCCACCACGTCCACGAGCGAGAGGCCGAGCCGCTTCCGGTCGGAGAGGACCTGGCGGACGAGCGCGCGCCGCGCCGGCGCGTCGAGCCGCTCCGCGACCGGGCCCCGGAGGCCGAAGAGGCGTCGGGCGCGGGCCGGGGCCACGCCGGCCAGCGGGAGGAGGAGGCCGTAGCACAGGTCGTGGAAGGGGATGCTGTCCAGCACCGCGTCGACCGGCGGGGCCGTCTGGTCCTCGAGGGCGTCGCGCGAGAGGCGCTCGAGGACGAGCGCCAGGTGGTCGGGGAGGCCGAGGGTCGTCCGGGCCTCCTCGACGGCCGCCGGGTCGAGGGCCCGCCGGCCGGGGAGGCCGCGGACGAGGTGGGTGAAGCCCGCGACCGGGCCGCGCCCGCGGGCCTCGGCCGCGAGCGCGTCCATGTCGATGAACCTGAACGAGTCCCTCAGGTCCTCGGACACGTCTACTTCCCGGCGAGGGTCGGGACGGGGAGGGCCGAGGGGTGCCCCTCGTGGACCGCCAGCCGACCGGAGGCATCGAGGCCGACGCGGATGGGGTGCGGGCAGATCGGCGTGGTGACGCTCTTCCGGGCCTGGATGACGGTGATCTTCTCGCGGTACTTCCCGCCCCAGAACTCCGCCTGCTCCTTGCTCCCGAGCGACATCTCCTCGATGAGGAACACCGCGTCGGCGGTGTGCACGAGCGCCTCGCCGCCCACCGGCTCGCCCGTGTCCTTGATCTGGCCGATCGTGACGCAGGTCACGCCGTGCTCGTGGTTGTAGGTCTTGAGGACCGCCAGGTTGTCGGCCGTGCGGGCGTGCGTCGGGTCGAGCGTGTTCAGCGAGTCGACGACGACGAAGCGCACCCCCTGGTCCTCGACGACGTGCCGGTAGCGGCGGATGAAGTCGTCCCAGGTGTGCCCCTTGTGGTACTGCGAGAGGATGATGAGCACGTTGGGCAGGACCTTGGCCTTGAGGCCGGCCTCGTCGAGCCCCGTGGCCGCCATGGCGATCTTCGCGAAGCGGCTGCACAGGTCGTCGCGACCGGGGTTCTGGTCGTCGCGGAACCCCTCCTCGGCGACCACGTAGGCGCAGGGCGTCCCCGCGGCCGCGACGCGCGCGATCCCCTCGAGCATGGCCCGGGTCTTGCCCTTCCCGGGCGGCCCGGCGAACGCGATCGTGCAGCCGACCGGCAGGCCGCCCAGCGCGTGCTTCCCGTCGGACGAGAGGCACAGGAGGTCGAGCACCGGCTGGACGGCGATCGCCTTCTGCTCCTTGACCAGGTCGCCCACGGTCGCGGGGCGGACGATGTCGGCCTGGAGCCCCTTCTCCTCCTCCTCGCGCGCGCCGGACTGGAAGGGCTGGGCCGAGGCGTCGACCGCCGGCGCGGCCGGGAGCCCCATGCCGGGGTACATGGCCGCCTGCATCATCTGCATGAACTGGGCCATGGGGTTGAAGCCCGGCATCTGGCCGGGCATCTGCCCGGGCATCATCTGGCCGGGCATCTGCCCGGGCATCATCTGGCCGGGCATCTGCCCGGGCATCATCTGGCCCGGCATCATCTGGTTGGGCATGCCCATCATGGGCTGCTGCCCTGGCATCATCATGGGCTGCTGCATCTGCGGGTAGCCCTGGGGGTACTGCGCGGGCGCCTGCATGGGCGCCGCGGCGGGCATGGCCGGCGCCGAGGAGGCGAGGGACTCGGTCGGCTTCTTCTTCGGGGGCACGCGAACCTCCAGGGGCCGGGAGTGTCCGGGACGGGCGGTCCCCTCGCCAGGGGGGCCGTACATGCAGACGCCCCGGCCGAGGGCCGGGGCGTCGTGCGATCGAGGCTCGCGTCCGGTTAGTAGGAGCGGCCCTTGTCGTCCTTCGGCTTGTCGGCCGGCTTGGCGCCGCCGGCCGGGGCCTCCTCGGCCAGGTAGCGGAGCGTGAGCTGGAGCGTGCGGGTGTACTTCATGTCCTTCGCCTGCTCGCCCATCATCATGGCCGCCTCCGGCGGGAGCGGGCCCTCCATCACGATCTCCTGCACGACCTCCGAGTCGAGGAGCCGGCCCTTGGTGGCGCTGAACGAGTGCGTGCCCGTGGCGGCCTTGCGCTTGGTCTCGAGCCGCTCGTTCATGGACTCCTGCATCTTCTTCATCATCTCGGCCATGGGGTCGGCGTTCGGGTCGGCCGCCTGCTCCTCCTTCTTGGCCTTCTCCATCTTGATCTCACCCTCGGCGCGCGAGGTGATGCGCGTCGCGTCGGCCGTCCCGCCGCGGTGGGTGTAGAGGGCCGTGTAGGAGAGGGTCCCGATCTCCGGGAGCTGCTCGACGATCGGACGGGTCCAGGTCTCGCCCTCCTTGGCGGCGGCGGTCGGGAGGACGTCGTTCGTGACCTCGAGGGCGCTCTTGAGCGACGTGTCCGTGAACACGACCGTGAGCTGGGTGGCGAGCATGCCCATCATGGCCGACGGGTCCATCATGCCGCCCATGCCGTCGTCGTCGCCGCCCTGCGGGGCCTTGGGCTTGTTCTTGGCCTCGGCCTTCACCACCTCGACCACCTCGGCGCGCAGCGCGTCGCCGCCGGTCACGTTCGTGATCTCGCCGCGGCTGGTCATGGTGAAGGTGAAGCTCTTGCCGACGAGGTGGCGGAGCCAGGCCATCGGGCTGTCGGCGTCGGGGGTGCCCGACGAGTCGTAGGTCATCTCGCCCATCATCCCCATGCCGAGCCGGCCGCGGACGCTTGCGATCGTGGCCTCGATCACGGCCCCCTTGTCGTCGACCGACTTGACCTTTTGGTCGAGCGAGTAGCCGACCTCGAAGGTCCGGCCGCCGCCGCCCATGTCGCCCATGCCCTGGACCTCGCCCTTCTCGTCGAGGATCCAGGTGAAGGCGTAGCGCATGGTGTCGCCCGCCTTCAGGTTCCAGCGCAGCTCGCCGGTCGGCTTCGTCTGCGTGCCCTGGGCGAGCGCGGGGGACGCGCAGGCGACGAGCGCCAGCGCGAGGGAGGTGAAGAGACGCATGGGGGGACCTCGTGGTCGGTGGGAAGCGGCCCGGAGGGCTCGCGAAGGTGCGCTGTTACGTCGGCACGCGCCGCGCGTTGGGGCGGCGGATCCTACGCCGACCGTGGGCTGCTGCAAGCGCCTGGCCCGTAGGGTCTTCCCCTACCGTCCCCCCGGCCCGGCCTGGTAGGGTCCGGGCCCGTGAAGGTCATGAAGTTCGGCGGGTCGTGCCTCCAGAGCCGCGACGGGCTCCTGCGCATGACCGCCCACGTCGCCCAGGCCCAGCGGCCCGTGATCGTCGTCCTCTCGGCCCTCAAGGGGGTCACCGACCAGCTCATCGGCCTCGTCGACGGCGCGGCGAAGGGGGTCGCGCCCGACCTGCGCCCGCTCCGGCTCCGCCACGACGAGGTCCTCGAGGTCCTGAAGGGCGACCATCGCGAGATCGCGGCCCGCGGCATGAAGCCCCTCTTCGACGACCTGGAGCGGACCCTCGTCGGGATCGCGTCGCTCGGCGAGGCCCCCGAGCGGGCCCGCGACCGGATCGTGGGCATGGGCGAGCGGCTCTCGGTCGTCCTCGCCGCGGCCGCCCTGGCCCAGACGGGGCTGCCCACGAAGGTCTCGGTCGGCGCCGAGGCGGGCGTCGTCACGAGCGACGTGTGGAGCGACGCCTCGCTCCTCCCCGAGGCCGCCGACCGGGCCCGGACCCGCTTCGGGCGCGGCGACGACGTCGTCCACGTCGTCCCGGGCTTCGTCGGCCAGACCCCCGAGGGCCACTGGACGACCCTGGGCCGGGGCGGGTCGGACACGACCGCCACCTTCCTCGGGGCCGCGCTCGGCGCCCCGGTCATCCTCTGGAAGGACACGCCGGGGCTCCTCACGGCCGACCCGCGCATCGTCGACAAGCCGCGCGTGATCGACCGCATCCACTACCTCGACGTCCTCGAGCTGGCCCACTACGGGCTGCAGGCGATCGCCGAGAAGGCCGTCCATCCGGCCCGGCGGGCCGGCGTCCCGGTCGAGATCCGCTCCTTCGTCGACGAGGCCCCGCCGTCGCTCGTGGGCGACGTCCAGACCACGCAGCTCGCGATCACCTGCGTCCCCGAGGTGGTCATGCTCGGCCTCCTCGACCTCGGCGACTCCGAGTCCATGGACCACGCCGCCGCCGACCCCATGACCGCCGCCGGCGCGGCCCGCGTGCTCGGCGGGATCGCGCGCGTCCTCGACGCGCTCGGCGAGGCCGGCGTCCTGCCGCTCCTCCTCACCGAGGCCTCGCCCGCCGGCGAGGCGACGCTGGCCATCAAGGCCAAGCATCGCGCGGCCGTGGAGAAGGCGCTCGCTCGCCGCCGCCTGGGGATCGACGTCCAGTGGCGCGACGGCGTGGCCGCCGTCTCGCTCATCGGCTCCGCCATGCGCGGCCGCGTCGGCTTCGCGGCCTCGGTCTTCGCCTGCCTGGCGAAGGAGGGGATCAACATCGACGTGATCTCCCAGACGGCGTCCGAGCGGAACATCTCCGTGATCGTCGCCCGCGACCAGGCCAAGGCCGCGGTCCGCGCCCTGCATTGCGCGTTCGTCGAGAGCTGATCGCCTTCACCTCCGACGAGAGGCGCCTCCGTCGAGGAGTCGGCCGAGCGCCGACTCGAGGGCCTCGAGCGCGTCGCGCTCGGGGTCGACGAGGACGGCGCCGGGGTCGCCGCCGTCGAGGCGCAGCACGCGCCGGTGGGGCCCGCGGGCCGGGTCGTCGAGGACCATGACCTCGGGGGCCAGCGCGTCGACGAGGTCGAAGCAGTCGCGCCGCGACGGGGCGACGTGGACCGTGAAGCCGCGCGCGCGGAGCAGGGTGGCGACCCCTTCGCGGATCCGGGGGTCGTGCTCGACGATGATGGCGTTCATGGCCGGAGAGGCCCACGAATGGCGGGCCGAGGGGGAACCCCATGCGGCGTCGGCGTGCCAGGAAGCCGGCGGGTTTCGATCCGGAACCCGGGGTCTCAACGCGAAGCACGCTCAATCGCCCAGCCAGCCGTCGTCCTCGACCCGTGTGCGACGCCCGTCGCGGAGCGGTGGTGCATGGCGCTGGACGAGGCGGGCAGGCCCCGGGGTCTCGAAGCACATCGAGCCGCACAGGACCGCTTCGACCAAGGCTGTGTCCAGGGCGCGCTCCACCGCCTCCCGCGGCGCGAGGACCTGCCGGACCTCGCGGTCGGTGAAGGCCTGCAGGTCGCGGAAGATCCCCTGCGTCGAGGGGTCGCCGAGGGCCAGGTACAGCGCCTCCGGCGTCTGCTCCACGGGCAGGGCCAGGTAGCTCCGGGCCGTCTCTCGGGGGAGCAGGTCCAGGACCTCGCGCGGGAGCTCGACCTCGTCGAGCTCCACGTGCCCCAGGTCCGTGGCGTGGAGGCGCGGGAGCGCCGCCAGACGCGGGACCTCGACCAGGTCCTGGATGAGGTAAGGGAGGATCGCCCGCTCGACCGCGATCGCCTCCCCTGCGTGGGGCCGGCGCCGCTCCCACGGATAGGCCACCGGGCCGCAGCGCCGGCAGCGCCGGACGAGGGGATCCGCCGTCGGGAGCCCGTCCTCGAAGCGATCGGGGCACACGAGCCGGGCCGCGTAGAACAGACGCAGCGTCTCCCTGTGCCCCGCCCGCCGGAGAGCTCGCTCGTAGTCCCGGGCGATCGTGCCGCTGAAAGGGTTTGTGCGCGCCGCGCGCTCAAGCCGTCGAACCTCGTCGTCCATGAAGACCCTCCATCATCAGGAGCCCTGGTCGACGTCGAGAGGTGGTTCAGCACTCTCCATCGCGAATCGGCAACGGAGGCAGCGCGGCGCGGAACGCCTCGTCCCATCGAACCCAGAGCGAGAACGGCAGCACGCCGGTCACCTGGAGCCCGGGTGGCTCCACGGAGACCACCAGGAACGGAGGCACGTCGTCGTCCGGGTTGAACCATCGCGGACCGTCGGAGAGCCCAGCCCAGCCCGGCAACGACTCATAGGGTCGCCCGAGCTCGGTCCAGTCCTCGGCAACGAACTCGCTCCACTCGAAGCGGTAGTAGACATCGAGCTCGATGTCGCCGTCCGAAGGCTCCGGAGAACCGGCGATGTCGGAAGGCTCGAGCCGGCGCCTACTCCAGTAGCGGACCTCTGGATCGACGTGGTCCATCTCAGCTCGTCTTCGTCCTCGGTGCGCTCGGTGGACTCGGTGGTTCGATTCTTCTTCTTGTCGATGCGCCGCGGGCTACACCATCGACTTGATCGCCTGCTCCACCGCCGCGAGCGTCCCGTCCACCACCACCGATACGTTGCCCGCCCGCGGCACGATCTCGGCGTACTTCCCGCCGTGGAAGGCGGTCGTCGTCTCGGGGTCCTTCAGCAGGTGGCCGGTGAGGATGCAGGCCACGCTCGCGCCGCGCGCGATCGTGCCTGCGGCGACCAGCCTCCGCACGCCCGCCACGGACGCCGCGGACGCGGGCTCGCACCCGACGCCGGCGGCGTCGACCTCGGCCTTGGCCTCGAGGAGCTCGCCGTCGCTCACGGCGAGGGTCACGCCGTCGAGGGCACGCAGCTCGCGCCGGGCCTTCTCCCACGAGCGCGGGTCGCCGATGCGGATGGCGGTGGCCACCGTCTCCGGGTTCGGCTCGGGCGGGAGCTGCCCCTCGCCGCCCGCCCCCATCCAGCGCGCGAACGGCGACGCACCGGCGGCCTGGATGGCGGCCACGCGCGGGAGCCGGTCGATGAGGCCGGCGGCCTTCGCCTCGCGGAGCGCCTTGCCGAGCGCCGAGATGTTCCCCAGGTTGCCGGCCGGGAGCACGATCCAGTCGGGCGGGCTCCAGTCCAGGTCGTCGAGGAGCTCGAGCCCGATGGCCTTCTGCCCCTCGATGCGCCAGGGGTTCACCGAGTTCAGCAGCCCGAGGCCGAAGGCCTTCGCCGCCTCCTCGACGAGCCTCATGGCCGCGTCGAAGCTCCCGCGGACCTCGAGGACGCGGGCCCCGTAGGCCACGGTCTGGGCCAGCTTCCCGAGCGAGACCTTCCCCTGCGGGACGAAGACCACGCAGGGCACGCCGGCCAGCGCCGCGTAGCTCGCGAGCGAGGCCGAGGTGTTGCCGGTCGACGCGCAGGCCAGCGCCCGCGCACCCTGGCGCAGCGCCGCCGAGACGCCCACGCACATGCCGCGGTCCTTGAACGAGCCGGTCGGGTTCTCCCCCTCGTGCTTGAGGAGGAGCCGGCCGGTCTGGAGCCCGGCCCAGGCCCCCACGCGCCTCGGCTCGTAGAGCCCGGTGTTGCCCTCGCCGCGGGCCAGCAGGCCGGCCTCCGGGAGGTCGGGCGCGACCAGCTCGCGGTAGCGCCACACGCCGCTCCGGTCGATGGGGCTCCGCGTGGTGCGACGGCGCTGGAACAGGCCGCGGAGCGCGGTCCCGGTGATCGCCGGAGGCGCGGGCAGGACCTCGAGGAGCGCGCCGCACGCGCAGCTCGTGGCGTCGGCCGCGCCCGCGTGCGTGGTCCCGCACCGGACGCAGGCCAGCCTCACGGGAGCCCTCCCGAGCGGCCGCCGCGGCGCCAGGCCAGGACCTCGATGAGGTGGTTCAGGTTCCCGAGCACGCGGCTGGCGGTCTCGTCGGCGCCGGCGCCGGGGCCGCGCAGGAAGAGCTCCATGCGCGTCCCGTTCATCTGCCCCTCGATGCGCACGGCGTTGTTGAAGCCGTCGATGCGCGCGAAGGGGTCGTCGTGCGGCAGGACGCGCGGGCCGACGCGGGCCCGCGCGCCGTCGCCGTCCTTCACCACCTCGCCCACGAGCTTGAGCTTCTTCCCCTCGCGGGCGAGCCGCGCCACGAGGTCGGTCGTCACGCCCGAGATCCCGCGCGTGAGCCCGAGCGCCGCGTCGCCCTCGAGCCGCGCGTCGGCGGCGCCGGTGATCGTCCCGAGCAGCCGGCGCGTGAGCCCCACGAGCTTGACGGCGACGTCGAGCCCCTCGACGTCGTAGCGCCACTCGCGCTCGGCGAAGCCCTTCTGGATCGCCTCCTCGAGGGCCGCCTCGAAGCTCGCCCCCTCTCCCAGCCGCTTGAGGATGTAGTTCGTCGTCCCGTTCAGGACGCCCTCGATCTTCGTGACCTCGAAGCCCAGGCCGGTGGCCATCTCCGTCGCCGGGATGCCCGCCAGCGTCGCCGCGTGGTCCAGGAAGGGCAGCCCGCGCGCCCGCTCGAGCACGTTGGCGAGCGCCTCGCGCGAGCGCTGGTGGCTCTTCGCCGCCGTCACGACCGGGATCCCCCGGTCGAGCGCCGCCAGGACGTCCGGCTCGGCCGGTGTCCCGTTCTCGAGATTCGTGGGCGTCAGCTCCACGTGAACGTCGGGTCGGGCCTTGTCGAGGAGGGCCCCCACGTCCCCGGCCTCGCGCCGGAAGTCGTAATCCCCACGCTTCTTGCGCTCGATCACCTGGGCGGGGGCGAGGTCCCCCAGGAAGCCGCCCTTGGCGTCCGCCGCGAGGACGAGGGTCGGGCGCCCGCGGACCCTGCCGAAGGCCCGGAGGAGG